>ERZ1740065.1088-NODE-1088-length-15830-cov-12.547322_pt1 | contig 15830 bp, 17 predicted proteins | sample MGYA00581738_ERZ1740065 | MGnify/ENA primary metagenome ERZ1740065 (study PRJEB43018, sample SAMN04849749) | marine metagenome | isolation source: floating plastic debris | place: Pacific Ocean | collected 2008-09-01 | study: EMG produced TPA metagenomics...
TTTAGTATTTTTATTATTTTTATTAGTTTTATTAGTGTTAGTAGTGTTAGTAGTGTTAGTAGTGTTAGTAGTGTTAGTAGTGTTAGTAGTGGTAGTAGTGGTAGTAGTGTTAGTAGCGGTAGTAGTGATAGTAGTGGTAGTAGTGATAGTAGTGGTAGCAGCGGTAAAGTCTGCGCCCACTAGGTGCAAACCCAACGGGCCAAAGCGTCACAAAGCAGTGGATGCGCGTCTGGATAATTGCCCTACCGCAGATGTTTAGCATGTTTGAAATCAGGCACGTCATACTCCACACTATTGGCTACTGAGAGGTCATGACCTCGTGTGTCGGCTAGCGCCGCTCACTCATTGGTCTATCACAACAGGTTCGCTTTGGCCAGACGCTTCTAGTGGGCGTTGAGGTAGGGTTGCTGCTGGGTCGCAGCTGCATACTGACGCTTGCTGAACGCTCCTAGTGGGCGCAGGCCTGTAGGAGCGGTAGGAGCGGTAGCAGTGGTAGGAGCGGTAGCAGCGGTAGTAGCAATATCATTCTAAGTGTCCTCTGTTGATAAGGTAAACATAGAAATTTTAGCATTTTGCTCAGATCAACATTATTTTGATTATTCGCGTTCAGAATTTTTAGGGATTTCTTTTGGGTTTACATAAAGAGGTATCACAGCCTTCAACTTCAATAGCGGTTTTGGAGAGTTACCGTTATGGTCCCTAAAATCCCTATGTATGCAGCAGTTCCATCCCTTAACATCTCTGCCTAACTGATCCATGTTAGGAGACAAATGCCAAGCTGACTGCTGATATCGAGTACGCCATGCTGAAACACAACATCAACGTGAGACACTCCTTCTGACAGTTACCGTTTCAATCCTCCAGTTCTAACTTTCTCCTGTTCATAACACTTCTTCATCGTCTCATCTCTCTTCCTCTGTTCCAATTCCGTGACTCCAATTTCCTCCTGTTCCACCTTCCAACCACCACAGCAAGAATACAGCTGTAAACTCGCACTGATACGATCGATGAGCTATGAGGCAACCAATTTGCTCCTGTCACTGTCAGGGAACGTTTTAACACCAGTGAGACTGGATGATAAGACGGGCGAGATCACATACAAGGTCGTGACTAGCCTGGATTTCGCAGATAGTAATAACGACAACCAACCCTTACTCTGTGTTCGTGTTCAGCTGCATCATAAATCAATTCAGTCTTGTTTATGGAGAATTGAGGTGAAGACGACTGTGTAGTAAGGATTCTCTATCTGTGATCTAGGAGGAGGGCAGCGATTTGCGGCAGCAGATCAGCAAGCTGACCAATCAGATGGACATGATGGCACGGAAGAAAGACGAAATGGATCACTCGGCGCGGATTCTACTGAAAAGCATCAAACAGAACGAGATGGCTGTAGAGAAATTGAAGTACGGCGTCCATTTCTCCTCAAATGTCGCAGTCAAGGCCATCGCTGCATACACTATATTATTTTCAATGATAGGAAAGAGCTAGTTGAGTTTTCCACACAGCTCGATGCACAGACTCGACTGGGTAATGGCTTACTGAGCTCTAAAGAAGATGTGATCAGAAGAACCGAGATCCAACACAAAGAACACCAGCAGCTCATGGCTGAGAGATCAGTGACAATCAAAAAGCACACGGTACGATATCATTGCTTCATTAGCTATGCATACTTATCCGTACGGAAATTCATTATTATACAGTTATGCGTTCCATCAGTTGATCATGTTTGTTTTTATTTCTCTTTTTACTTGGCACAATGATCTATTTTCCCACCCTGAAGTTCTACAAGACTTCTTTGAGAACTCTTCACAAAGTCTTGAAATTTGTAAGAAGTCTTGAAGAACTGCTTCAAAACTTCAAGTTTTGAAGAACTTCAGAGCAGGGAAATGGACAACGACCTTGCTTGACAAGATATTTGCAGTAATCAAAATTAATTGCAATAAGGGAGCACAAGAACATCAAACTTAGTAAATAGCTTTGAACTAAAACATTCACTTCAACATTGCATGCAGTCACAGAGAATAGCGTGTAACTGTAGTTCATTAGAATGTTATGGTTATCTAACTGACAGGACACGCTGCAGTCTGAGTTGGCGATGAACCAGGGTTTGGCAGAGCGATATCGTAGGCTGCAGGGCCAATATGTAGATCTGAAGAGTGAGGTGATGGACATGTTTGACCACAGGAATCGTCTAGAGGCAAGCATCAAAGACCTAAAGCAGCTCAAGGGTACATCTGCAAGAGTACACAGCGTGGAAGACAATCATAAATAACACTTTCCAACTCTCTGATTGCCTCCACTGTAGGTTTGCAGAGCCGTATGCATCGTGCTCTGGAGACGTACTACAAGTTCAGAGGGCTGTTTAACACGGGAGAGCTAGAGCGAGTGCAGGCAGAAAACCGCATCAGTGCCAGAAAGATAACTATTCTACAACAGAACTTTGATCAGGCCATGTCAACCATGTCAGGTAGGTAGACCATAGAGAGAAGCTAGTTGAGAATATCTTGTCGCACGGAAGTCAGTGCTTTCAACGTGTGTGTGTGTGTGTGTGTGTGTGTGTGTGTGTATGCAATTTCATTGTTAGCTGGTATATTTGAGTGTGCAATACCTGTACCAATCTCATATGAAGTTATTTTACATGAGAAATGTCATGTGAAATCGCTACGCCCCATGTGACTAACAATGTCTCTCTGCTTTCACGCAACAGTGTCAATAGACAAATTGATGGTAAGATCTGATCCGCTTTACATGTCCTTGACATTTGGCAGCTTCTCGTGATTGGAAATCCAAATGCCTACCCTATAATTGATCGCTTGTATTCGTGATTGCGCAATCGTGCATCCGGGCATCTGTATGTTAGTTCAACAACAGTTTCTATCACAACACCTCATGCGTGGTTTCTATTTTCCAGCATTCTTGCAATCGCAGATGAGAGTTCTGAACAAGAGAGGTGCAGTGAAAGAACATCGTGCTATGACAAGAGGCAATGAGAACTCCACGATTCCGAATATAGCGGCTCAGTGCTGATTCAATTCAAAATGGAGCAGCAGCAGGTTTTCCTTGGGATAAATGTTATTTTTACCTTCCAACAAAAAATAATACGGAGACATAAGTTCAAAAAAGATTTCTGACAACTTTCCATACATACATTCCACACACAAACATCACCTTTTCGACGCTCTCTTACCCTCTCCTTTCTTTGGTTTCACCTTTCCCCGGAGGGCTCTCTGTCGCTTCATCTCATCTTTAAAATCCTCATACTCATCCCTGGCAACAATATCGAAACAGTCTTGACATGCAAGCAGCTCAACAAGGAAGTTCAATGCTGTCAACAATAGCTGATCTTTACTAGAGAAAATTGTCTACTTGTCACTTGAGAAAATGATAACCACTAAACCCTCTAGCATCCGATTCACATACTGTCTGCCGAGCTCGCGTACCTGAACAAGCCGACTGAACGGAGTCGGTATATAATACCAGTGAGTTCTACATGATTCGGATAATAGTCGACCACTTCCGGCTGCTTCTGTAGAGGCTTCTCAGAGAATATGCGAACAACCTGAAGCACGAGGGGCAAAACAGTTAGTCTGTTGGAGCGATATTACACTGGTTCAACTTGAGAAGATGAAAAAATCAGGAACGGCTTTGCCACAGTCACATAAATGGTTGGTATGATGATAAGATGGAGTTGTCTTCTCTTATTTTTCACAAGTTGACTGCATAAACCACAATGGAATCATGGCTGGTTACAGTCAAGTTATGGAACATTTGATTTAAAAGTTCAGCTTGTGATTTTGAACTTTTATAAACAGGGATCAACTGTTCTCAACATTTCCAAGGTGGCAAACATGGATTTCTTGTCACGCATCAGGTGACTCACCGATACTGCATTAACTACTAGTTGAAAACGACTTCAACAACAGGGAAATCTCAAGTATAAATGAATGTTGTAAATCTCCTAATGTACAGATGTACATCACACATAGCCTAAAGACATAACAGCAGACAAGCAAAAAACTATCTATGAGTGATTCAGTCAAATGCACTTACAGTCAGTGGCCAGTAGTCCATCTGGCTGATCAAGTATTAAACCAACCAAATTCCTACTCATTGGCCAAAGGAGTTACAATTAGGAGGTGTCTGGAAATTAGGCTGAGTATTCATCAAGCATATTACCAGACTACTCCTACCTGCACGTTGATAACTTACTAAATACAATTTTTGTGTGAATTCGGCCATCTCCTTCGAAGATTGTTGGTAATACTCACCTTCGGATCAAGCCCTGTACTTGTTTTTAGATGAGGAGGAACTTCGCCAAAAATCCTCGCTGATAGCCTCGCCATTCGTATAGCATAGTTAGACTTGCTCATGATGCTAGAAAAGAGTGGAAGCAATGCTGCAGTGGTTGATTAGAAAACATAGTACGTTACTGACTCAGAATTATAGCACGGTCAGCAATTTGGTGATATGAGGAACACGCTAATACGTTTCGGAAGATCATAACTCACGTCTTGAAACTTACCAGTTGGGGGAAATTATATAGCTGCTGCACAATTGCTCTTGGTAAACTAAAGCAACTCATCTGTTGCGTTGATCCTCTTTTTGTCGCCGCCGGAAACGGAGCTCTTGGAGTAACGACCTTGACATCAATAGAATATACATAAAAAGTTAAAACTAAGTACATAAGATAGTTTCTTAATATTGATAGATATTAAAATATGCAATCTAATTTTAAAGACCTTAGAATATTAAAAGAGTAATAAAAGTTATTATTTGTAATACGATCTGGTGTAATGATTCTTTACTTTTTTACATGCTCAGCTTGAGGTTACAGGTCAATACAATGACAACAATAAGCTCAGCTGTTAGTCGACTACCTCGAGCTGAGCTGGCCAGCCCACCTATCTATCTGGTGTATTAGGGGAGAAGAAGAGATAAAACCGTAGTTCTTGTACTAATCATCTGGTTTCATCTTCTGTAAATGATATTCAGAATTGAACTATGAAGTTCAGGTTTAAAGAAGACCATTCTTACGGTAAGCTCCTCACTCTCTCATCAGTAGTCTCTATTTTATGTTATTGTATTGCTATATAATTGATGACTATGATAGCGCTGATCTGTCGAAATCCTTATCATCCGAGTTGTGTTTTAAAATTAATTTTTCATTTATACAGAGCAGCGGGCTCAGGAATCTACCAAGATCAGAGGGAAGTATCCCGACAGAATTCCGGTAGTAGTAGAGAAAGCTCCAAACTCTCAGATTCAGGACATTGATAAGCAAAAGTTCTTAGTTCCCAATGATATCTCAGTCGCACAATTCATGTGGATTATTAGACGAAGAATACAGTTACCAGCAGAAAAGGCTATATTCCTGTTCGTTGGTAAAATCCTACCACAAACTAGGTGAGTGGAATTTATGATGATGCGCCATTACTGAGAACTTGTAGTAAGCCTTGGCTATGAAATGCACGGCAATCATGACTCGTGAAGTGGGAGATGTGAGCAGCTGTATATAGCCAGCCTTATCTAAGTGTAGATGCTTTCGATCTTACAAGCATGATGAAGGCTGGTGCCGATGCTGAGTAACACACAGGGCAATGTAGTTGTGCAATCAACCTCTCATACTGGAATGTGAGGACAACCCAGAGCTTATCATTGTGCTCCTATCATACCTGCTCTGCAAATGGAGATGGTAACCCAGATCATATCTTGGTAGTCCAGATTGACAGATTTTGCTTTGAGATTACAGAATCTTTGTCCTCCATCTGACCCTCAACTGATACACTCACTTGAGTACTTCATAATCCCTTCACCGTCTCACGCTGCCTGTCTCACGCTGCCTGTCTCACGCTGCCTGTCTCACGCTGCCTGTCTCACGCTGCCTGTCTCATTTCAGTGCAAGTATGGGACAAATCTATCAGGAGTTTAAAGACGAAGACGGGTTCCTGTATATCGCGTACAGCGGAGAGAACACTTTTGGAAGTTAGATGGATAGAGAATAGTATTTATGGAGGATCTGCGGACTGTGAACCACAATGATTTTACTGATGAGGCGGCTTGTGACTCTGATATTCAAATCAATGTGACCACATTATCAACTGGGTGATGTACATTTTTACTTTATGTTCAGTTATAAACAATATTTATACAAGAGATGTACCTTACTGGCATGGTATCACTGCTGGGGTAGTAGGGTTCTTTGTTGTCACATAGCAATGTCGTATGTCACACAGCAACAGAGTAGTTGGTCTTGGGTTTTGACATCCTGTATTGTGTGACATGACAGGACAGCGTGCACTGATAGCCTGTTTGATCTATGGATAAGATAGTGCACCTAGTCCCTGTGGTGGAGCTGCTCTGGTCTGATTACATTATGAATAGCAAACTGTGCTGAAGGTGACAAAGGATAATTATAACTGATGTACCAGTAGTGTACTGGTGGCATGTGAAATAGTATGTTGAACCATAGCACTAAACATGATGTAGAAGTGTGTGGGAACTTCACAATCTCCACTAAGTAGATGTACCTGCAGGCAGTTCTCTCACAACATCAGTAGGTCAAAATTATGATCATTGTAGTCGTATTCTTTTCTAAATAGAAACAAGGGCAATGCTCATTCTACTAGTACTGGTATTTTGTGAGCTGAGGTGATGAAGGGATTTCCTAATTTATAGCAGTGAACTTTGGTGCCAATAGTTTGCTAGTTTGCCAATGTGGGAGCAGGTCTGATCTGAGCAGAACGTCTGTGCAGCTAGTACTCTTTACCCGTTCTCATTACCACTGTCTTCTTACATAACAGACAGATGTTGATGTAGGGAGAGGCCACCTGTGGTCGTTAGAACTGCTGCAAGCTTAACAGTAGGAGACAGACAGTGTTCAGTCAGACCTTTTTCCACTGCAGCGCTATATAGCAGGCTCCATGGATGCAGTGTGATCCAGTACAGCAGCCTTAGCAGCAGTACAGTAGCATTGCAGAAAGTGATCAGAGATCATCAACTACTTCGTTCATGATCTCAGAGTACATGTAGCGCAGTACATAACGCAACCCTGCGGTAATGGAAACACCGATTACTCTGTTGATGTCTCTTAATAAACAACTCTGACGACCACTGATCTGGCAAGAGGTCTGCGCCGAGCAGCAATGACTGGTGAAGCCACAGCCATGACTGGTGAAGCCAGGTGTTGACACTGTACCTATTCGACTGCACTGTACCTCTTCTGTGGTTGCATCAGCACACTATTGTTGCGTCTCAATGGAAACGCAGTTCTGACTGCTGTATCAGCATCCACTTCATTATCGATGATGATGATGGCCGCCTACGATCACAACCTCTCCCTAAGCTTGGGAATAGATTCACCAACACGGATAGGTCCATAACATAACCATGTACAGTGGGCTGGTGGTAGAGAAATATCAAGTGCCCAATATATCACCATGATAAAATACCATCTCGTAAATACAAGTCAACAAAAATATATCAGCATATGCATGATTCCACTTTTTTAATACTTAAATTAACTGTACACTATATACAAGAATACTCTGACTATCTGAGTAATGCACGATAACAACAGTAATCACTAGGGCTTGTTGAACTGGTCATTCGCACTGGCAGCAGCCATTGAGGAGACAACTCCCAGTCCCATGCCTCTGTGCGTGTGAGTGGCTAGCCTGGCAAATGCGTATTCACGGTCTAGTTTGGCGAATAGTTCGTTCTGTTTCATTTTTTGTTCCTCGGACATCTCTGTGATGCTGACATCTCCCTTTATACCCATCAGCTTCCGATATTTCTCATCAGCGACTACATCAGTGCCCTAAAACAAAACCCCATGCAGTAGTAATGTGAAGACAAACAGATAGGATAACTGGCTGACCTAGGCCAATAGCAGAGGGAGATGTACCTGGAATTTCTGCAGGCTCTGTTCCTTGTTCTCACCCGCTTTACTCCAAAGCAGTTTGCGTTTCTGCTGCTGTTCAGCAAACTTGAGTGGATTTATAGCAGCAGGGTTGTAGAACTTAGGTATCTCCACACCAGTAAGCTCCTGAGCCTTGGCGTGCATGGCGGCCATTGTCTGTAGCAGAGCCTGCTGAGGCGTGGCTACAAACAGTAATTCAACAGTTCCGACATCTGCTGCCACTACCACACGCCGCTGACTATGGGTATCAGCTAACACAGACCTTGAACCTTTCCAGCCAGAGCGTCCTTGGCAGCTTGTTGCAATTCTCGCTTCATTCGGGTCTTGAAATCCTCTTGAACCGGCGCCTTCATCTGTGGGTAGTTGGCGAACCGGGCTCTTCTGTTTGTGGGGCGCCTTCGCTCTCTGCTACCAGATCGCCTACGCCTGTGCCTACTGCCACGATCTACAACGAATGGAATGGCAGCTAATACCGGTACCATTACTAAGACAGGACAGGCGAGCAGCCAGTCGCTGCGACACTTACGTTGAGAGCCGGAATGCCTGTGTCGGGGAGATCGAGATCTGCGGCCGTGTCTGCGGTGTCGCGAGCCTGGAATTAATACCAATACATACATGAAGTACTCCATCATCTACATAGCGGACAGGCACGCGGGACAGCGTCCAGTTGCCTTGACTCACCAGATCGTTTGCGTCGCCTACTGCCTCCATGCCGTGAACGAGATGACGATCTCTTTCGTCTATGTCGACGGCTGTGTGACCTTGACCTAGATCTACGTGACGTCGAATGAGACCTGCGGGATCGTGAAGAGCGGGATTGTGAGCCAGACCTCCTCTGGCTGCCACCGCGTGATGGGGATCGATTGCCTTTGTTTGAAAGTTTGTCTTCAGCATTTGTGTCTAGAGGCTTGGCCGAGACTGGATCTCCTATAATGGAGCATAATGGCAGCTTGGTTTATGCCTGTGGCATTAGGATAAAGACTCAAAACTTGTTTCTCTCTATGATAACTAAAGCAGTCATAATCATGGGGTGGAGGTATGGAAGGAGTTACGTAAGTGCTGGGTGAATAGGGACACAAAGTGACCTCCACTACACTGCAGAGTAATCACAGTGTTGAGAGGATAAGCTGTTTGTCGCCACAACTGTCAATACAGAAATCACTGTTTCACAGTCTGTCTGCTTACTACATGGTTCCATGATTCTGTAGCTGTTTCCATTCTTGTCCATACTAAAGTACATATCAATGGACTGAGCTGGCTGGGTTTGACAGATGAGTGAGACAATTGCAGTGATTAACTCCAGCGCATGGCATGGCATGTTACTGCACTCCTATAGAGTGGTGATAATCGGCAGTGCAAAGATCTCTACAGATATGGGAGCAAGTGCACTCAGAGACATACTTGTATAAGATTTGTATGGGGAAAACTAATGAAGAGAATAAGGACTTAATTCACTTCATTTACAATAGGGTTAGAGTCTGTTTTAGGACCAAACAAGCAAACAAGTCAGCTAGCTGATGCAAGACCAAAATTACTACTGGTACAGTAAACATTCTCTTACCCGCAGCAGAGCCTCCGGCATCCTTGACGTCGTTAGCATCTTTGGCACCAGGAGAACGATCTGAGACGTCTGACTCTGCGTCAGAGCCTGTCCCGCTGTGCTCAGAATCGGTATGCGACTCATCGTCTTGGCCCTCTTGGCCCTCATCCCCAGTGGCCTGGGAGGCAGCGTTAGCAGCGTGTTCTAGAAACGCCTCCAACTGTTTCTCCATATCAGCAGCGTGGCCTGTATATAAGTACATCATTAGTCAAGAGGTCATAGGCAGTGTAAGAGGAAATATGGCTAGTACTTCACCTTGGTCCGTGTTTGCGGTGAATTGAGAGAGATAGGCGTAAGGGTTGAAAACAGCAGCAGAGGATGCGCCTGCATCCATAGTTCCACTGCTCGTACCAGGCAGAGATTCCGGGACAGATTCCGGGACAGACTCGGCAGCTTCGTCTGCTGGTTTGGCGTCAGCATCCTCGCCACCAGCCAGCATCTTCTCAAAGTTCTCCCATTCTGACTCGAGGTTACTCAGCTTTTGAGCGGTGGCGTTATCGCTCTAAAGAAATTTAAAACGTGCTCTAAATAAGAAGCACTTACATGATGATCTTATTCTAATTTGTGTCAATACTACACAGTTCAATCAACCAATCGCATTGCATTCATTTCAAGATTCAGTTTTAGATTCATGTTCAGCTTTGCTTCAAGGCCTGTAGTGACCAATGAACAAAATGCTCTACTATGTCATCCAGTTATTTCCATTATATAGCCCAACTTTCAGAAGGAGCGGGTGGCTTCCTCGTCTTCAGAGCTGAACGGTCTTCATCTCTTCTATACTTACTATCAATCGTAGGCCTTGGTTCGACGCCAGGTATTTCGGCAGTCACCATTGTCACATTGGAATACTTCAGAATTTAAAGCAAAAAACAAGCTATAACAGCGTGACCAGGATATTTGACAGCATACGTACAACAACATATTGCAGACCTAATTCTAAACTAACAACTAATGATGTAAGACACAGTCGGGATTGATAATGAGTACATTATGTATAAGCATGTTCCATCCATAGCATGAGGATACTCAGTCATAAGACCAGGCACTAAAGTTCGATCACTTTTCACGGGAAAAATCCCGATCAAGAACTCATGGCATATAATATCGTCTCTGAAGGTAGCAGATCTCACCGTAAATAGCCCTAGAATTATACATTTTTTGCCCATAAACGGACATTAAATACTAAATAACATTATAGTGGAAATATTAAACTATATACTCCACAGAATTGATACCTCAGAGCAAGGAATTTTTGGTTCTTCGTCTCCGCTGTCGTCGTAGTTCGTCAAGTTATCCATGATGGCGTCGCAACCGATGAAGACGACGCCAATTTGCGTATTTGAACGTAACAACGTGCAGGTGTAATAAATGACAATAATTTGACAATATTTCAGCAATATCACACAATTATCCATTTCATAATGAAAAAAATAACACGATGTTATCAAATAAGTTGACAAAACGTTATTTGTATGAGACACACCAAGTAAACTATTTCATTCGGTGCGCTCTTAGTAAAGATGGCGGCGCACGATAGGTATCTCCACTTTCTGGACTGCAGATGACTAATATCATGTATGAATTCGCGTCATACTGTATGCCTGTTTTCATATTCATATGCGACATTGCCTATTTCCATGTAGTTAGATCTGTGGTGAAGGTATACAAGTTCTCTGGGGGTATCTACATCCAATTGGATGTTGTTTAGTTTAGCTGCAAGTTAGTGGTGGGCTCGAAAATAGTGATGGGTGCATAAATCTATCAGTCCCTCAAACGTTTCAAGCATGCCGTACTTGATCTACATGAGTTTCAATTGCTAGCTCAACTTCTCTGGAACTCAATTCTTGTCTTATGAATGTAATATTATGCTGTTAGCTTTTCATTGAATCTGCGTTCTTTAGTAAGAAAAGCTGTGACATGAAGCCACTTGTTCAGACCAGTTGATGGTATGATGGAGCAAAGAACAGATGTGCAAAGATTGTTGACGTATGTTATGTAACACTCATTAACAGTCTATGTTCATATCGTCTCTGTCTACGTATATAGTAAGATATCTCTCACTCTCTACTTTTATTCCTGTGGGCATGTATTGCGTACAGGCATATAGTAATGGCAGTAGAGAGAACGATGGGTGTAGGCTGCTGCCATTAATTTTATATCTGTAAACTGCTCGATAGTGACATCATCCTTATTTTCAAGAGCACAGGAGTTGTGGAGTCACCAAACCAAACATGGAGGAGTAGATCACCTTATACAGAGCTCACGCTCAAAGTATACAGAGCCTGACGACAGTATGGTGCAACAGGAGAGGTTAAACCGAGCACGCCGAGAATATGGTGACATCCTGGATGTTGAGCGGATAGAGAAGCTGTTAGTCCAGATCCCTAGCCTGTCTCCAACCATGCTTTTAGGTGTTAGATTTCATGTTACAACTCCTCTGTTTGCTTCTGAACTTTCCAAGGGGCTCATTATGTATTGGAAGTTATAGCGAAGAGAAAAACCAGATAAAATTAGTGAAGATGAAGGTGATTGCTCTCGATTACCTAAATCACGTTGCAATAACTACTCATTTATGAGACTAAATTTAAATTAAAATTTAAATCTATAGGGCAGAGTGTGGAGTAGTTTTGGGCATGGTGATAGTGGAGATGTGTTCCTGTACCCAGAAGAGGCACTGTTCTTGATGGAATCTGGAATACTTCGTGTTCTACACAACGCCCTGCCAGCCAGCATACAGCAAGCCTATGGATGGATCGATAAGGATGCCCAACTCACTTTCCAGCACTATTTTGTCTACGCTCACCTGTGTCGGCTGGGATTTGTCATTCAGCGGTCAGTGGCCCCTTTCTGACATGCATTTATTTATATTGCTGTCTTTGATCAAATCTTTTGCTACTGATCATGATATCTCTCCATATGTAAAGATCTGCATATGGCTGCAACTTGGGCTAGTGAAATGTTTACCAAAGTCTTGAAATTGGGATATGTGGCATGCATAAATTATAATCATCAAGCCGAGGTCATTAACAGAATTTGAGAATAATTTTATTGCCTTTATCACGAATCATATTTCTCCCAGTAAATTTGCAATATTTCTAGGTTATCTTATCCTTTATCTTCTAGGCACAACAGAAATCCTAAAAATGAGGATGTCCATGAAAACCACACCGAAATGACCTCTCAGAAGCGTACGATCACTGAAACGTATGAAGATGACTATCCCTCATTGCCTGCCAGCTCAGTCTTTGGCAGCAGAGACCATGGCAATACTGAGAATTTCAGTAAATCACAGGAGGATTCTTCTGGCAGCAAGTTTGATTTTGATGCCATCCCGTTTTTCACTCAGAAACATTCCCCAACTCGAAGCTCCTCAGTCAGGCTTGATTCATTCTCCACCCACTCGTTAATGGACTATAGAACGACTAAGGAGACTTCAACTGCTCAAAACTGGAGCCAATTTAAGGAACAGCATCAAAAACGACTTTCACGTCTGCGCACAGAATCAAGCTCCGATGCGTTGGCCCCGACGGGCAGCGATGTCAGTCTCCCTGTGATATTATCTAAACTTCAACTCAGCAGTCAGCAGACGTTCAGTTCTATCAGTAATAGCGGGTAAGTTCTAATCTCAACCTATCCTAATCACGTTGATGGACAAGCTACCAACTTAAACCATGTGACTCATTTCAGCGGCTTTACTCATGAATATGTGGTCTTCGATGTCTATGGGTCGGAGCATAAGAAATCAAACTCCTCTGTGCCAATCTTTCAGGTCATCGTGAAAAGGTATGGGTGTGTACTTGGATTTCTCTACCAAAAAATATATACCAATCATAAATCCTCGGTGTATTTACTTACGTTACTGTACATTTACAGAGTGACTGATGATGTACCATCACTGCTACAAGTCTCGGGTGACTCTGTCGGCACGAACAATCCTCCTCTCTACTACGCCCTGTGTGATGGTGCTGATGTCAGCTTTTACTCAATTTCAGAAGAGAACGTTCCTCTCAATTCCCGTAGGACTAAAGGGGGTAGATCTCACAGCAAAAGAATGAAGCAATGAGTGCAATTGTTTTTTTTATACCATGAACTAAAGGTAGTCATAGTTCCTGTGCAACGACAAGAAGAAAACATGAGTTATCCATGTTTGTCTCATAAATATAGCATATTTTCTCTATTCATTTTCAAGTCTCTACTGATCCTTTCAAATACCAGTAGCTTCCTTTGTATATGGCGTAGTCCTGAAATGGAAGAGAATAATTATAACAGAACATATTTTGATATACAAGACGCTGCCATTTATTGATCTAAGCTGGTACCTTTAACATCTTCTTCATATCGGCTTCAGTGACCTGAAGTCCTAGTTTCTCTACTTCCTGTTTGATATCAAAGGTCTTCACCTTATTACTGGACGCGTATAGGCGTACAATTATATTGCGTAATGGCTCTTGGGTGCCAGAGGGAGACGTCAGTAAGAAAAATGGACCGCAGCAGCCTGGTGGGCCCTGATAGGTAGAGATACAATCGGTTGCCTTGTGAAGGACAGCTGGTTTGTGGACACACACTGACTCAGCTCACCATGTAGTTGACTTTGGAAGCTCCCATCTTGAGCACAGCTCTCTCCAGCAAGTTATCGGAGACGCCTGTTCCGAGAATATGACCAGGTGGGCATTGGGCCAGCTTTGTCTGGTAGCAGTTCTTCAAGTCCGTCATGGACAGCACTGTCTGGGCCAGTAACTTATCTCTTAGGAGAGAGGACAACTCCTGCATCAGCTCGTTTTCAGCCAGGTGATTTCTAAAGAATGAGATGATGAAATATTAGTGAAGAAGAATTGGTGCACGCTCATTCTATGATTATAAACACGAGAGGTAGTCTAGGCAATAACACATGATATGAACGCACAGTTCCACACTAAATGGACATCTGACTAGGAAAATATTCAACAAGCAGTAGATGGTGGTTGGCCTCATCATAAGGTTTCAATAAAGATTCTCATAATTGGCTTACGTGTTTGAGTCGCCGGTATCGGTAGCCGGAACATGATCTATATGCACTCCGTTATCACGAGTGGCCTCAGTCTTGTATTCCACAGTGCTGGAAGTTTTCTCACAGTCCATGTCGCTGGTGTCTGACTGGGATTTTGATCGAGACGAATGCCTCCTCCTCCTCTTGGACTGTACCTCAGCTGACAGTGAAATGACTCGGTTAGTCGATAGACAAATGGACAGACATAACAGTTACAGCTCATGAAATGTGTTACCGGCTGACTTGGGGTCTTTTGGTAGCTTGAAGAACTTAGCCAACTGTTGGTATTTATTTTCCCACAGCATTTGCTGCCTTTGCACCACATCTTTGTGCCTGTCAGAAAAAGATATTAGTAAATACCATGCAAGCTCCAATGGTAGCTGAGGTTTAATTGAAGGTTGGTTTACAATTTTACTGACTTTTCGACAAAGTCTCGATCAAATTCAAAGTTGAACATCCAGCCCTGTTTGGCCTTTGGTTTAGCTACTTGTTCGAGCATCTCTTTCATTTCCTCTGCCGGTATTTTGACGATGTTCGACACGTCTCGCCTGATAATCGTTCCTGAATGGGTGAACTTCCAGAGCTGCAGGTAAAATCATATCCATAAACACCAAGCAATGGCAAGAGTGAGACAATGACGGAATGAAGTATCGCCTGCCACACGCTCGTAAAAACAGCAACGAACGAATGAGGTGGATAAATGACCGAATGAACAGATAGTTGGCCACACAGTCGTTCGTTCGCAAACTTAAGCCAATCATTGACAAGTCTTGCATGACAAGCGGTTAACTAGTGCGCTGGTTAACTAGTGCGCTGCGGTTGAATGCATCCAATCAGATCATAGTATTCGGAGCATTCGTGGTTTGTAAAATGTGGACATGTCGAGCTTTCAACGAATGGCTCAACGAACGCATTTTACGAATGGAATGCATTCGCATTTTGCATTCGTTCGTTGCTGTTTGTTGCTGTTTTTATGAGCGTGTGGCAGGGCCTTTAGGCTTGCTACACTCAGTTAAAGGAGAGAATTTTCAAGAGACAGTTTGAAATAGATATGGTAGGGAGAGATGGAGGATAGTGGGCGATCGTAAGAAATGAGGAAGAGATGGTGAGAGAGAGGCAGAGATATGGTGAGAGAGAAAGGCAGAGATATAGTGAGAGAGAGGCAGAGAGACGGTGAGAGAGAGAGAGAGGCAGAGAGAGAGAGGGGGAGAGGGAGAGAGAGGGAGAGAGAGAGGGAGAGAGGGAGAGGGAGAGAGGCAGGGAGAGGGAGAGAGAGAGAGGGGGGG
>ERZ1740065.1089-NODE-1089-length-15826-cov-12.057384_pt1 | contig 15826 bp, 11 predicted proteins | sample MGYA00581738_ERZ1740065 | MGnify/ENA primary metagenome ERZ1740065 (study PRJEB43018, sample SAMN04849749) | marine metagenome | isolation source: floating plastic debris | place: Pacific Ocean | collected 2008-09-01 | study: EMG produced TPA metagenomics...
CATAGATTTGACTGTACATTTCTAGAGAAATTCGCAATATCGAAGTCGATATCATTGTTCTTGACGGGGATTGGCTGATCAACTGTCACATACGGCTAGTAGTGTCACAAAATGGTGCCGAATTTTTGCAGAAAGTTTTCCCAGGAGGAGAGAACTCCTAATTTTTTTTGAAAATTCTAAGATGAAGTGGCACGTCAAAGCCGTACCTGCCGTGCCGTTTGGCACGGCCCTGGTTTCTGATCAAATATTGAATGCTGAAACGTTCTGGGACTGAGGAAACACCAGAGAGGAATTTTTCTATAAAAAATATGAAACCAAGTGAATAAATTCATAGGTTTCCCATTCTGAGTCCGATTCCAGTAGTGGTGTGAAGTTTGCACTCGTCAACATGTAATAAAATCCAGTAAGTATGTGAAAGTCATGCGATAATACTCTCACCTCTTCGTAGTCTAGTTTTCCAAAGAGTCACCACTGTTTCGAAGGTCAAGGTGTTCCATCCGATCTCCAATAAGGAGACATTAATTGATGTCCCGATAGACGGCTGCCTGGCAGCTGTAATTCCCGTGGCAGCACATGGTGCATTCGATGTCGTTACATACGTACTTTATCAGGAGATAGTTCTCTCCACTGACTGGTAGCAATAGACAAAGACAACAATATAAACATAGACATTAATGTAGTCTGGCAGCATCGTTCGGGCTGAAATGAATCCTGCCATCACAGTCGCAAGTAAAAATCTAGTCGATGTTGTGTAGTTTCCTGCATTGGCGGTTCTTCTAGAACTCTTTATAAAGGAAAAACTTCTCCCCATTATCCAGCTCCGTCCCATTCAAATATGCACCTATATAATTTATCAATTTCAGCATGCCGCCATCAGCTGCTACTGACTAGATGTCCACCTATTCATACTTGCACTCAGCATTGATGGAAGAACGATATGCTTGCTGCCCGCTGTTTGTCTCCCACCGCTGAGCATGCCAATACATGATCCCCATCCCAGGGTAAAACATATGAGTTTTTTCATTGATGTAGAAGAAATGCCATCCAACTCTGGTGAAAGCAATCCATCACACGTGTGCAATTATAAATGTGCTGACAGCAATATCACCTGCTGACACCTGCTGACACCTGCTGACACCTGCTGACACCTGCTGACACCTGCTGCCACCTGCTGTCACCTGCTGTCACCTGCTGACACCTGAACATCTGCTAAATTCGCAATAGTCTACTTCGACCATTTTTTTATGACAAGTAGAAAGTAGAAATTGTCCTTGTGTCCTGATAATCGTGTTTGAATGTTGCGCATGCTTCGACACAGGCGTAGTGTACTTGTGAGAGAAATAAGGAAATCTAAGCTGAACAAACAATGAATATCTTTGCAACAGTGTTGAAGGTGTCCTTTCAAACATGGATTAGCATTTTTCAGATATCTAAGTTTTCTGCGGCAGCCGTCATTGGTGATGCCTGACATACCTTTCAAGCGATGGAAAATTAATTTCACGACCCTGGGCGTACATCTATTGCCACCATAAATATTTAGAACATTGATTGTAAAGGTACTTGTACACCGGCTCCAAATCCACAAAAAAGTGATCCACGGATCGGTTGAGAGAAAGTTTTTGGTCTCTTGACAGTGCAGCGTCAGATTCCGCCGACTGAATTTGGAGCGAGATTCGCGTTTGATCGGAATCAAATTAACCCACGGAGTTGTTGCGTATTGTTCAATCACATGCCAGTATTTACCGAGGACGATATGACAACAACTGACCGAGGATATTGCAACAAAAAATAAATTGTTGATTAGATCGGCTGTTGATGGATTACATCATATATTCCATGAACACACCGTAGCTCACATATTTTTTCTACGAAAGGCTGTGTAAGCCAGTACACCGTGGCTACATTTGCTTGTAAAAATCCACCTGATTAGTTTCACAGGAATAATTATCAACTTTCGTTGTACTTTACTCACTAGGACAACTGCTCGCTTCCTGGCCCTTTAGTCTCTCATCTAATAAAAGAAATAGCTAACTATCTTTCTCAGCTGTCATTCTGAGCCACAACGATATTCTTAGTCATTCATGGTCAGGCTGCACGTGTGACTTTTGATTAGAACCACAAGTGACACGGTAGAGAGAGGACGTTGCTAGAATATGTAATCAACCTATCACCAAGCACGATGTTTGTAGCGTGAAGAATAAATCGGCTGCACTACTCCACCGAGTAGAGCTTTTTTTGACGTTACGTTGTGCAATCTGTAGATGTTTTGGAGCCAGTGTAAACATAGGTTAAGTTAAAAAACCTAAGTTATGTTTTCTATTCTCTATAATTTATGGATGCTTTTCAATCACACCCACACACACAGATAAGCGGACACGTCTCTGACCGTGATTGGTCAATCATTATACTTCTGCCAACAATGAAGTTAATAAGAACAACATAACTTGAAGTTGTTTGAAAAATGAATTAATTTTGCGGTAACTGCATCCTTTGTAAATAGGTCACGGATACAAAGAAAACAACATAAATACCAGCTTAAATAACTGAGTTAGTGATGAGACTGGTGTGTAAAATTAACAGCTTGGTTGTTTCCAAAAAATGAAATGTCCAGGTCACACTGCGAGTGTAAAAAAACTATTTTTGTGATTTGAGAACTTCGGCTGCTAATTCATAAATAACATCAAGTTTCATTTATTGTTGACATTACGTCGGACAGATTGTCAAAACATCTGACATGAAAGGTATTGTCAAACATGACTGATCACAAAAAAATTCTGTCTTACAGCAAACAGGAGTTCGTTATAAATTGTTGTTTTGATTATTCACACTGTCATTCCATACTCCCTGGAATAGTTCCTCTCCGACTAGAATTCAATGACCTCTCGCTCCATGAATGTCTCGGACACCACGGCGTGGGTGTAGCTGTTCCATCCAAAGAAGCACTGGCCAACCTTTGACTCTCCGTAACAGATTCCTGCGTAGATCTGTACGCTGATACTGCCAGCTGGCAGGCCTGAGCAAGTGCCCTCAACTGCAAGCACAACTTTGCAAACTAATATTTTGAATACAGTGCATGATTTCACCAAGATTTTTAGTATTGCTATCGAGGCCTCCTTCATGACATTGACCTTATCGTGGAAGCGCTGAGTATTACCGTTGCCCTCGGACTAGCCTGGTGTTTCCTGGTTTCCGTTAACAGATTTGGATGAGCGAAGTCACTGCGCTTATGACTCTGTGACAATACTCACTCATGATTGGACGATGGAGATTGGTCCTCTTGTTCATAGAGTTGATGCTCTCAATGGTACCAGGGTTGGAGCACTCGGCTCCGTTGAATAGGAAGTAGTGTCGACAGCAGGTGCTGTAGGTGTTAGTGTTGGCGCCATAGTAACTCCTCGCAACAGCGCTGAGCGAGACCATCAGGTCGCTCTCGTCGTACAGCTTGGTGTAATTTGTAATATCCTGTCGTAAGCATAGAATCGTATGTAGCCAAAAACTGAATAAAGTGATAGAGTGGGTACACTGTAGCAGTACAGAAGCGCAGAAAATTGCTGGCAAAGTTCTTGAAGAATTCTGCAAGAATTTGTTAAGAACTCTCCAATAATTCTTGAGTAATTCCTATGATTTCATAAGCCTTCTACTCTTGAGCAGTTTCATGTTGGAGAAATTGACAAGATTCATTCGCCAAGATCTACCATTTGTTGCACCAAAGCATTCTGTAGGATTCGGTTAGGATATCTTTCTTATTTCCTCTCCTATAAGGAATCTAGTGAAGCCAAGGAACGTGCCGTAGTAGAAGTATTTCACTCACCAGCACGAGTCCACTATTAATGTCCACTTTTACTTGACCCCAGCCTTGAATGAAAGTGTTAAACTGTGGCATCCTGTACACGATCCTTCCCGTCGGATCGACAGCTACAGAATATCAAATTCATTTACCAACTGGTAATATCCACGAATGGAGTAAAAAGTTATCCATGGGCTTCCTGTAGCACCTGCAATCACATTGCTTCCCTCACGAAATTCCTCCACTACCAGCCGACTGTAGGCTCTCCAGCCTGTGTCAGTATCGTAACTGCCCATGTCATTGTAGGGACTGGTCCAAACACTCAGGCTGATCTTACGGGAGCCTGCAGCTATCCCTCGGCAGTAACCCTCCACTGTAGAAGACTCCATATGTAACTGACGTTGTATTTCCTGCGATATGGAGCGAGATAGCCATGATATTTTAATCTGTACCTTCCATACCCTTGTACTCGTTAGCCACCTCCTCTGGATAGTTGATGTTGGCTACCGTCTTGCCAATGGCCTGCGGCCGGCAATCATTGCTGTCTACCTGTCATAGAGAGACAAACTATCAGCTGTTATGTTCGGTTACACATCACTTCCATGTCAGTCGATTCACTGGCTTACCTTGATGTACCAAGTGGCAGAGTTCACAGCTGTCCCATTAGTTCTAATCCGTGATGTGAAGTCCATGTTGATGCGCAAAGTCGTATCAGATTCCATCTTGGTGTAATGAAAATGCTAAACATATTGAGAGATTAGCTCTAGACTCACAAGTGCATGTGACCGGCTCAAAATTCATGAAAAGAGAACAATTGCAGTCCAGGATAGGAAAGATTTTTTGTTGCCTAGACTGCAATTTCAGAGAATCCTTGGACCAAATCATCGCCATTGAAAGTTATCGGTTTGACGTACTTACAAATAATTCGATGTTCGGGTCATTGTTCTGCTGTCCATTGCGCGCAAAATCTCTGGTGTTGAAGAAGCTCAGTCCAGGACAGCTGGCTACCGCTGGTTCGGATGAGTAGGTGGTACTTCTGATTGACAGCTCATCGACGTAGAGACGGGACGCTCTGCTGAACTTTCCCACATACATAGAGCTGTTCTGAGTTTCTGTCCGTAGGTCTATGGTGTTGTCTCCCGACGGTAGATCATAGCAGACACCATGAACTTTGAACGAAGAAATGTTGATATGGTTGCAATGAAGCCAGCCTGTATCGGAACTTAATTCAGACAACCACTCTTCTGAGGGTTTGTTCCCAACTTGAGAATGTAGTAACCCTAGTACAGGAAGGTACCTGAGTATAGTTATAGTTATGCTTACTTCCTGTTGTCTTGTGGTGGCGAAAAAAAATGAGACTAGATAGGACAAATTCTTGATGTTGATATATAAATTGAAAAAGGGTAAGTAAAAATTCCTGCAAAGAAACTCTCAGGTAGATCGATGTACTTGCATGTATTTACATGTATATATCGTTCAAAACAGTCAGAGTAACACTCTCTGAACATATGTAGCTGCTAATGTTTGCAGTAAGTCTTAAGGGGCTTTTTATTACATGTTAGTGGGGAACTACTTCTAATGAAAAGTTTACCATTCTATTCATTCGTCAACCTCGAGATCTCAATCTGGGTCAATGGGAAGAGCCTCCTATTCTAATCTAACTCGGTCATCATCAAGTACATATACATCAGATAGACATAGTTAGGGTACAGGCATGCTATCCTATGAGTGTGGGAGTATTTGAGGTTCTTGCGCAGAATCACATTATGGCTTAGATGAACTCGTCTCTAACCCCTCTATGTGGTGAAGACAACTCCGAATTCTGAGCAGTGTCTGAGAATCGCTGCAAACCTATCTATAGCATGGGATTCTTTATGCTAAGAGAAGGCAATTGTTGTGGGAGAAACATTAATTGTTCCGATAAATAGCTACGCGAAGGAGTCAATAGACACTTGTTAACCGCTGTGGGGGTAGAGGTCAAAGATTTTGCGTGCCCCATTAGAATTTACACAGATTCTACGTTTGGTACTCAGATATGCTAACTTCCTGTTGTCTTGTGGTGATCAACGTCATCGTTGCCGTTGTAGTTGGCACTCTCGATCGGTGCTGGACTGGAACACGCAGCACCGTTGAAATAGATGAGCCAGCGACCCCAACAACCTCCTGGACCATGTCCCCCTCTCAGAGTGCCCCTGAACCTGACTCTCAGGGTGGTCCAGTTGTACTGCTTGTGGAATTTTACCGTCTATGATAAGGGAATTAGACATATATGTGAACGTAAAGTGATAATCAGGGAAAATTATAAGTTTCTGTTGTTACTGGCTTGATGTTCAGCTGGTCTAGTATTAGGGGAGATTGAAATATTCATTCAACTAGTGTAGAAAATGTTGATGAGCATTTGGAGGTGTTTTGGTAAGGATATGACATCACCTTACTGAGTAGTCAGCTGTATTTGGCCCATCAGGACATTTCCCCTGGACCCTGGCCCTGGCCTTTGGGTTGGGACACTCATTTATCAACTTTCTGACTCCTGGTCTTTACTTCAAGATGTAAGCTATCAAAAACTTACAAAGAACACGTGGTTGTTGGTAGCCGTGTCCTGATCCAGTCTAGAGAGGTAGAACTCCTTACCAGATATTAGCGGCTCAAACGAGCAGGTATCTGGAAATTATCGAAAAAATCATGAGAAGTTGTCAGGCTGGTTATGAAATTGTTTACCCAATTGCTCCAACCTAGCTTAATGCAGGAACACCAAAATTTGGGAAATATTATACAGAAAAAGAGAGGAACTACTTCTTGAAAAGTACACAGGGCTTAATTTTGAGGGGGCACGAGGGGAATGTTGTTCCCTTAAAAATGATTACAGTCTCACTTGGCAGGGAGGCGGTCCCATAAAACCCCACAGGCCACCTTCCCCACCAAAAAGAATTTCGGTGTCATACGTCTTTCTGGCTGCAGCGTCAACTGAGCTGGACCTTTATCCCACTTGATGTTAGAGCGTGGTGGTGTTTTGGTCATTATTTAAGATGGCTGACAACAGCAATAGCTGTATGCACCAATTAGTTGCACTCATTGCTCAGTCTGAAAGTAATTATATCAAACTAATGATCTCCCAGACCTACTTGTGAGGATAGGTGATGGGTCAAGGTGACAACTACTGAGACTTGCTGAGCAGAGCTAAAATACAAATTCAGCTGTCATGATTACTGAGCTGCATGAAAAACTTTGGAGCATCCCAAGCTTGGCGAATCGTTGTCTGCATTGTCCTCCAATCATACGTTGAATTTACAAATTTTAAAATATTTCTGAGAGCGCTGCACCCTAGCCTCTGTCTGGGATGTCAAACAAAGCCGTATAACGACCTTATACGGCTTTGGTGTCAAAGCCATAGAGGGCTTTGTGGGGTTTTGCCTGCCCCTAGCAGGAGCAACGCCCCTGGACCCCAGATTTTGGAGCATCACTTAGAATCTGGCTCTGAGTTAGAAGCTGTATCAGCTGATACTGTGAAGGCTATATCTGAATTGATATCACTTGTCTTAGTGATACCGTAACTTAGGCTAACTCTGCATTTACAAATGACGATCAGTCTGACACTGCCATCGAACTCCGCTAGAGTTTCCCTTAAAAATATATACAATTTAAGCCCGGGAATTACATGGAAATTTTGTAGGTAATTGGTAAGGAAAATACTAGGGGAAACCTAAATATACCTTGGGGTTCATGAGATGAGTCTCTGATGAAATTTTTAGAGCATTTTTCAGAGTTCCGACCGAACGAACCATGAAAATTACCAAGATTTGCATACAATCACACGGAAGAGCTATGCCTACCAAAGCCTAGATTCGCCACGGTTTTCATATTAAACTCGTGGCAGATCTGAACTAATTGGTGGAGATGGGCAGCCCAAGTCCGCCAAACTTTTTTGGAACCAGGACCTCTATTCAGGAGCGGACAACTTATAATGCTATAGACTGTCAAATCCGCCCTAAAATGTTTTTACTGTTCGGAAATCTTGGTGCTGGTGTTGTGGTGAAGAAACACTTCATAACAATATCAACTACGATTGCTTGATGTTTAAAACTAAGCTTGTCAAGTCTCCCACGTTTCCTGTGCAGCCTTGTGTTTTGTTTCACCTACTGAGAGATAAGACTAAAAAATATTTTGAATGCTAATCTTTTATAATGTTCTCCTGTAGCCTATTGATTGGCCACTGCTGACCGGAGCTCGAGCATGACAGAGATTTAGCTGTGAGGGAGAGCGGTATCCCAAATCAAATTAATCACATCATATAGGCTTACCGTATTGAGACGTACTCAACTCCATGCATCCTCCGATTTCCATGTCAGCTGTATAGTCGTACACACAGATAGACGTACCATTGCATGTCGTCGGACAGATGGATGCCTAAAGAGGTTGAAAATAAGACTTTTGTCATTCTCTTGTAGATATTTGTGCATCAGCACGTGCGGGAGTGAGCGCGGATAGGTGCGCGAGTGAGCATGGATCGCCTGCATCACGAAAGCCTCAATAAGAATTACAGCAACAACCTTCGTCCTTACTGCCAGCAAATATTGGAGAAATCAAATGTCATGCACATGGATCAAGGTGTACAGGCTTACGGAGTTGATGGTGGAGCATGTCAATCAATGAAATGTTCCAAACACTCATGGGTGCTAATTGAACGAGCGGATCGCTTGAGCGTCTCGGCTTCAATATCCTCAATGTTTTAAATGCTAAAAATATTATGATCTTTGCTTTATTGACAGATAAAAAAGTGGCTGCAAATTGTTGGATAAATTCGAAGCACAAAAAATGTGAAACAGATGTGCGCTAATGAGCAGCATCAAAATAAAGCTACGAAAAAGATGGATAACAAGCTGACTACAGATAGCACGCAAATGGCACTGGAGGCCAATCAGAAACTAGCCATCTAGCTCCACCGCATGTCAATATTCAAAATTTTGAAAGCTCGCGCAGGGTGTGGTGACCGCCACCTCTAGGCTCAGACCGGTAGTTTCAGTGTGTGATCTAATAGACCTCATTGTACAGCTCAAAAGCAGCGGTTACCACTAGGAAATAGTGATAGTCCGTCATTGCGAGAGAAAGTTATGGTCTCCTGGTGTCCTTAGTGCTCGGACCATGTTTTACAAAATGGAATACATGCTGCTGCATGGTTGTTAAGTTTAGACAAAGTTTATTTCATGATCCATTGCTGTAGATGTAGATTATGTGTGTCCGGCTTAACGAAAGCATCAATAGCTTTATTTGCAAGCCGCTGAGTAACTGGAATAACAGATTGCGTATCGTAAATAGTATCACAGCAACAAGCTATTCTAAAACCGGAGAGGCTATCAGTGGCATCAACAGTCTCTCCAGGCCTTATCTACTTGCAATCAGATACTCTACTCTACTCTACTCTACTCTACTAGCAGGGTACTCTACTCATTGTATTTATTGGTGCCTGAACTGTAATGGATTCAGGCGGTAGGAAAATATAGCAGTTGAAGTAAAAATAAAGTCTGAGAGACGGCACTGAGAGAAGATAACTCCAAATAACTATGAGTGGCCTTCTGGTAGCATTATTGAACAACCAGCTATAAACCTTCTAAATAGATGTCACTACCAATAGAATGTTACTATAAGCAGAAAATCTCTATAAATAGAAATAGTGGTACAGTGTAAATTTGCGTTATAAAAAGAAACTTTTATTCTCATGCTCTAATACCATGTGACCATGCGATAGGCAGAATAAAAAGATTTTCAGGTGAAGAGAGACCATTTTGGAAAATTCCATCGAATCACTATATTTTACCTTATTATATTTTGGTTGAAAATTTATATCATTTTGGCAATTTTATGTCACGCATCAACCACAGGACTAGTGGTACCAAGTCTTCTCTAAAATCATTCGAGATTCCATATTTCATGTTCTTCTACCGCGTGTGACTCTGTGTTATCAATAAGCACGATGCTCCTTTTACATAAATATATCTTCTACTTATGGAGAAATTTTGCGGCTTTCCATACGTCGGTGAGAAAAGTTATGTAGAGTAGTTATCTCGTATAGCCAATTGCAATTATCGATCGACGCATTGGTCCAACTTATTGACTACAGATCAAACATTGAATAGTAAACACAGTTTCAAAAATGATCACATGATCAGTTACATAAAAACCTAGCGAGATACAGAGATGATTAAAATACTATGTGTTGGCATCCTACTTCCAGCTAAGGGTGAAACGATTCAGGATTCTTGGTTTCGATTCGATTTCGATTATTGACTACAGACAATTGACGATTCAATTATTTCGGTTATTCAATGACCAAATTCATAAGATGAATAACTATCCTTACGCATTCTGGCAACAAGAAGATCACAAGCAGGTTATAGCTATATAATTCTGGATTAAAAATGAGACTAGAGAGAATCAAGTTTGCAGACGATCACTGATTGTTGATGCATCATTCGATAAATAATCGACAATTCATGAAAATTATGATCCATCGTTTCACACCTAGATACAGTGTAGCTAAATTCGAGTTGAGAAGAAAATCCAGGAAACAGTAATGTCGTACTTACCTTCCTATACTCGAGCTTTCTGAAATCGATAGCCACTGAAGGACTACTGTCTGTGATTTCCAGGTCGTCTATACTTTCTGTGATTAGGAGACATCGGTTGGAGTTTTGAAAGACTGCAGCCTGACAGCGTTCGCTGGTCACGCAGAATCCAGCACACTCTACCTCAGAGCGTGCATCCTTGACCTCTGTGATGTATTCACTTCTAACTAAAAAGAAGTAAGATCATCATGCTTTCGTAGCAGCATTTTCAGCATCTATAAATGCGGTGCCAGCAGCCATTGAGGTACAGCTGCTTCTGCTGTAATGGAATGGCCACCATTTATAGAGAGAGAAAGAGCGGTCGGCACATACCCAATGCAGGGAGAGACGATTAAGTATGCTGTAAATCATATTTCACCCTCAGTCTACCATCTAGCATCCACCATCACCATCCCAAACAAGAACAAATAAAATCTGCGCTGATGGGTCAGGTAGCACTTACATGTAGAATTTGCTCCTGGTATATTGGAAGTTTCCAAAAACGTCCCGTCGCCTTTGCAAAGGCTTACCTCTTGTGCTGTGCCGAGCCTCACAGCAAAGCTCAGTAGAGCAGCTAAAACAATATCTTTGAGCAGCATATTATATCCTCCCCATCGTATCCAGTGTCCAAAGGGAAATGATGAAGTAAAGTGAGTGTTCAGTATGGGGTGAGTTATCGGTATTGATTGGTGGATGCAATATGATCAGTGGATTTATGAAAGCTGTTGAACAGCAGCGACAGTAACTAGCCAGATCTGGTCCATCAGCTGTCCTTAGTAGTCAGTGTGTATGCCTAGCAACCATACATGGCAACTTACCTGGAGCCTCCCGTATTTTTGCAGTCCTCTTTCGGAGCTAAAATTCCTACTACTGTTTTCTAATGGTTTCCTTATTGCTTAGATTTTGCTGAGCTGAGCTCAAAATATGGTAAGATCTTAGCAGTATAGAGAAGGGGTTATGAGTTATGGCTTCTCAAAGTTCAGAAGAACCTGAATATTGAGTATTTCTGATCCTACAACTTGCCATCTATGCTAGCAACACCATACCAGTTGCAACATTTTTAAGGGCTTTCCATGCCAGAACTTTTTGTCTGGGATTTACCAGAGCTAATATATTCAGATCCATCAGAACAGGTGATGGTCTGATTTGAACAGTATTTATGGGTTCTATGACCTTGACCTGTGGCTTCCTTGGTGCAATAAAATTATGAAAACCCTGCATGATACTTTGCTTCACTCTAACAGTGAGGTAAGTTGAGTGTGAGTGTAAGGTAAGTCTGTCATCTGCAGCACAAGGATAACCACACAAATCAGAATCGGTCCTGCGTATGTCCTGATAAAGCTATAATCCAAACCAACTGCTATGGTTTGTCCACAAACTAACCATCACCTTCTCAATTAGTAATTTCTAAGTTTCAGAAGTCTTACAGTTAATCTTGAGCGGGTCGTTAAGCACTGTCTGGGACTGCCTGGTACTGCCTGGTGCTGCCTGTTACTGTCTGGTGCTGCCTAGGACTACCTGGTGCTGCCTGGGACAGCTGATCAATAACCAAAGAGTGTTGATTGTCGCCTCACAGCTTCATTAGCTGTAAAATTTAATCAATAGCTGATGCTGACCTCGAATTATTAACATCATGAAATTTAATGACTATCCGGAAATGAAAAACCTTAATGGAAATAGCAGTGCGTGTGCGCGCAAAGACATGTTAAAACCGATACCTATGTACTTCCGCAATTTCCGTTTGCATTAACATCCAAAACTTCCCTCCCTGACAATATCGACCTCATGTTTCCAGATACAGAGAACCTGGAGGCAGAAATAGAGAGCCTGGAGGCAGATATAGAGGGCCTGGAGGAAGGTATATTTTATTGTTCATTTCTTATTTATAAATTAATTATGGATTTTTCAATCTCCTGCCGATGTACGCACGCACTCCTGCTCATGCACATGCTTTCTGCGCGTATCACATGCATGCACATCAACGGGGGAGTGACAAAAGCTCTCAATTATTGTTATCGTTATTGTTATGTATAAGCGGTTCTTTCTGTGACCGCAGTAAATCTTATCATAATGAGACCTATTCATGTACACAATTTACGGTATGGCACATTTCGATACGATACGTGTACATATACAAGCATGTATGTATATCTAGTGAGTAGCATGCGGCAAAGCATGAAACCTCTCCATGATATAAAACCTTGCATCAAAAACATGGCAATTTGACATACACCCAAGTTGTGCAGAAACATAATCATGCTAGTGATCTCCACAGAAAAGCTGCTTCTTGCTTCTGGGATACTTTCCCCACGGTGCTAAACAGCATTCCGTTGGGACAGATGAAGCAGGAACACTTAGACACTATGAGACACAGACAGCAGTAGGCACTTCTGGCTATGACTAGCCTACCAGCTATTAGGAATGATGTAGAATATAATGTGGTATTCCTGCTGCTATCTAACACTCTGGTGGAGGCTGTTTGATGGTTCAAGTTGACTGGTTTCAATCACAGATTACTGGTATAAGATTTCAACTGTTGGTATATCTTTTTGTGTTTGAATGCGGAGTGTCCTTTGTGCCGACTGCCTGTGCTTTGTGCCGACTGCCTGTGCTTTGTGCCGACTGCTGAATGGCCGTTCGAAAGTAATGTTATTACCATTGGAGGTATTAATAAGTAATCAAGAGGCTAAGAAAAAGACATAATTCCTCCGCAAATTGCATCTAAACTGAATCTAAACTGATTAATTAGGTACCAATCATTGAAGCTTAGGATTTTACTGTACCGAAAGGTGTACCGAAATAATGACCTTTGTGTCGTGGATCGTACCGAATGGCCTTGTACCGAGGTACACGATAAAACTGAAGTATGGTGACACCACAACACATGATGGGGTACAAACAATAATTTCCAAATACGTATGACCTTAAATAACAGTGTAATATGCCTTATTAGCAACATAGCAAGAAATACACAAAATAAATATTCGCGAAGTTCAAAATTAGCTCACAGTGAAGCCTTTAGCATGTTGTTTGTTGAGGTTATTGTTGCCGTGTTTTTGTAATATTTTCCTTGATTTTTGTTCATGCTGTCTTTATGTCCATTCCAGTGAAACCTCTATACTAGAGGATCGACTAATCCAGTGAACTTTCATTTACGTCCACTAGAAAGAGTTGTTATAAGTAAGAATTTGCTGAGTTTGCTTTTAGTTTTCTATGCTTGGTTTCTGATCAAATAATGCTGAAGCATTCTGGGACTGAAGAAACACCAGAGAGGAATTTTTCTATCAAAAATATGAAATCAAGTAGATAAATTCATAAGTTTCCTATTCTGAGTCCGATGCCAAGAGTTGTGTGAAGTTCGCACTTGTCAAAATATGATAAAATCCAGTAAGTATGTGAAAGTCAGGCGATAATACTCTCACCTCTTCATAGTTTAGTTTTCCAAAATCAGAAAACTTTGAGTCACCACTGTTTCCAAGGTCAAGGTGTTCCATCCGGTCTCCAAGAAGCAGACATTTGTTGATGTCGCGATAGGCGGCTGCTTTGCAGGTGTGATTTGCGTGGTGCACACTTCAAATATGCACGTATATCATTTATCAGTGTCAGCATGTCACCATCAGCTGCTACTGACTAGATATCCACCTGTCCATAATTGCCATCAGAATTGATGACAGAACAATATGCTTGCTGCGCGCTGTTTGTCTCCCACCATCGAGTATGCCAATACATGATCCCCATGCCAGGGTAAAACATACGAGTTTTTTCATTGATGTAGAAGAAATGCCATCCAACTCTGGTGAAAGCAATTCATCACACGTGTGCAATTATAAATATTCTGACAGCAATGTCACCTGCTGACACCTGCTGTCATCTTCTGCCACCTGCTGCCACCTACTGTCACCTTCTACCACCTTGCTGACACCTGAACATCTGCTAAATTCACAATAGTCTACTTCCATCATTTTTTTATGACAAGTAGAAAGTAGAAACTGTCCTTGTGTCCTGATAATCGTGTTTGAATGTTGCGCATGCTTTGACACAGGCGTAGTGTACTTGTGAGCGAAAGAATGGAATCTAATCTTTAATATTGACAAACAATGAATATCTTTGCAACAGCGTTGAAGGTGTCCTTTCAAACATGGATTAGCGTTTTTCAGATATCTAAGTTTTCCGCAGCAGCCATCATTATTGATGCCTGACATACCTTTCAAGCGATGGAAAATTAATTTCACGACCCTGGGCGTACATCTATTGCCACCATAAATATTTAGAACATTGATTGTAAAGGTACTTGTACACCGGCTCCAAATCCACAAAAAAGTGATCCACGGATCGGTTGAGAGAAAGTTTTTGGTGCATTGACAGTGTCGCGCCAGATTCCGCCGACCGAATTTGGAGCGAGATTCGAGTTTGAATGAAATCAAACTAATCCACGAAGTTGTTTCGTATTGTCCAATCACGTGTCAGTATTTACCAAGGGCGGCATGTCAACAACTGACAGAAGATATTGCAACCAAAAATAAATTGTTGATTAGATCGGCTGTTGATAGACTACATCATATATTCCACGAACAGACTGTGAGCAATTCCTTTGTAGGTTACTTATATTTAAGTAGACATGTTATGTTGTGCAGATTGTAGAAATGTCTTATCACATATGTTAACATAGTTTTAACCGATTTTGGGAATCATACCGATGTGGAATTTAAACAACCAGCAGAACAGCAGAGCCAAGTTTATACGATAGGCTAAACAATGTGGGATAGAGAATGTGAGCTGTCATAACATTGCTGCACAACAATGAAGAGAGGCCCAATGCCGAATAGAGAATGTGAGCTGTCATAACATCGCTACACAACAATCAAGAGAGACCCAACGTGGAATAGAGAATGTGATCTGTCATAACTTGAGGATGGACTCAACACTTAAAGAAGTATCGTGGGAAAAGTTGATAGTTGAGACTTATGCAACAGCGCCTATAAAAGGCAATGACGCTGATGGAAAAGAGGCTTTTTGAGTTCTACAGGTAAGACCAGCCACCTCCACGTATTTTTCAATTTTCAAAGACTCTTGCCAGTCATCCATCTTCAACCCATCCACCATGTAAGTTTTATTGTTTAGTCTGCTGGTTAATGATTGTAGTCTGTGTGATTCAAATAAATCAGATATGCTGTTATGTAGAATTCAACTAATTGTTTTAGTTAATTTAGATAAGCAAAACAAATAGAACTCAATTCATCGAACTAAGATTGCTGGGATTCGCGGAAGTCAGAGACAATATGATATGCTGTGAAGCTCTGTGCTATGGTGAGATGGAGGTTGCTGAGTAGGAGGATGACATTGTCCCAGTGGCAATGTTAACTGCCCCGCCTATGCCAGACTAACAACACACGCTAATAGCTGTGAGGTTGGTTAGGCGTGATAAAATCTAATGTACTTG
>ERZ1740065.1090-NODE-1090-length-15823-cov-12.066147_pt1 | contig 15823 bp, 19 predicted proteins | sample MGYA00581738_ERZ1740065 | MGnify/ENA primary metagenome ERZ1740065 (study PRJEB43018, sample SAMN04849749) | marine metagenome | isolation source: floating plastic debris | place: Pacific Ocean | collected 2008-09-01 | study: EMG produced TPA metagenomics...
CCACCTGTACCTGGGCATTCCACCTGTACCTGGGCATTCCACCTGTACCTGGGCATTCCACCTGTACCTGGGCACCCTGCCTGTATCAAAGCCCTCTACCTGTACCAGGGTCCCCTACCTGTACCTGGCCCCTTACCAGAGCACCCTACCTGGGTGCCCTACCTGTCACTCATATATACCTTCCTCTGTTACAGACACCAGCTGAACAGAATGCTGCCAGGATGCAGCTGGCCATGGAGAAAGCTGGTAAGTTATTCTCCAGTCTGTTATTAAGTACTTGCTGCGATTCTGAGTGTCTGTTCAATCATGAAACTCTGCAGTTCTGATTACCGCTTACCCTCCCCTTCCTGCTGGTAGCGATTGCTGACGAAGCAATGAAACAACGTCATAAAGTCACTCCTGAGGAACTGGCGGATACAAAACAACGTCAGGACGCTATCAACAAAATAGAGGCCGAAGGCTTCTCCCAACAAACGTTCAAGTCTAACAGGTCAACGTCAACTAATCAAAAGGTACCGTCTGCGTGGCTATCTTTGAAGTAAGATAGATCTGTATCAATTAACATCATTGCTCTCAATTTTTTCTGCAGCCGAACCGCCAAGAATTCACCTTTGGGACCTCACTGGATATCACTAAGATCCCTCTACCGCCTGCCACCGCCGCGGAAACTAATGAACTCATGCATTCTCGCGTAAGTACCTTGAAATTTCACTCCATATCTTGTCTTTTTGCTCTTGGAGGTTTATTGGTCACCTATATTTAAAGCTTTCCGAAGATCCGGACGTGAGGAAAGCGAGGTGGCACGAAAAGCTACAGCAACTTCGCAAGCAGTCTGTCACAGCCACCTGAACCTTGGTCTCATTTCTATCATCATTTTCATCACCAAATATATATTAAAAACCATGTAAATAAATATGGAGTTAATAATGTATGCGATGATACTAACTGAGGATGGTTGAAGATTTTCCCTGCTTCCCACATGCTGTACATATCAGAGGATTCGTAAAACAGCATGTTCACTCTGCATCATCGATTATGTTGTACGGCCTAGATTGTCTCCAAAGTGATTCATCTCTTTAAAAACTTTTGAAAAGAAAGTTAGATAAGAATGTTCTAACTGAATTAGGAGTGAAATGAATGAACACCCTCTCCCTACATCAAAGTGAGTGGGGGGGACAACTCTAGTTCACAAGTATCTCCATGAAAAAGGAGAATATTACCCTGAGAGGAGAGCCTTCAAGCCATATGAGTGGCAACCACTAGAATTCTTTATATATGTTTCATTACGTTTGCTCTTCTAACAGTATACAGCCAGATACCTTACGGTCTCGGGTACAACTGCTTGCCCTGATCTACCTATGGTCAATAGCCTATCTCCGTCACACGTAATGCGGACCATTTGTGCATTCAAGATAATTTTATTTTCCCATTTCGACAGATTATAAATGTTGACTTGGGCAGTATCCTCCATGAATACTAAGAATACATACTATACCATATCCACGAAGAAGCTATGGGTAGTAAATTGGCAATTCCTTGAAGTATTCGCGAAACGGTCCGTATTACGGTAATGTCTGTTGTATCATATCAGTGGGTGATAGCGTTAATTTTAGCCAATCACGTCTGAGTTTTCAACCATAACCGGATACATGTGTGAGATTCTCCCAGTTTCTCCTATATGTAGTTTGATCGGTTTGGTGTAATCTTTTGTTATTGTTATCCCTACTGCTCGACTACTGTGACTACTACGGTGTTCAAGTCCAACAATACATCTACTTATACAGCTTTTGTCATACTACTGATGTCCATCACACCTTTTACAGTCATGAAGGGTATATAATCCATCGAAATTCTATTAGGATATATCTATTGTGATGTGCAGATTGTATTTGCCTCGTCAAAGACATTTGCTGCTAGTGATCATGACCCCTAATACTGTCACGTCGGCCTACTTTACAGCATTAATTTTTCAGATTTCGTAATGTCCTATTTAATGCATGCTTCTTATATAGCAGTACTAGTTCAGCACCTACCAAGTTTAGCACATAATCATCATAATTCTGATTAAATTTTTATTCTTTAGTATCCAATGATTGAGAGCGGTGTAAGCTAATGCTACGATGGGAATCCCTTCTGATCTGACTACCACAACTGTGAACCATTCGACTTTTGTGAGTCTTCATTTAACTTCACCATTGGTTTTTTGCAACTTGGGAAATCATTCAATTTATACTCCTACTACTAATTCGCAGGCTATAGAGCATGTCAAGGTGGAGAAGCCACATATACTGCACGATCATAGTAGCAGCTATCAAAGTATCATGCTGATGGTCGTCATACCTCTGCTTACAGCCATTACAGCGTTAGTGTCGATATTCTTGGTAAGTTACTATTTTAGTTCTTCAGTGTACTGAGAGAACCCTTGTAGTTTTCGACTTATTTGTGGTGCAGTTAGTTGCATTATAAATTTGTTTAGTGTTTCTGATCAGTGTTACAAAGGACAGCATTGGTTACATACTAGGTGATCAAGCTTGAGGTAATATATGTAACAACATCTGAACGCAATACAAATTATAATAACATATGTCCAACGTTCCTAAAACTTTTACTAATTGCTACTTATGTTTTTTTCCTGATAGATCTATATGCTCATCAAGCAGCACAGAATACGCCGAGGATCAAGAGTTGTCTTCTCACAACAAATAGTAACAGTAGCTAGCATTCATCCACCGATGGACAGCTCCGAAGCTTTACTCGCCTGGCATTGATTACGCGCTGTCTTTGATTTTGTATCACCTCGAAATGTGTTCACATCATGTTATTTTCTAGCTGCATTTATTTTGCATTTTAGTCAAACTGGTGCTTTTGACAGTTATTCACCCCAAGTTGATACTGAGTGTTTACCAAAGAGTCTATCTATGTAAGTCGCATCGTGTATATCATTACTACCTTTAGTATTGCCTTTAGTATTGCCATATATATTTATTTTCTAAACGACTAGCTAACACCATCAAAGATTGAATATCTCTGAATACAAATGGCAGTCGTCATATGCTCATAGTATTTGGTGTAAATGTTTCCATTTTGGTTTTATCCTGCCATGTGATGCCATTATTTTTTTTTAAAAACATAATGACATGAGTTTCCGTATGAAATACATTGAATTGACCTATTACTATCTGGCTGACTATGTCGAGGAGAAATGAAAGCGTCGCTGTAATGAATATATCACAGAAGTCTGAATGTTTCCATCATCATTCATCCTCTTCTCGGGCTCTATCTTTGTCCTTCTTCTTCTTCTTCTTCTTTTCCTTCTCCTGTAATGACATCATGTTCACCTTGAAATCCCAAATTAGTTTTATTTGAGAGAACTTATTGAGTGCCGCCTCCCAACCCCCATTGTCATCGTGTCTTTACGCTGATCGTGTATAGTTTGATCAGTACCGACCTCTCCATCTTGTTCTCTATCCTTGTCTTTGTGCTTGTGTTTCTTCTTCTCCGCTCTCTCTTCATCCTCATCCTAATTGAAAGTACTGTGAGATTAAGGTTTGAGGTTTGCAAGTTATTTCACTTATTTTTATACCATGGCTTATTACATCTCGCTCCTTTTCCCGATCTCGGTCTTTGTGTTTCTTCTTTTTTTCTGCTTTGTTCCCGTCGGTCACATCCTCAGTTTCATCTTTTGCCTTGTGTGATACCATCGTGTCATTATGTTATTATTATCAGTTAATAGCAGTGTGATTGGGATCAGACCCACCTCTCCATCTCGGTCTTTCTTCTTGTGTTTTTTCTTCTCAGCTTTCTCTTCTGTCTCTTCTAGACCATCTATTTCCTTATCCTGTAACAGGTGTCAATCATGAATTTAATTGAACTGCTACAATCTGGATAATTAAAGCTTTCATTCATGATCAGGTTTGAATTGTTGAGATAGATTCACTATATTCATCACCTTTTTCTTTTTCTTCTTCTTTTCGTTCTTTGACGTGTCATCAACGTCATCAATGGTGGCTTCATCTCCCAGCGATGATGCCTCTTTGGTCATATTGCTTTTCTCCCTCTTTGAGCGCAGTTTCTCCATCATCTTTGCCTCATACGCTGCCTTCTCTTTGACAAGCCTGGGTGTATCATTAATTATATGACCATTGGACCAACCTCATCGCTGGTACATGCGCACCCATCGGTTATATACAATGCAGTCTCCAGTCAAGCATTGTCAAACTTCATTCTGTTGAAGTTCCCATAATGCAACAGAACATGGCTGTCTACTTACTCTTCGTCCGCCCACGCCTGCTGCTGCAGCAACTCCGATGCTTCTGCTGCGTGTGGATTTTTCTTCCTCGCCAGCTTCCTCTTCATAGCTTCCTCAAACCTGGTCTTCTGGTCGAGATCACTGGATTGTCGTGTAATAAATTCTTGCATCAGGTCGTTTGTTGCCTACAGCAGTAATACGTGTGTCCAATGAATAATACATCCCTAAATACACGTCACTAATCAATATCAACTGCTGTAACTTGTCAGCCGAGTGCTTCACGTATCGGCACTTGACTGTACCAACACGCAACAATTACCTTCTCAATGTCAGCTGGGTCTGGTGACAACACAGGAGCAGATTTTTCTCTCTTCAATTTGTCGTCTGATTTTTCATTCTTTTTTCTCTCTTTCTCCACTGATTTAGTTTCATCGTGTCTATCCTTTTCTTTGTCTTTGTTCTTTTTGTCTTTTTTGTCTTTTTTATCCTTCTTTTTCTCGCCATCGTCAATGTCTTCCAGGAGAGTTCCGCTGTGGCTGTGTGGCCGTTCCTTGCTACTTTTATGCCTCTCTTTTTCCTTGTCCTTATCTTTCTTTTTGGCTTTCCTGTTCGCTTTTCTTTCATCCTCGTATGACAATATTCCGAGCCCTCCAACAAGGCCCTGATTCCTTTTCTTGAGATAATCTTCTACAGCAGTCATCTCATGGACATTGTCCTCCCACTCCTCTGGGTCACCGTACATCCTCTTCGACGCTAACAAGACCAACAGAATTGTGTGAAAGAGTTTAAAGAAAAACACGAGTCTAAATATAGTCATAAACAGCAGGATTAGCAGTTACTTGTGTTAATTGGCAACAGCTGAAAATGTTTAGCTAACTCTTCATAAACATGTTCACCTAACTACAACAATCGCTGATGGTTAGGTACTGTCACTACTCCAAATGATGTAGCTAATTACACCATGTATGTAAGTTGTACGGTGTGTGTATGTAAATTGTACGGTGTATGTATGTAAGTTGTACAGTGTTATGTCACTCAGAGCAGGTTCCCCCACTCACCAAGTAGATCAGATGTGTCTCGTAGCACCTCCTGCTCTCTGACAATCTCCTGGTGTGTGTCCTGCAGCTCATTGCGACTCTCCTTGATAAATGTCAACATACACGTACTCTCCCGGCTGTGTAGCGCATCCACCGCTCTGAGGAAGCTCTCCTACGGACAATGAACCAACAATTTAAAACTGACAACCAAGTTATTGACCGCTGATATTTCCCACAAGCCTAGTGTACATTTCTAATGACCGGTGACCTACCAATATGAACTAATGTACAGGATCCGACCTACCAATATAAACTAATGGACAGGATCCGACCTACCAATATAAAGTAACATAGAAAGAGATCCGACCTACCAATATAAACTAATATACAGGGATCTGACCTACCAATAAGGACACATGTACAGAAGTCTGGCTTGTTTGAACACATTCATCCCACCATGAACAGAGGTTCAGCTTGCCATGTGACCTGAATATCAAATCGCTGCTCATCGCACTCAAGGCCATGATGAGACCGAACCTATGCCGCCTAGTGGCAGATGACAACTAATTTGACTGCTGCGTTGTTCAAGGTTTGCACCAATGGCGCATCTGTTTATGTCAGCCTTTGTCCCGTAGTATGGCGGCAGAGATACACCATGGGACCAGCGGAAACAGTGCAGTTGAAGAGATGGCTATGAATGATTGAGTCGTCTCTATTGTAATGGACTGCCACGATGATCCAATCCACATACCTGTAATCTCGGTGACAGTAACAGAATTCTGTCTTTGACATCATCGTTGTACCAGATCGCGCTCATGTTGCTGAACGTCCACTGTCAGTAGAATCTACATAACCAGCGACAGCGAAACTGGCAGCGTTAAGTTTCGATGTCAGGTGGTTTATATGCCTCTGTCATGAACTATTGATCGAGCCATTGGACAAAGATTGAATTCTCGACTATAGAAGAGGCTATTGTTTGTCTGATCAATATCACCATCACATGGCAGTCTTGTTGTCGTCACAGGCTGCTATATGATAGGCTCGGTAATCTCCATTAATAACATCTCCCACTATTTACACAATATATTTCTAGTTACAGCCATCTCACAGTCAACTATTGTTTCTGAAATTAGCTATTAGCTACTTCAGGATCTTGTTTCTGCCAATGCAAGCAGCCATAATGGAAATTAGCAGCAGCAGTGCACACAGCTCTGAGCCCACCCTACCCCCACCCCCACCATTAACCACTCAGGGTCATGCTGTAGATTGATCTGGTGAATGTATCATAACATAGCATTCACCATGAGTTGTATAGACTATCAATGACAATGTTCTTGCTTCTATGAAACAGCAAAAGCGCCATGTCCCCATGAACCAATGAGAAAAAATGGCAAAAGGCTAATGGCGTTTCCCTGCATGAAATGGCAATGGCATTTGCTCGTATGAGACAATTTTTTTCATGATGCTTGCTAGTTTATTGATTGCCGAGTCTTACAATGTAGTTGCATTGCAGTTTAAAAGTAGTTGAAACTAAGAACACAAGAGTTGAAGGCTATTGTATGAGAAATCAAATGAAAGTGTTTGAGCTTGTCCATGGTGTTCAGCATTTCTTGCAGACAGATCGAGCCATCTGGAAGATGTCGTTGTACTCGCAGGAGCAGACGGTGCACTGGCTGGGGTACGTGAACAGGGCCAGACGGTTGGCAAAGACTGTCTGGAAGTTCTTGATGACAGGGCTCTGCATCTTCGTCATCATGTTGAGGTCGAAGATGGTACCACCGGTCTGCAGAGCAAGGCTGGAACAGTAGTCGGATGGCTTGTTGGTGATGGAGTACAAGTCGGTCCTGCCTCTCGTTCTCCTTGTGTCCTTCATTGAGTAGACAGCGTTGTTGTCAATACCTGTAAGGCAAACCAAGCGAGTTAGCACGCTGTCATCTCCACCACGTCAATCAGGTGAGAGAGAGAGAGAGAGATCAATGACACTCACCGAAGAGGTAGTTGGTCTCAGGGTTCTTGCCCTCGACAGTGACATCATAAGAGAAGTCGTTGAGCACGTGGAGAGTGATGCCCTCGCTGATGAGCCTGGCGGCCAGAGATCTGTAAGACAGCAGGTTGCTGCCGCAGTCTGAGCATGGAATGACGACAACCATCTTGGTCGCTCCGGCTCTGAATGGATACTGAGCAGCGAAGTCAATGGCGCTAAGCACGTCGTTGTTCTCACCCTCTGTTAAAAATGAGCATACAAACATGAGCACATTGCTCGCCAGTTGCTGTGACCAAGTAACATCAAATCCTCTCTCTCACCTCCAAATCTCAGAGCGTCGGTGCCAAGTTTGAACTCGTTCTGCGAACCGAACATCTTGCTAGCCATGGTGTGGATGTGGTTGGGATCGTGTACGCCTTGTCCACCGAAGCCGACAAGTCCGTATCTGATGTCAGAGAAGCTGTGAGCGGAGAGAGCGCTCTGGATGTGCTTGGACAGCTGAGGAAGCTTGCTGTCTGTGTTGTAGTTGCACATCTTCTCCTCTACGACGAACACAACGTCGGCACGGGTGACCTGAGACAGCTGTCGGCTGTCTCCCTGTTCGATTGTCACATCATCCATCTGGCAGGTCACTGTAAGAGGAGGGCAGGAATGAATACGTAGCCCTGACACCGTAGCTATGGACTGGTTTAGTGAGTACTTACCGCAGTGGCTTGGCTCGGAGATAGTCAGACCAGCGAAACCGCACTCAGCCTGGTAGAACTTGGCAGCCTTGCAGGGTCCGTTCTTCTTGGTGAGCGTGACGTCACGGCTCATCTCGTTGACACATTTCTGGAAGGCTGGCTGTGGGTCGACAACTCCGAAGCAGGATGACATGGGGCTGGCAGAGTCGACGAAGATGGCGGCGCATGCCTCATACTCCTTGGTGCCCTTCTGGGCGGTGAAAGAGACGGCCTTGTTAGTTCCAGTGCATGAAGCGGCCCAGCTGTTGGCGAACTCGAGGACGTTGGTGGTGTTCTTGTTGGTGCTGGTAGTGAAGTCATCAGATGGCTCGTTGTTGTAGGTGCCGAAGAGACCACCAGTCTTGGCGAAGTAGAATCCGCTCATCTCCACAGTGCAGAGGCCGTGGCCGTTGTTGCAGACAACCTCAACTCCGAGCGAGCTGGAGACCTTGACCGAGTGTCCGAGGTGAGTGATGGTGGTGTTGAACGCCTGGATGGGGAGCTCAACCTTGCTGCCGTCCATCTTGACGGTGTTGTCTTGCATGATGTCGAAGGTGAGTCCGTTGCTGTGCACGGTGAGGCTCTGCTCCTGTCCGTTGTAGTTGACGAAGACAGTGAAGTTGCCATCCTGGAAGTCGCGGGCGAGGAGGTAGCTACATTTGCCGCTCGAGAAGTCGTAGTGGCGTCTGTCGAATGTCCTGATCTGCTGTCCAGAGATGATGGCCTGGGCTGTAAAAGCGAGCCAGCAGTTATGACCAATGTCGCCTAATTATAGAGCAAGAACACTAAAAACAGCGAGCCCAATTCTCACCATTATAAGGAGGCAGGATCTGGTTGAAAGCCTGGGGCTTGTACATGTAGAACATCTCCTTCAGGTTGAAGTGATACTTGGCCATGTGTTTCACCACGGCGTCCAGACGGCTCATCAGGTTGGCCTTGACTCTGGCAAAGTCAACAGTCTCCATGTTGGTGGGGATGTTGAACTCGAATTCGACGCGGCCGTTCTCAAGATCGTACTGCTTCCACTGGAAAAGGTTAAAAACATATACCCAAACCATTCGGCTAGTGACGGGGAGAGTGATGCTGGTAAGTACGTACCTGGAAGTTGTTGACTGCCTCATCGACATAGTGCTGCAGGTAGTCATTAACATACTCGAGGGCTACGCTCTTCACATGATCGGCAAAGATCCTCACGTTGTCGGAGACGTCGTAGTAGTTGTAGTAGAACTTGAGCTTGTAGGTGAGGCTGTCGATAAGTCCCTGCAGCATATCGCTGGACACGATAGTGCTCAGTCGGCTGTTGACCAGGCTGTCGCTCACGTAGCTGTGTGCCGAGTAGATGGCGCCACTGAACATCTGTGGGTCGGCGACAGCACTGACTTTGTTGTAGGCAGCATCGCTGACAGCGTTGACCTTGTCCATGGCGGAGGCGCGCAGCTGCTTGATGGTGTCCATAGCGGGGTGAGCGGCAACGTATTCAGCGGCGCGGTCGGCGTACGTCTGCAGCCATTGTACCAGAGCCTCTACCTGGACGGCGATCTGCTCGGACTTCTCTGCAATGTTAGACCGAGAGTTAAAAACACGGAGACAACAAGGTATCGGCCTATGAGTGGCGAGCGATCGACTACTGACCGATCCACTGGGCGGCCGTTGTGGTCTTGAGTGAGGCGATGCTCTCCTCAATCTTGGCGATTCTGGTCATGAGCTGAGCTCTGATGACCTTGGTGTTCTCGCCCATGGTGGTCAGGCGTGGTGCAATCACGTCGGTGTAATAGCGGGTCATGCTGTCACTAACGGTAGCGAAAACCTCAGCGATCCTCGTCACGTAAGCGCTACAAATAGGTACAACAGTAAGGCAATAAGTACACAATTACAAAGGTGGTGAGGTAGTGGGAGAGGAGAACCAGGGTTGGCTCTTACCCAGTCATCTCATCGATGGATTTCATGAAGAAGACATCGGTGCTGTAGGCCTGGGTGAGAGACTGTTTGGCGATGTTGAGGTCCTGCTCGAGCAGCTCAGCCTCGGTCTGGTAGTGGGGCATGATGCGCTCAAAGTCGGATCCGAGACGTAGCGAAGCCATCTTCTTGCTAGCCTCTCTGGTGGAGGAGGCAGACATCCTCTTGACAACGTCGTTCATCTCAACACGCACGGAAGCCAGCTTAGCCTACAAGGTATCACAACAAGTACATTATAACACGTCGCTGCCATGGCAACACTAGGCAGTAGACAGGCCGACACATACCTTGACCTCGGAGTAGAGGGCAGGGTTCCAGTACAGCTTGCCATTGATGGTCTTGTTCTCGTTCATGCTCATGGCAACGAGACCCTCGGTAACTGAGCTCTGTCCATTGGTCTTCACCACCTGCATCTGGTAGCCGTTGGTGATGCTCATCGACTCAAATTGGATAGCCTTGCTGGACGGGTCTGACAGCTTGACGAGCAGGTATGCATCCTCGGGCCTGTACGTGAACGTGGCCTCGTACTTCTTGCCGTCGACGGAGAAGCCAAAGTTGTAGCTGCTTCTGGTGGAGTCCATTTCGAACTTCATGGTCTTGATGGGTGTGACGAACTCGACTGAGCTGGCCTTGGTTGATGGGTTGTAGGTAGTCTTCACGTTGAAGTTCCTGACTCTACCATCGGTTCCCTTGTAGGTCATGTAGTTGTTGCTGTTGCCAGCTGCGCTGAACTCGGATCCAACCTTCATGTCAACGTTGTTGAAGTCCTGCTTCAGCTCGACTCCCCATTTGCCATTCTTCTCGAAGGCAATGTTGAACTTGACGTCCTTGGACTGGTCATTGGAGAATGACCAGATCTTGCCGAAGGAGAAGACGTATGTGTCAGTGTCATAGGCGATGGTGTCAGTAAACACGATGTCCTTGCTCAGGGCGGGGTGAGAGAAGGTGCTGATCCACTTGTAGGTGTTGGTGGCGGTCTTCTGCCAGGACGAGGTACCAGACAGCTTCTTGCTCATGTCACGCACGCTATCCCAGAAGAACTCGAATCCCATCAGCCTGTTGCCGGAGACGCTTGAGTTGGTCCATGTTCCCTTGACACTGCGCCACTCGCTGATCAGCTCCAGATGGCCATTGCAGCCGGATTTGTCACTGTGGTAGAAGTCGTATCCGATCGTCTTGCCGTTGTAGTCTGTATCAATAAAACAACTCCAAATTAAAGCAATTGGCTAAATATTTTTCAGTTGCCATGGAGATGGGAAGGCAGACGTACCGAAGGCGAGCTTGTGAGCAATGCTGTCTGTCTTCCAGTCGAGCTCGCTGGAGAATCCACGAGAGACGCCGGTGTAGACAACGTCGATATCCAGCATCGATCTCAACCTCTTGCTGTAGCTGACAAACTTGTTGTCAATGTCGACCTTGATGTTTCTGTCGGAGGCGGTGGTGTCCCAGTTGGCCAGCAGCTGTAAGTCATGGGGTGATGTATTTTCAGTCTGCTATTTCACACAGACAGCTGCTGATGTGAAATGAGAAGCTATTCAAGCTTACCTTCACTGTCTGTCCGGTGGTGTCAACGGAGAAGTCCAAGGTGTACAGCATAGGCTGGGGCTCGCGGAAGGTGACGGAGGCCCTATCATTGCCCCACTCAGCATCCATATCCATGACCTTGATCTCCTCTCCCTTGTTCATGCCAGACAAGTAGATCTTGGCTGCTCCAGGAACCAGCTGCTCGCTCAGAGTCCTAGAGACAGAAGTCAATCTTACTAGTTCTGTACATCGTGTCCTAGACTACTGCGACTGAGTCACACTTACTTGAAGTCGAACATCAGCTTGACTCCCTGCTCAGCGCCTCTCGGGCCATTCAGGTGCAGTTTGAAGTCTCTGACAAGACCTTCACCCTCGTTCTTGAACAAACCGTCAAAGTCGTACTTGAGATCCTTGTAGACGAACTCGATCTTGGGCTCGTACTCATCGTCAGCATTCATTGAGTTCTCAGCGCGGAGACCCATCAACTCTTCTCCACCGTTCTTCAGCGACCAGCGGAGTTGGTCCTTGGTCAGCAGGAAGCTGGTTTCGACCTTGAGGTCAGGCATCTCGTAAGTGCTGCTACCCTCGTACCTGAAATATACAATGGTGGCCATGAATTCCAGTCGAGATGTCTAGTGCCACTAGATTGATCAGTGCTCGGCAGGTGGCGAGTAATTCTTACTTGAAAGGAGAAGCTTCGCGCAGGTAGTTGGCAGAGTACTTGAAGTCTCCATCAGCGTGTGCCCATGTAGCATCGACCCTACCGCTGTAGAGATCGCCATTCAGGTTGAGACTCATGTCGCCCACTCTAGCTGTCACGGTCATGCGATCAGCGAGCTTGAAAGACCAGTTTCCGTTGTAGGTGCTGCAATGAGTACAGACATTGTTACAGTCCAACAGTCTACAACTGCAGCAGTAGGTAATGAGGCTGCTACTCACTTCTGAGGACAGGTGACCTTGTAGTTGCATGAGAAATCATTCCACATGCCCTGGTGGGTGTACTCCGCTCTGTACTCGCCGTATTGTCCCTTGACGGTGACGCCAGATCGGCTGGAGTCCCAGCTAGACTCAAAGCTCATCGGTCTCAGTGCACTGCTGGTCAGGGACGACTGGAGGTCGAACTTCTTCGAGTCACCAGAGAAGACCAAGTCAACCTTGTGGTTGAAGCTGTCGACGCCGTTCTTCATGTCGCCGGTCACAGTATGGTGGAATGCAATGCCGCTCTCCATAGAGAAGGAGGAGACAGTCTTGACCTTGCCGTAGTAGAACTCTGTCTCGGTGGACTCATTCCAGTTGGAGGGAGTTCCGGAGTAGATGACGCTGTACTTCATACGCTCGAACTTCTCAAATGGAGTAGTGACGGCGAGTGCGATCGCGGTAGACGATGTCTTGGTCAGCGAATATTTCAGCGACATTTCCTTGCCTCTCATGTACTCGAGCTCGACATCCATGCTGACGGAGTTGTCTCCACTCAGCGACAGATCGTTGTTGACCTTCAAGTAGCGAGAAATTAGCAGCAAATAGCTCACAGTATGGTTGCATTGGTCTTGTGAGATAACTTACCTTGAGGTGCATGTACTTGTTCCAGAATGGGTAGGTGGCAGTGAGCTCAATGTCATGCTTCCTCCAGCTCTCGAACTGTCCGTTTCCGTTGATGCTGATCAGAGTCTTGCCGTCAAGTTTGACCACAAAGGTGACGCGGGGCTTGAGAGCGGCGGTCAGCTCGAAGCTGTTGAACAGCTCAAATGGAGACTCAGCTGAGATGGAGAGTGATGGCGAGTTCAAGTCAAGGCTGGCAGTGCCAGAGAGATTTTTGGTCATCTGGTTGGTCTTGAAGGTGAACACAATGTCAAACTTCTTCAGCAGCTCGGTACTGACGGTGATGTCGGTTGCCAGGCTTCTCAGACTACAAAACAGCCATTGCAGAGATGAGTAATAAATATCAGCACGGTAAATAGTTGTGGCGGGAGTTGTGGCCTCTTACCGGTTGAAGGGAGTCGACAGATCGATGATGGCCCTGTAGGAGTTGGCCCAGCTGATGGTGGCGCTGAGTTCGATCTTCTTGTCAGACGCCCACTGCATGACGAAGTGAGGCTTGACCTGTCCATCGAAGGCAGCGTTGCTGACGCTCATCATCATGTCTTCGTACTGAGGGATCTGAGACTTGAAGGACACGCTCACGTCAAACACGCCGTTGCCGGAGTTCTTGAGGCTGCCTAAAAACCGCAGTGGATCGATTAGCTTTAGGCATGTGAGATGAATGGAATAGCTAGTTTGGGCTGTACTAAGCATGCCGACTTACCTTCAGCGGTGGCTGACTGGCCGTTGAGGCTACCCTCCATCTTGACGCTGTAGGGCTGCTTGTGCATTGTCAGTTCCACATTGGCGGTCTTGTACGACTCGAATGGAGTGCTCACTATTGCGCTCACGCTCGATTCGCAATCAGTCTCAAGCTTGAAGTCGAATGGGTTCTTGGGGTCGTTGAAGATGGTCACCTCGACGGATTTCTTGGCCTGGGTGAAGTCATAGTTGACCTTGAACTCGCAGTCCTTGGCTGTCTCCCACACAGACTTGAGGGTCATTTCGTGGGTGAGACGCTTGTACTCGGATGCCCAGGTGGTCTAAAATTGATAAAATCTTAGTAACACACACAAGTCTACCTAGTCGTCAGTATAAGATAGACGAGCACTGAATTACAAATCTACCTTGTGCTCGTAGGAAGCCATCTGTTCACCATCCATGGTGGCGGTGAATCCGGTCTCGCACATCTGAGAGCTGCTGCCAGCGTTCCACGTCAGCTTCATGTTAGATCCACCGAAGTCGAATTCGAAAGAGCCGCTGTGGTTCAGTGTGCTTGGCGTGCGGTTGTGGTTGACATTGAGCTTGGCGTTGAACTTTGAGGCCTCGAAGAACTTGAGGTCGTTGGAAGCTGTGGCGCTGACAACTCCGTTCTCCTCGCTGAATGTAAAGCTTGTCTCACTCTCGGAGTCACTGTTATAAAACAAGTGTTGGCATATGAGTACAGAAGATTTAGTAACTGAAAAAACCACAAATGTACAACTATGGATGCTTACCTGAATAGGGTGGTCTTCATGTAAGAGTTGGCGCTGTTCCTGGTAGCGGTGCTCGTGTTCTTGAGGTAAAGCTCCAGCTTCTTGTTGTCAGCGGAAGTGCCCTTGAAGCCTTCGAAGTCGAGCTTGAACAGCCTGCCGGAGTACTCCATGGTTCCAGTCAGCTTGTTGTCCTCGTAGCCAGTGAAAGGAGTCTTCAGGGAGACAGAGCTGACCCACTTGGAGGTGTATTTTTTCCACTCAACATTGCCGTTCATCTGCAGTTCAATCTTAGCATCGCCGTATGTGAGCATGGTGTCAGTATCCACAGAGCTCTCGGAGAGCTTGTACTCGGTGGACCATCCCATCTTCTGTAAAACAACATGAAAAATGTCACAAATCCAACAAGGGTAGATGATCTAGCAAAGAGGAGCTGTTTCTAAGACTCTTACCTCGTACTTGGGCACTTCAAGAGACTGCGAGAGCTTGCCATTGGCCAGATCGACGGATGACACGAGCTTGAAGTCCATGTCCTTCCACGATGCTTCCATGGTGTTAGTGAATGTGGAGTAGTCGCCCTGGTGGTCGAATTTCAGCTCCATATTGCCAAGAGGGGTAGCAAGTTCAGTCTCTGATCTCAGACCATTCTCGAGAGATCCGGTGTTGGTGGCCTTGACGGTCATCTCACCATACTTGGCCTCCACAAGCCAGTTCAACATGTCGGTGAATGTGTACTCAGCCTCCATCTTCTGCAGAGCAGGGATGGTGGCGGACATCTCTCCAGCACGGTTTCCCATCTTGAATTCGGCAGACACTTCGTCGAAGAATGGCGTCTTCAGGCTCATCTCACCGTTCCACTTCTCAGAGTCGGAGTTCTCGTTCAGCCTGTACTTCAGCGAAGCCTCGACCTTCTTGGATATGGCCCAGGAGAAGGAAGCCTTGTTGTTGAAGTCAGTCATGTCACCGGTGTGCTCGAAGCTGGCCTCCAGATTCTCAGAGAATGGAGTCTTCAGCAACGCTCCACCAGTAATGGCATCAGACTTCTTGAAGTTAGCCGAAGCTTCGATCTTCTTGTCAGATGCCCAGGACAGCTCAGCACTGCTGCTGAATTCAGAGAGGTCTCCGCTGTGCTCGAAGCTGGCACTGATGTCATCATAGAATGGAGTCTTCAGAGAGGTCGAGCCAGACATGACTGGGGACTTCTTGAAGTTAGCTGAAGCTTCAATCTTCTTGTCAGATGCCCAGGACAGGGTAGCTCTGTTGTTGAAGTTGGTCATCTCACCATTGTGCTCGAAGCTGGC
>ERZ1740065.1091-NODE-1091-length-15822-cov-13.086700_pt1 | contig 15822 bp, 18 predicted proteins | sample MGYA00581738_ERZ1740065 | MGnify/ENA primary metagenome ERZ1740065 (study PRJEB43018, sample SAMN04849749) | marine metagenome | isolation source: floating plastic debris | place: Pacific Ocean | collected 2008-09-01 | study: EMG produced TPA metagenomics...
GCAGCTCGGCCAATCGCAGCTCGGCCAATCGCAGCTCGGCCAATCGCAGCTCGGCCAATCGCAGCTCGGCTATTTATTTATGAGCTGAATTCACACGAACAAAAACAGTTTTAGCCTGTTGGAAAAGAAATGAAAGATTTGACAAAAAGTACATATCACGCTGCTTTCCATGCTCCAAATCTGGTGTGAGATCGGATACGAGGAAGGATCAGCAGCCTAATATCCTATTGACAGAACTCTGTAACTGACACTCCATGATCCTTCACACAAAATACAGCGCTGATAGAGTTCCTCTATTAGAGTTATAGTCGTAAGGCCTCTCTGTAAGGCCTCTCTGTACCTTGTTTAGGCGATTCAATTTAACGGGCCATTTATTACAGAACATCCCCTCAAAGATGGCTTTCTATAAGGAACCAAACGACTATTACCTATACTTATTAGGCTGCTGTGCTGACAAAAATGAAACAAAGCAAAGACAAGCGAGGCTCAAATCAGCTTTGGGCTTTCTCCTAATGAGTCGGCAATGGGCTAAACACTGTATTTGATGTACACCTCAGCTAGCTGTAAATAGGCACTGCTCAATACATTCTACATCCTAGTTGGTCATGGAGCGATGGCTGCGCTTTCGGTTTTGGTGGTATCATTGAGACCGAGACCGAGATCACCACCAACAGCCAGGATCTCTGATATCATTGCTATTTGTGGCCATCTTTGCTGATGGTGGCACTTGAACAAAGACTGATTGATTTCACAGGGATATTGCTTACTAGTATCAGAGGTCATTGATGGTCTCTGCTAGTATGAAAATAGCAGAAGATCGGCTGTTTATAGCTGGCAATGAGAATATTAGTCTCGGCACCGAAATCCCAGAAAGCAGTTTTAAATAGCTGCTTTGAGCAGGCAGCTAGCATTCAAATAACCCACCGTTACAGTCCTAACCGCTATTATTCACTAGGAAAACATCCCCCCTCCATTTTTTACGACCGTACCCATACATGACTTCCAAATGTGTATAAGAAATGGTCAGTTTGTACTTCATCACACAACTTGGGGATTGAAAGTTTTCTTATATAACTGATATCATTCATGTTGGAAAATACAACAAAACTTTGGTTGTTTATCTCCACACATCAGCGGCAGGTTGTCCGCTCTGATTGGCCTGAAATCTACTGTTAGTAAGTATGAATGGCAGATGATGATGAGCTCTCGTATTTTTTATGTTGACAACACTGAGGGATGAGTCACTGCTCCAGCAGCAGCATCCCTCGGCAGTGCTTCCAGTAAATACAAGCAGTGAACACAGCTGGCTGCTACTTGATGAAGATTTACCTAGCTCATAAACCGTGGTTTAGTTGCTCCTACAAGCACCTGTGATATGGGGACCTGATGACAGGTAGCTTGTTGCAGGTGGCTAAATTAAATGGAAACACACGGTGTGACAATGGATGCCCAACTAATTTGGATGTACATCAGTTGTCTCCCCATGGCGTCTTATCTGTTACCATTGTTTCAGGTGAGGAAAAGGAGGAGGCGAGACAATGATGACGTTGACACGTCGCAAAGCAAAAATGGTAGAGGAAGTGAGACTGTTGTCAAGAAGCGGAAAGGTCGTCCGCCAAGAATTGCTAAGATGGCAGCAAATCTCGGCAGTAAGCACCCAGGTCAGGGTCTGATGATGTCATCAGTCTATGCTTGGAAATTCTCCTAGCTATAGCAACTTCCTGCTGACTTTTAGAAATAGCTCCGAATCTGCGCAATAGGATGACAAACGAATTGACGGACCACTCCAACTCATCAAGTCACGCCACTGACTCTGAGTCTAAGTCAAAGACATCACGGACAGTCAGCGAATCAGAGAGCTACAATAGACTATACAAAGGTCTCTCCAATGCTCAAAAACAGCATTTCGCAACCATTCTCGCTGAGATAAACAAGAAGTTTTATCGTAACACGAACTTCCCATTGTGATTATAATGGAATGCTCAATCTATGCAGCCTACGACACACTACGAGGTGTAGTCCTGTCCAGCCTACTACACACTGCGCGATGTAGTTCTGTCCAGCCAGGGCATTTACCAGGCTTTTTACCTGTGGTTGTAGACAAGTCAATTCTATGAATTCTATTACGACTCATGATTTATACAAATCAGCTTCCAGAAAATCCTACTCAACCGACCATGACAGAGTCGCTCCATTATTTTTCAAAAGTATTATTAAATATTAATAAATTTGCTCAGAAAGAAGTTGTGTGTCCATGTGTCTGCTCGAAGCTGGTCTGTTAATGGGTAAATCTAACAAAAGCTGAAGCTTGGTGGCTGAAAATGCTGCGAAATCATTTGCTCTAGATATACTGCGCCACGGTGGCGGCTCTCTATCACTGCTGGATCATGGTGCGTCCGGTAAACGTCTTTTTCTCTGTCTTCGGCTGCTCGGGCCGGGCTCTGTTCAGAACTTTGAGGAAATCAGTTGTCTTAGCCCTCATGCATTGGTGGATATATGCCTACAAAGAAATGATAGGTATGACATGGCTTTTCACATCAAGCGTGGCTGAAGACAAATCGTACTCAATTCTTCCTCAAGATTGTTTACTTAAAATTGTGAACAACAAACACAGGACTGGATTGGAGCAGTTCTGACAAATATTTGCCATCATTACCTTGGAGCATTTGATGTGGTAGTGGAGGTAATTCCTCAGTGTGTGGATAAGGTTGATCGTGTTGTCCTGCGCCTGCTCACTGATATGTCTGGGATACAGTACTGTAAAACAAAGATTATACTCATAGTCATACCCCTGAACACGGCCATATGTGTTATCATAATGACAACAACTACAGTTGTCAATTCATCACATAAAAGTGCTCGAGACTGTGTCATCAAAAGTCTGGTGGAGTGTACGTTAAATAGCGTACTGGTAGAGTTTTCATTTTCAAACAATAGAGACACGATGATATCCTCAAACTGTCAGACTGCAAAAACATACCAAATGTGATGTATCCGACATTATCACCAACAGCAGCATCAGTGCCTGCTAGCTCTGCAGGTGGCTCCTTGTGACTGAAAAGCACCTGCGGGGCCTGCTGGAACTTCCTACGCCCTTCTTTGAACTCCTAAAACAGGACACAAATATCCATCAGAAGTTCACAAGTATTCATCAACAATACACAAGTATTCATCAGAAATTCACAAGTATTCATCAACAATACACAAGTATTCATCAGAAGTTCACAAGCCCAATGTTACAACGCACTATCAAGTGCCCAAAGCATCGGATCCCATAAAAAATACAACAAAAGTCCAGTTAAGTGTCATACTGACTGCATATCAGTAGTGTGAGAACATGGCAGTCTACTTATAATAGGTAAGTCGGTTTTTAACTATATTAATCAACACCTACTTGCATAAACACTTTACCGATGACGACATCATCATCATCTTTGAAGACAGTGCTGAATATCACAGTGACTCTGTCTTTCTGTGCGTTGACGTACCTGAGATTGAAAATAATATTTATAACGGCATGGACAAAAGTGAAACGTGAACAAAACTATTGGATGCAAATTCCTCACATGGTCTCATCTTCGCGGTAATGGATGACGGCAATGGCCCGGCCAGATTCCTCATTCCTCTGAAACTTGAAGTACTTCTCAAAGACTGACGCAAAGCAGTTACGCTTTAATAGACTAGCTTGAGCAGCGACTGCCTTGTAGTCTTGTGGAATGTTCTCAAGGTCATAGAGTAAGCTGATGTTGTAGCCTATAAATGAATTATCCAACAGATGAAGCTCAACCTATTCGGACGCTGCACAGCAGATCAATGCAAAGAAACGAACCGTTCTCAGTCTTGGTCAAATACTGTCCGTATTCACGCTTGATCAACTACAGAGATAAAAGCATAGAAAGTGCTTAAAACGGAAGTTCGTGTTTTTTAATAGTCTCAAGTCGTCATATAACCTTCCTACCTCATCAGCTCCATGCGCCTGCAGTTCTTTGTAGAATTTTAAGGAAATGCTGATCATTATTTTAGAACGGTCATTATCAGGATTGGAAATGTGATACAAAGCTCCATCGAAATCAGCTGTGGTAACATTCACTGTATCAGGTTTGTTTCTGAAATACATATGAAGCAAGGAAATAAAGACAGAGTGAGTCTATAGTGTCAAGAATACATCAGTAGTAACTGGCGTGCTCTGCTGAGATAACGGTAAGCAAAATAAATGACTGACAATCACACGGCGTTGATGGGTGTGAGGGATTACGGTTATGTGCAAATGAAGAAGATACAATACCCCTCCAAAGCGTTCTCGAACTTCTGAACCAATGTCTCTTCCACAATGAGGTTTTTTATCTCTAGGAGAATCATTTTTAGCTGTTGTTGACTCAGAGAAGACAAGAACTACAGCATCTGACGTGGTGAGAAATTATAGCGGCTAGCAAGCTATGGCATATGATTCCGGGTTCTAAGTCATCGAATCGTTTCGATTGGACAAGGGCTAAATACTCTCAGTCGTAAAGCCCATATTTTCATATCGTGAATGTTCAGTCAGGTTTGTTAGTAGAAAATGATTCTATAATTTATTTCAGCCATATAGAACTACGAAATAAAAGATTTGTGCGTGCTATGAACAAATAAAACAACTGACGTTTTTAGAGAGTATCCAACGTTCAATAGACCTGCCCCTCTACATCCTGTTTATATCCGGACACGCCCCAATAAGTTCTGCGGTGGTCGATCGGAAAAACAACGCTGTGCATATCTTTTTCTTCCACATATCTACGTCTAGTTATAACCAGCCAACAACTCTTCTTACCATATAGTCCAAGTTATTGTGACACAATTACATAATGAACGTTGACCATGAAATTACTCTGTTGAAGGACGAAATCAGACGCCTCGGAACCCCTAGTAAGTTGATCATTATTTTTCATTCTCTGAGAGGTTTCTGCGACGCTATAACGCTAGATAAAACGCCTCAGCAAACTGATACTAAATGACATCCGAAGAACTTTATTAGTGGAAGTAAATTGGAAAACAGAATATGAGTATCAAATGTCATTTATCAAGCTATAACTCTTTTTCAGATTCTGACGGGAAATATGTGGTGAAGTTTGGTGTGCTGTTTGCTGATGAGCGCTGTGCCAATATATTTGAGGCGTTGGTTGGAACTCTCCGCGCAGCAAAGAAAAGGAAGATCCTAAGCTATGATGGAGAGCTGTTGTTGCAAGGAGTACATGATAATGTAGACATAACGCTGCTGTTAGACCATTGAGCCTTTATTTCTGATACCCGGATTTAGTTTTGCTCAGATATAGCACCAGAAGTTACATATGATAAAATACATTTCCATGCCTTTGAAAAGGACAAGTTTGATGCAGCAGGATGTAAAAAAATAATGTTATCTAGAGAGTGGAAACCAACACAAAAATAGTAAGTCAAAGCCGTACCATATAACATAATTGAAAAGAAAAAAAACTCAAAAACTTTCATAGCAATAAGGGTTGTCAGAGGAGACGTGTGTATACTTGTACCATTACTTTCTTGATGATTTTGAGCAGCAGCGGCTTCTGGTGTGTAGAAATGATTTAATGACAAACAGTAGGCAGCTGAGCACAAGGAACACCTAAAACAGGATAACACACATTGGAGCTATTTAGTTCAGATTATGAGAACAGTAAGCTCAGAAGCAAGCGATATGGTTTATACTACTCCATCGAGGAGGTGCTAAGATCAGGCTGGAAGAAATCCTTATTCAGTATGGCTTTTAGACCAGTAACTTCCAAGGAAAGTTTTTCAGTCCTATTGTATTCTATTGCATTGGAAATCGGTCATATTAGCCTGTGAGAAGGTGAAGGTTACCCTGCTCATATATTATCATGCTACCGCCCACACCAATACTATCATATACAAGGTAGAAAGTTCCATACAGTTGAAAATGGGGCACATTTGGCAAAAAGCTTTTCATTAAGCTTTCAGTCTCCCCTAGTAAATTACATCATCAAGTTGAGTTGCGTCAACAAAACAAAGGGAATACTTTCTGTCTGTAGGGTATGTAATTTACTGTGTCATGTGACTGGTGCAGGCGTCAGATGCAATATCACTGTCTGAAATGATTTCATGGAAGTTACAGCATCTATCTGCATGAAGATGACTCCTGTGGCAAGCTATGCTTGTTGGAACACTTACCGCAGTGCCCTCTAAATGAGCAATCTGTAGGAGTACTTTACGGCCATCAGCACTAGTGCGGGTGTACGAGACTCCGCACGCTTTGATAGTCACAGCAGCTGACGCCATCAGCAGTGCGGTGGCGAGCAGGTACCCCAGCCACTCCTGTAGAAGAACATCATTATCAACTAACACAGGCAGCAACATACATGCTTCAGGCTCGTGTAACTTACATTAACCTTTTCAATAGAGTAGTGGTTGTAACACTGCTCTGGCAAACTTCACTTATTTACAGCATAACAAAGCTGTTGGTATAGTGTTTACAGCCTATGTATAGCATCCTGAGTGCCACTAAACTGTGGAGCACTCACCTTCTAGCCTGCACACTTACCGATAGGCCCCAGTTAGGGTTGGCGTCCCAATCGGCGTAGGAATGCATGATAAAGAAGAAGATGGTGAAGATCACACAGCAGATGGTGGTAAATGAGGCGAAGCCACCTCCGGATTGGGTGAGCCATGTCGTATCCAACACACTGCATACAAATGCCGTGAGACAGCTCAGCTACAATGAATTCCACGCCATGAATCATTGTAAGCTCTTGAAAAGATACAGTCCGTCTAAACACAACATGAATCTCTATACTCGTGTACGACTGGAAAGAGCCATTAATTCACCATGTCAATTAGTGATACCGTGGAGTAGGACGACCTGATAAATGGACTCCAGCATGTATCCGAGGCTGAATTGAGTACTAGGTACGGATGTGGAGACAGACACTCATGGCAATGTGGCTTATAAAAGACATTCTAGAACTAGGATGTTATCATTCATCGCTCATAAGAGCAGCATAATAGTGTTCAAACTGTTAGTAATCTAAGCAGTAAAGATGGATTGATTGCAGGTATGCTGCTGCCATTATATAGACTGAGTGCTATATGCCGTAGGCGAGTAAATCATGCACTCCGTCTCACAACTTTCCAAGCAAATCTAAGGCTATAATGCAATATGATTATGTATCACAGATCATGACTTCTAGGCAACAACTGGAGAGCAAGGCTGTATCCTTGGCGGCACCAATAAAATAATAGACATATAACATTGTACCATAGCAACAACATAACATTGTACCATAGCAACAACATAGCATAAGGCTTTTACTAGAAATCAAAAACACCATCATGCCAGAGTATATCTATGACTGGGTTTGTACGGCTCATGCTAGTAGCACCATAGCTTGCTGTCCATCACTGGAAGACTGATGGATGGAAGAGTAATATAGATAACTATGATAGAGTAGTTGATATGAACAACCCAATTTCTAGCCAGAAAGTAAAATGCAGGCGGAATTCTTTGGTTGTACGATATATGATAAAGAGGAGCCTTACTATCTGTATAATCTCCAGAAGGCCGTGAATAGAAACTGCTCGCTGCAACAGCTTGTTCTCGGGTAACTTGAATTCTTCCGCTTCATCGCCGTGTTCAGATCTGTCATTGGACCGGGAGCTAGACTTAGGAGGCATAGATTCCACGCAAGTATGATACCGCCACAATTACTCTGGTGTTGTTTGTACACAACCTATCTGTAAAAGATATAGGAACATTCAACTTTGACTAGGTCATTCTTCAAATCACACTGGTGCCCTATACAAGCTGTTTCCAGATGTAGATTAATGGAAAAGACAATTAGGAATAAATCGGGAAACAATATGGAGATGGATGATGATAAAACGTATATCCAAAAGTATGTGGGTAGGCCTAGAAGAAGTAGGTACAGAAAGAGATATTCTTTCAATGTCAACATTTTTAGTTTTAGACCAATGTAACGCACCACATTGAATCATGAATAATGTTGTATTCATCATTCATCATCACAGTACAACATGATACATAAATATGCGAGGATAATCGAGTTGAGGAAGTAGATGGCCTAATGATTCCTTACCAACATTGGCTCGTCCTCGTAGGCAAAGTAGAAATGGAAAGTAGATAAGTTATTCTACTATTAGAATTCCAAAACACAGGGTGCGACTTGGTTATAATGTAGCCATGATAGAAAGGATAAGCATACAGTTTTCTGCTCTCTTATTGAGCACCAGATTTAGTGACAGATTGGTTTCATGAATAACAGTGCCAGCCTGTTCAGTAGAGACGGAGACGCGAATTGTTTACTGCGTATTTTTAGGACTCGCTAGATGTAGTTTAGGCTTGTGATGACCTCTACAGAATCTAAGCAAATTCCACTATTAGCACAATTTCTGAAGGAATATAGAGTGTACAGAGTCTGAGCTAATATATTATTTCCATTAGTCACAAAGAGTTATAGGATCTCCTCGCACGCTGCCCACACGTGTACGATACGCTTCTGTGATAAAACGGATAACATTATCAAGCTATCTCATCCCATTAGACCATTGCACCAAGAATATATCGTAAATACTCAAATAAACCGTAGAATCAGTCATCATGAAGCTCGAGAAGGAAACAAAGGCCGAAAAGAAGTCGTTAAAATCGGTACAGTTGCTGTCAGTTTGGCTGATAATTTGTGTTGCTTGTGTGCTTGCTTGCTCCAGTTATTCTAACAAATCTGACACTGTTTCAACTTTAGCCGTCAAAGGTTAAGAAATCTACTAAGAAGAAAGATCTGTCAGATGTTAAGAGCGAAGCCGTAGCTTTGGCATTGAAGAAGCCCCGAACTAGATCTGTGAGCCTGACTCTCAGTGAGAACGGTATCGAGGATGACTTGAGTCAGGTAATATCTATGTGTTGTTGGCTCCTGTTGGTTATGGATTCTGGTTATTTATATGTAACATGATTGGTTTAGGGAATTGCTATTTACAATTCAGATTATATTAAGAATTGTTCCGGACAATATTGATAGATACTTTGTTCCTTCCAGCTACCCACTACAGGGAAGAAGACAAAGAAAACAAGCAAGAAAACAGCAAGTAACGGCGATGTGGAAAAGAATGGTGACACAGCCGATGAAATGTCACCAGAGGAGAAGGAAGGACAGTTTTCAAACTTCAACATTAGGGAGTCGACTGTTAAGAAATTGAAGGGTAAGTATGAATGCAGAATATTTACATGTATTATCAGACTGATCTCCTCTTCATGAAATCAATTTCTACCAAAGTGCTATTGAACCCTCAATGCCTCAGTAGCACTGTCAAGCTCTAACAGCGTCTGGAGATTTATAAGATTTTGATGTTAGCGACCCAGACCTACTGATGGAGCCTTAAATTGAGAATGAGGCATATTATTGTGACTATCATTGCTGTTGTTATTATCATTATTACTATTATCTGGGATAAGATGTAGTCCAGCCATAAACATACTAAAGAGCATTGCTAGTTGCTGGTTGCTAGTTGCTGGTTGCTAATCCATGTACTTACAGTACCACAACCTTATCTTATGAAGAATGTAAAGGTTTCATTGTTAGCAAGTTTAGATGCTAAATCTCGCCACTCCTACGATATGTGGCACGCTGGGATATCTGCCGCAAATAAAAACTTATATCTTACAGCTAATGGCAAATAGGAGTTCCCAACTCAATTATCTGCTGACACAGAATAGTACTGTAGAACTGGATTTGATAGCTACGGTCTAATAGCCATGAAAATTGCGACGAAAAATGATCGCTATCATTGGATATTGCTCTAGAAAATACACCCATTATACCTTATATGGGAGTTGTCCTCCCATTTATGGGATCGCTATCATTAGATCGCTATTATTTTTCTTTCTAGTCCATTTTGATGAGAACGCTAAAATTTGTGTCGCTATCAAATCCGGTTCTACAGTAAGTGCTATACCAGACAGCAGCTTGGTGTTGAGCCAGTCTTCTCATCATTACCATCCCTATACAGGCAGCAGCTTGTGTTTTACAGATTTCATGCAGGAAAATAAAATTTATCAACCTTTGTCCTCATGTAAAACTGAAGATTGGATGCTGTCTATCTGCCTCACTGCATACTGAGTCTACTTCGTTTATCATTTGCTTTACAGTCTAGCATTTATTGTGAAAAATACTGCTGATTTTAGCAACACGCTAAAATATTTAGGTTTCCAGTACTTTCTTTGTTTCATTTCTTATTTGCTTTACAGTCTAGCATTTATTGCTGATACTTCACTCCTTCCTGCTAGTAATTTACTACTCATTGTAGCGAAAGGAATAGCTTACCTGTTTCCTGTCCAATCCAAAACATTCAACCGAGTTTACGACGGTCACGACGTAATCACTAAAGCTCGCACTGGAACTGGAAAAACGGTCTGATACTCAATGGCTGATCGTGATGTCACATGGGCCTGCCAGTGCTATATCTACGCTGTTTCTCTGTTTGTATAGCTGGCGTTTGCACTGCCTCTGATTGAACATATGGAGACATCCGACAGCTCTCGAAAGAGAGGACAACCCCCCAGGGTATACACTCAACGCCGTCTCTCCTATCATGTTCATTCTATTCAGGCTATTCAAGCTGCTTCATGGTAGCGCCTTATATTGCTGTGCAAGATTTAGTCCTTACTGTGATCCCATGTCTAATTGCAGCTGATCAGTTCATAATCACCATTCATCAATGATTCAATCCAGTCTGTGAATGTTGCAATATTTCTGCTGGATTTGTCTCAATCACTCTGCCCTTATTTATACTCATGTATTCCACGCAAATTTTATCTGTTACTGCCAATACTTTTGCACGCAACGTTAGTACATGTGATATGAACATAGTGGGTATTAGGTAATGTTAACTTACTCACTTTGCTGCAAACAACTCGGTTGACAGGATACACCTATGTTTCAGGCACTGGTCTTAACACCAACTAGGGAACTGGCTAATCAAGTGTCGAAAGACTTCACATTGTTATCCAGCCTGCGTGTTCACGTGTTCTATGGCGGCGTGGCGTTTGGAGCACAAAGTAAGTTGAGCTGGACCGCGCCAGTCTTACTGATAATTCCTTCGATGGTGATGATGAAGCTCCTATATCTAGCTATCATGGTTTTACCTTCTGTTTCCCAATAACCTACAGTGTGCTGACTGCAGGAGTTAAGGATCAGCCGATAACCTTTCTCATCCCAAAGTATATTTCATAACGCTGACGAGCTATAGTTGCTCCTAGTTTGGAATTGGGAGTTTTCCTCTCCTCCTGGCTAAGATTTGCATAAACCTCCATTAGATATTCTACTTCTCACCAGGCTGAAGCTGCACATGTTATGGATCCCGACTATTTCATGTAATAGCTGTGCAACTTCATATGCCTCGATAGAAACAAACGCCTTTCGTTGTTGATGAGAAGGGATTCATAACGGCAGAGACATAGTATGTATGTGGTGGGAGGGAGGAAGTGCATGATTGGTCAATCACTTTGGGAGACGAGATGGTCTCAATATACCAGCTTGGCAGCGCTGATCTGTACTGATGCTGACTGCTATTATTGCACACCATAGTAGTAGAGTAGTGAGTGAACAGTAGCTGATCACAGGCTGAGTGTGGACATTGTTGTAAGTCATGTGATCAGCTTTGGGGCCAGTCTCCTTCATCCAGTGTAACAGCTCATCCAGCCATACATGAGTAGCATTCTTGCAAGGACTAGCTCTCAGTAGCACTGACCAATGCTCTTCATCATCCATATACTCCACTCATGTATGTTATATTCGAGCGAGGTCTTAGATCATGTGAAGTTCATTATATTCTACTTATTGGATCCAGTGTAGTTTGTATAGTTAGCCCTAAATGAGAGAGCAACAAAGCTATCAAGAGAATTTTGGGAAGTATTACATCTACTGTAATGATGCCATGGAGAGAGGCTGCGGAGGGAGGCTGCCATGTATACGTGATATACATAGGTAGCGTTCATTCTGTGCAGGTGTCTGATGAGTTGGTCACTCGCTACAGGTTCTGCCCTGAGGGATGGCATTGACATACTGGTCGGTACGCCGGGCCGTATCCTTGACTGGGTGAACCAGGGTCGTCTGGACACGAGTAAACTGCAGCACGTTGTCCTTGACGAGGTCGACCAGATGCTTGACATGGGTTTTGCTGATGATGTTGATGCCATCATCTCCTACGCTTACCAGGGCAGAGGTGAGTTCACGTTCATCGGTCCACTCAGCTGCCACATTGATTCCATCACTGTTTCTTCCTTATTTCCTTGCTCTCATTGCACACATCTACTCTAAAACAGCCAAATAATTATCAGCTGTCATATTATTCAACCTGCTCTTTACACTGGCGCATAAATAGTCAAATTTCCCAATCATGTCTCCGATACCCGTTGTGCCGAATGCAAAATAAAACCTGCCAATCAACTTGATTTCAAAAGATTGGCTGCGAAAATAATCAAGTAATGTTTCCCCAACGCAGCTAACTTTGACCTTGACCTTGTCAAAATGGAGGAACAAGGAGGTGTTGAATTAACCAGCAAATTCTTTGCAACAAAACTGTCGGTGAAATCTGACTGGCCTTAGACACGCCGAATAAGATTTCTTTCATCTGCATTCAAAATTGAGTACTTTTTGAGCCCAGATTCAGGTGTTTCCGGAATTGTGTGTCGTTACGTCATTTGAAGTAGTAGTTCATAGTTCATCTGTGTTACTGTAAACCCAAATATTTTAGCACACAAAATATTGTAGCTTTTTGCACAAATCACAGTTTTATAACGCCTCGAATTTTTAGAGATTTATTTCTAGCTTGTATATAGCATAAAGAGCTATAAGAAATATAGCATTCAACTTAAATAGTGGTGTCTTTGAGTAGCTATTATAGCTATTATTGTGAGGTGGCTAAACTTTCTACGTTTACAAATGAGCCTTGCACTGCTATAGTTGGTTTGCGCAGCTATATTCTGGCTGTACTGTTATCAGTTTTATCAGAGCTGTTTGTTTGCTGTTGCTCATGTATGACTTGTTATCAGGTGATGATGAGCAGAAGCCACAGACTCTGCTGTTCTCGGCCACTCTGCCCCAGTGGGTACATCGCACAGCACAGAAATACATGAAAGCAAACACGCCCATCATCGACCTGGTCGGTACTCAGGTCAACCAGACCTCCACCCTCGTCACTGTAAGTGTCTCCGGATTACAACCTCCTCCACTCCCCATACCCCCTCCCCATGTAGCATGTCAGTCAGCAGTGGCTCGCAGCGCGTCACAAATTTTATATTGTTGTTGTTATTAACATTATTATTAATATTGTTGTTGTTGTTATTATTATTATTATAACACTGGTTCATTATTGTCACACAGCATTTAGCCATGCGCTCCAACTGGAAGGACAATGCGGCCTCCATCGCCAAGATCATACAGTTCTACAGTGGCGACCATGGTCGAGCCATGGTATTCTGTGAGACAAAGAAAGACGTGGATGAACTGGCTATGTGTAGCGACATAAAACAAAACAAAGAGAAACTTCATGGAGGCGTCTCACAAGCTGCTAGAGAAAGTGTCCTTCAGGTAGCCCTAGTTCTCCCACCTCTATGACCTTGACCCTTTAACATCAGGAAATGCCAGCACTGATGACCCCTAGTCCCTGATCATAAGCATGAGGTAAAGAGGTACAAGTATCATACTAGGGGATTAGTTTAAACCAGCTCAACCATCCACACTCTCATCAGCTATATTTATCATGAAGTACATGTATAAGAGCCATCTTTATTCCCAGTTTCAATGGTTTAGGCACGTCATAACGCCATTCGGTAGATGTCACCTAACGATTGCTCCACTGGAAAGTTATCTCAATACCAGCTGCCATTTTGAGGACGTACCGTGCGCTAGTACAGCATGACAAGTGACTGGGTGAGCCATGACATGACGTGACAAGTCATGACATGCAGAGTATGCAAAAGCTAATTCAGGAGATAAGAGTATCGCCATTATCAGATAATCAGCGATAATCAGACATGTACTCAGTCATGCTGAGGATAAACAAAAACTATGATTGGCCAGTTGTGGAAACCTGCTAGCTAAGCTAATAGATGCTGAATTTCGAAGTTCAGGGGTTGGGTATCATCTCGTGAATGGTGCCCATGTGACATCACACGGACATCACTGTGACATCACATGAATGCCGGATGCTCAGGCTGAGCGCAATGACTTGTGCAGCTGACTTTTTGTGGTCATCAGTCAGTGCGGTTTGTTTTCGTTAGTTCATTTGAGTCACAGCTCATACGGCTGAGCAGCAGCCAATACCCTGACTAGCTGACTGACTAACGACTAGTAACTGGACTGTACAAGTACAGACTGAGACTGACCCGTCCTTCCTGTCACTACTGTAGTGAACTCAGCTCTATGGTAGGGCAACCAAAATCTCCTCCCTTTCCCTAATCCCTCCCCTCCCCGGTCTACCTCTGCTCTCATTTCCCCTCACTATCCCTCTCCCATCCTTCCAACCACACAGCTCTCCATTTCCCTTCCCTTGCCATTCTCTCTCCCCATCTCCCTCTTTGTTTATATCCCTCTTCCTAACGCTATAAATACCCAAGTCTAGAGGGCTAATCTCTTCACAATCGTTTAGTTCCGTCTGCTAGTGATATCGGTGTTGACTGACTTCGTATAAACTTCCAATACACAGCAGCAGTAAGCATTTAGCATCAACAGGTGCTTCAACAAGTGACCACCTTACGATTACCAATGATATTACCAAATACATCCATGAACTCACTCCAGCAGGAACTCGCTCTAGCAGGAACTTACTCCAGCAGGAACTCACTCCAGCAAGCACAACTTATTCACCATCACTATCTTCACACCCTATTGGAAATGCTGACTATCTTCCCATATAGCGGAACATAGAACTGCTGCTTCTACTAGTATGGCCAAGTAACAAAACATCTTGCCTTAGAGTAGTGTAAGATACAGCTTAGCTGGAGCCAAGTCATCTATTTGAGCGAATTTTTGCAGCATCACTTGCTGCTGCTGTCATGAGTGGAGTTCCTGATGCCATGTCAATCCTTGTCACAAGGCTGCCAACATTGGAGCAGCAGCCTACGCTGTCCACACTCCCTCCAGTGGTTATTGGTCAACTGCCATCCCTGACCCCCAGACCAACTAAACTAGGCTGTAGCTGACTGAATGGCCACAATGACTGCTGCACTGATGGTCATTACTGCAATGTTATTGACTGATATGAGCTCAGCTCCCTTGTATAAAAGTTGGCAAATAACTAAGTTCTCCTAGACTCAATGGTGGTACTCTACCTTTAATCTACCCAGGCCCTCAGAAACATGATTATCGGATTCATTGGCTAGTTGGTGAAATACCGCAGTTCTAGCATACGGTATATTTACCGAATCCTGGGTTGGAACTGTCCTGATTTCCAACAATTATAAGTTTTCACAAACTTTACAATGCTGACATGCTAATCAAGGCGCTAATCGGTGGCCAAAACCCGACTGTTTGAAAGCCTACTCTTTACTAGCGCGTGCTGTCTATAATTGACACACTAGAGCGAGACACAGCGCTATTGAGTTTTTGCAATTGATGCTTTTAAAGTACTTCATGTTCTTTTAGCAATTCCGGTCAGGCTCACTCAAAGTGCTGGTGACAACGAATGTGGCTGCTCGTGGTCTGGACATACCGCTGGTCGATCTGGTCATTCAAACTAGTCCGCCCACGGTCAGTATGCACTGCTTCTTCCTTCTCCCTGCGCCTTCCCCCTCCCTGCGCCTTC
>ERZ1740065.1092-NODE-1092-length-15813-cov-11.069425_pt1 | contig 15813 bp, 13 predicted proteins | sample MGYA00581738_ERZ1740065 | MGnify/ENA primary metagenome ERZ1740065 (study PRJEB43018, sample SAMN04849749) | marine metagenome | isolation source: floating plastic debris | place: Pacific Ocean | collected 2008-09-01 | study: EMG produced TPA metagenomics...
AAGAAGACAACTCCGAACCAGGTCGCCTTGGCGTCTTAGTAAAGGAAGGTCTTTGATACCAGTACACTGAGACACCAGCAAAAATAACTTCACACTTGATTTGGATTTTTAACATAATCGTTTCCAAGCTCTGCATAATACCGCTGTCTTTTTTCAAGAAATGATGCTGTAGCAAGTGTGACAGAGAAAACCCATTGATTATCAGTGCAAAGGGTGAGAAAAGCATTCAGGTGGCTGATGTAAAATTCATACACCGGCCAAGGATTCCAAGCGGATTCCCAACGGGAGAGTTCTGCTTCACAACCATACACCTTGATTTCCTGCCAACTATTTTCCATTCTCATTATTGAATTATTTTTATCATTAGTGTATTATATCATTATTATCTTGTGAAAGGGCATATTCAGGCTAACACAGCAGAGGCTCCAATCTCAGTCGAAAAAATTTGCCTCAACTATTTTTGTCGGCTATTAGTAAATAGATAAATGACCCATGACTCCACTCATCACACAGCCACACAAACCTCAGTCAGCATCGCTAAACAATCATTTCTGTAGTCAACAGACAGTTAGGCAGTTAACAGTTCCAAGTTGCTCTTCGGACAGCTGCTAGTTGATGACTTGAGTGTCAGCTAATTCATCCTGGATCTGCTCCTGCTGTGCAATGCTAGTTTATGATTTTAGTGTGCAATCAAGCATTGGCAAGAACATATATGTGGATATAAATTTGAGCCTGTCTATATTATAATGGCCATGACAGGTTGGGCACCATAAAATCCAGTGCGCAATGCAGACACAAATAGCAAGGGTAAAGCTTATCAGCAAACTATATAACTTGCATTCACCCAGCAACGTGGCTAGAAACTTCATCACAATGTTGCATAGCTACAATGCAACACCGATGCTGAAAGTAGCTGTTTTTACGGCTGCCAAAATACGAGCGCAATATGCAGTGACTGGCAGTGCTTCGTGCAATGCATCCCCTGTTTGGTACTGCATCATTGCTTCTCAGCACAACAGCAATGGAAAGCTTTACGTTTGAGTACCACACTTGGCGTGCATGACAGCAATCAGCAATTTGTAATCAGAAAACAGTGATTAGCAATTGGTAAATAGCAAATAGCAATTAGCAAATGGCAAACAACAATCGGCAAATAGCAAACAGCAGTCAGTGAATAGCAAACAACAATCAGCAAATAGCAAACAACAATCAGCAAATGGAAATCTAATTTTAATTTTGGAGCGATGAGTTTACAGCCCAAGGGTAAATCTGCACTGCAACTAACTCCAGCAAAATAGCCTGTAGCGATGATTTGGGCTTATGTCAAATCACTGATACCAACACATTTAGCTCATCAGTACTCGCATAACGTGTTGAACTTTGACTGCCATTGAATTTGTGATTTTGCCCTTATAGGTTAGTTAGTCGGGATGAACATGTCCGCTGACCCCATTAGTCAGACAGCAGGTTTTCTGTAGCCACCATTGAAATCTTTGAAAGAAAATCACTATAGTTGCTATTGGCAATTTGGCTGGAATTAGCGATAGTGTAGCCAGGCCTTCAAATATTGTAATGATAGGACTTAATCCAACAGACTCCACCCCAACAAGTACGACCCTCTAGGCTTAATGTCCAAAATCATTCTGTCTAATTACATGGTAACAGGAGTTTTCATTCCTTTGTGACTAGTGAATACACAGTAAATAAACTCTTTCATTTACTGCTATTTATTTGATAAGCTTGGTTATACAAGCCCCGTATTGATTTATGGTAGCTGAAAGTGCCTGCCTACTCATGCCGTATTGATGAAATTGATTATGAACCGCCACTTTTAGCAAAATATTTGTAACTCTATACCAGAGAGCGTGCACGGAAAACCTACAGATATGTAAATTTGCTATGACAGTTTCTGTCTTGTAATGGTTTTGGATATCAAACAATGACACGGGTTGGCTACTACGTTCAACTTGTATGCTGCGTGTGACTTTACTTGGACTGTGCTGTCTGCGCTTCTCTTCTCCCATTATTGTGAGGAATTACCTTGGTCTGGTCTCACCCCGTCTCCCACTGATTTCTCCACCACTAATGACAGTTAAAGCAACAGTACAGATTTATTAAAACTATTATTGACGTAAACTTTCTTCAGCAAGAAAAAGGAAAATAGTTCGCTGATTTGGAGGAATATTTATATGTATCATATAATATAATATAATATAATATAATATGATGTAGCATAATATAATATAATATAATATAATATATATAACACGCAGAAATTTGTTTTTTTTTTAATTTAGCCAGTGTTACAGATTGCGGTACTAGATCTTCAGGTCGGACGCTGTTTTTTAACTAGTTGTAGTAGACACATGACCAGTGACATTGCTGAACATCGATATATTGCTGTTGGTTGTGCTTATCCCTCCTGAAGTGATAGTTTCATGAGCCCCAGTTGTTGCACTGGCAGAAATAGTTGTATTAGCTGTGGTGGTTGTTGTAGTAGCTGTGTTTGTTTCTGTTGCCGTGGTAGATGTTGTAGCTGTGGTAGTTGTAGTAGGTTTGATGGTTGTTGTAGTTGGCTCGGGTGCAGTGGTAGTTGTAGAAATGCCTTGTGTGCGATATGTGATGAACCCAGACATTGGGCAAGCCGAAACACCATCATAGCCTGCCAGTCGACATATATCGCTGCCATTATGATAGCTGAGAACTGCACACAGCGACTTTCTGCATTCCGCGAGGCACTCCATGAAATTCAGACCATTAATCATAGCAGACGAATGAAGAGCGCACTCATTGCCCTCCTGCTTCGACAGTATCATACCACGGTCAGCAGCCCATATCACCTTGCAAGAAGAATAAAACACCTGCTACAAACTGAAGACTTCTGATTGCAAGAAACGCCCTCCTACACTTTTACTGTCACAGACAGAAGCTCAATTTGAATCGAACTAATGCTCACCATTGGACATGGAGCAGTTAGTGATAATTACAAATAGTATGTCTAGCAAAGTTGAACGACCGGAGAAGGATACTAGGTATGGGGTCCCTACGTAGGCAGGGTAGAGGAAGGCCAGACAAAGATTTATGTATGCAGTTAAGGGCGAGATCGAGATGAGCTGCATTGATGACTAATGGTTGGATAGGGAAAATTGAATGTGCTATGGCAAATGGCAATGAACAGCTAAGAAAGAACATACTCAGTACTCACGGGATCTAGGAGAGCTGTAACCAGAAATGAAACCAAGACGACACCGCGATCCATCATTAGCTGCGTCCTTGCTTCAAATATATCAGTTGATGTAATGAAATGAATAGATTTTATTTGTTATAATTGAACAAAAGGCAAGTAATAGCGATCGGCATGATGAATGCGAAGTCAAATAGTCATTTGCTATAGATTTGTTCGCTTTCAGGCTGTTTGTTTGTTGTTTCTGATCCGGATCAATAAGACAAACATACTATTAGCTTAATTAACTGCTACTTCTATTGTAACATGAGTTGTTTTGCCTCCCAGTTGTCCTGCCACTCACCATGTCCCTTATCCATGAACAAAAGAATGAAATTAACACTACAGCAAGGGACAGAGCCTTGAAGCACATCAATGCCTGGATAAACTTAGATCTATGATGATGTATCAATGGTGCAATATTCTCTGTCATACATACAAGCGAACTGATGCTGTGTTGGTAGTGTACAAAATATGTACACTGCCAACGCAGCATAGTATATTATACTAGTGATAGTCATAAAGTCACTTTTGTAAGGATTACCAGTACCTGTTTTGTTTACTCCACCAGCTGGTAATTGTGTGCGGCCACTGGGAGTGTACCCACCTGCCTCTTGCTTGCAGGACAGACATAGCCACCATACCACTGGCAGTTCATGCTACACAAAACAGCTTAACCAGGCCCTGTCTAGAATACCACTCTGGTGATGGTTATGTGGTGCAAGTTGAACTTTTGTCATCTTATCATCACCTGTAACTTTTAAACAGCTAAAAATCCACTGATTTTCCTTTCGGCTTAGTGGGACACTGTAGTCATCTTCAGATGTTATACCAATTAAAAGCCCGCCCATGGTGGATTCAGCCTAGCGCTACTGACACCATGCTGCCAGTAGAAAAATCTACCTCAACTATCCTTTCTCCAAGCATGTAAATAGTTAGAAAAACTGCGACTGCATTCATTGCACGACCACACGAACCCGCTGCAGTCATCACTGGACAGACTGCTATGTACTAAAAGGACACGAACCGCACTTCAGACAGCTATGAATTGATGACTTCATGTCATAAATCCATCCTTTACTTATCTCAACATTGCTTATACAGATTCTGAATGATGATGGCATGGAGTAGCTTCTCGAAATTTTCTTGTCTTTGTGAAAGACAAATAATTATGAGAGAGGAGAGACAATGACATGGAGAGAAAGTTTCAAACACCCTCTCCCTTCTTCATAGTTATTGATTAAATGGTTGCCAGGCAACATGACATCACACCCATATCAATAAGGACCGCGGACATGAAGAAGTTAGTTCATTGATTAAGACAATAAAACAATGACGTTGTCAACTTTGCAGCCTGACAACTTCAAACGCCAAGAGAATTGGTAAATATCTGCCGAGTTGATTAACTGAATATTAACATCACATCCGCTGCTTGTCAGACAGGAAAAATCAATGAAGAGACGTGCTCTATCTGGCGAGTTCCAATTTGAATTGTCACGATGGGATGCTTGCATACTTTTACGTGTGTCTTTACATCCAAGAGAAGGCAGACCAAACATTTTGAACAAAGATGACGATATTGATTTACTGTACAGCTTGCAAAGTCCGGACAGTAGACCGCAGTCTGGTATGAATCAGCTGATCAAGAATAAACATAGGTGAAACGAAGCTAGATCAGGACTGTACCCTGTCGAGCTGGGCTCTCGTTGAACCGCAGAATTGAGCAGCTTCACAAACTACTGCCTGCAGCTTCCCGAACTGGCGATGAACTCCATTTGAAGCATGCTGCAGTGGCAAGCTTGCCCAGAACTGATAGATAGCAATGGTTTCATTGCTAGCACACGCTGCAGCACTATCAGCGACACTCTTAGATGTATATAAAAACCAGAATTATCAGACTTTTGTAAATTAACAGCTCTACTTCACTTTCTGCTTCATGATAGTGTGATCAAGTACAGAGCAGAGACATTAGCAGGTTTGGCATTTTTTACTCTCCTATTGGTTTCATGCGCCGGTGTTATGCCTGCATTGAGCTGGTTTTAAGCTGCTATTAAATTTATGCTTGGTTTAGTCTGCACTTAGCATGCTATTGCCAGCTTTAGCAATAGCATAGTACCAGCGAAGCAACAGCTTAACGAGGGGGCTCATAAAACCTGCATGCCTACCAATTGGAGAGTAAAGACACTGCAGTTTTGATCTGCCGGCAGCATACAAAATGAGACAGAACACTTTGCAGAATTTTTATTCGGAATACATTCAATTCCTCAATATGTTTAAACCAATTAGACCAGCTCTTACATTTACATATGAATAATTATAATTGGTAGTGACAAACACAGAGATATCAATATTTACGATGCTTTGAAACAACTATGCTTCAGTTCAGCTAAAAGTAAATCTGGTGAGAAGTGATGCTGTCACCATTTCCCATGATGCTTTTGTTTACCCCAGTTATTACGTATTCGGTATCCATATTTAGATCAAACTCAATCGCCTTCCCCCACAAGTTGATTCAAATCAGATGATGTAGATGATTCCTCCGCAAAAGATACCATCGACAAAAAAGATGTAGTAGGCAGATCAGCTGTTGTTGTTGTTGTTTCTGTGGCGGTTGTGGTTGGGGTCGTTGCTGTAGTTGGAACATACGCCTCTTTGTTAAACATGGTTACATAGCCGCTTTCAGGGCAGGTTGCTAGTTTCTGATTGTGTGACTGCTTGCAGACTCCGGTGCTCTCATGGAACGACATAATTATGCAGGATGACAGCCGACATTCCAAGAGACAACGTATCAGGTTAGAGGAATTTGTTGGCATGACGTCGTCTGGGATACAACTGTCTGTGACTGCAGACGCAAACCAGATTCCGTTATCATCAGCGACTGAGATCTGCGAACAAAATATCGCAATGGTATCAGGAGTCAATGACCATAGAAAAGGAATTTTTCAACCACAGATATCTTTGCTTCCTTGATAACTTTGACGCGTTGTATTTAGGTCAAAGTGAAGTAAATACCCTAAAAGTACATCCGACTCTCAAGGCCATAGGCTACACTTGTGACCAAAACCAACTCTATCAAGCAGTAATTAATTGTTCTGCTGCTCTCTCATATTGAATATGTTATATTTATTAGTAATTTCCGATGCTAATACCGTGGGAGGAACTTCGGCAATTTTTTACCATTTGATTGGTAAGGGGCCTCGGAAGGATGCACCAGTGTTATGATGGTGTCATGGTGGTGTTACACCAGCCTTTTTCATACTTATTTTGCTTTCGTCACACTTAAGCCTGCTTTAGTCTTAAGCTTACAAAACCAGCACGCCTACCGACAGAAAAATAGAATGTTCTGAAACTGCTCCAGCAGGTACTGGTCCAAGTTCTAACTATCACTATTGTGTTCAAACAAAGGCTGGCTCACACCATTGAATAATGGTGTGAGAGCCATCTACTCGCATGAGTGTAACATTGTCTCATGGACTTGAAACAAGTTTTTTTTAACAAGGAAAGATACGCACCTGCAGCAAAACACAGAAAATGAGCTTGTATAAAACAGCGGCCGCCATGACCCTCCGTGGAATGACCAAACCCTTGTACGGACCACAGCGTGTAGACAGTGTTATAAATAGCTACTCGCTCACATGAAATATTCAACGAATTCATGTTTACACTTGTTTTTAAGGGCGATTGATGACAAACAATCCCATCCTGTAGACACGAAGAGACTTAGCTACTGATGCTTTAGTGCCGTTCAAAAAATATGCTGCAAATATCTCTCCTGTCGGCTCACGAATGAAACAAAAAGGCAATTCTTTATTAATGACACAACCACACAGTCCACAATCACCACCGCTAGGCATCATGCTATGTATTCATCAACAGGTTACGCTACCAACAGCTGTGTGTGGATAAATTCTACATCGGTCAAAATAATATCTGCTTCCAACTCTAAAAGAGGTGAGTGTTTTGGGCATTGATGATGGAATGCAGTCGTTCCTCAATTTCACTAGATACTTCTGACCACCAGGTCATCCTCTTCTGTGGACAATGACCTACTGTAGGAAGTCAGAGCAGAGCATAGCAGTTACACTATAATAAGGTTTGCATTAGTGCTGATATTGTGACTAGTTTGAACTGGGAAAGATGATATCTACTAGTGGCCTAAGGCTGCTATCCCCTATTTGAAGTACCACCTCATACTGACATTTGATTCACCACTTCATAAACAGCAATGTGCTTGATGCAATATTGATTTTTAATTCATGCAGGAGTAAATAGCAATTGCATAACGCAGTTGTGTCGTTCCCATGGTGATCAACAATGTACTGATATGGATGTAATTTGTATTGCTTTTGCTTTATTTCCAAACTAGAGCAGCAAAGGCGTTCCTAGAATGGTTTGAATGACGCTGTGCATTAATCTGTTACAGCTGGTAAAACTATCCTGTAGGTTGAAACGGGTGGCTAAAGCGATCGTCTGATTGGTTAAAAATAACAATGACATCGATCGTGTGACATGAGGCAATTCCGATACTAAAAGATGAAGTATTTCTGCAAATGTACTTGATTTACGTTCAACACTAGAATACTTGGTATGAAATCATATGTTTAGATGTGATGATGTGTCGTTTTGCCCGAAATCACTGTATAATTGAACTCCCTGGTACTCTTTATGCCTCCTTTGGATAGAGTGATTGGTGCTGAATTGTTGGTGCTAACTCTAGACAACTCCTCTGTTGCTATTGTGACGATGATATAAAAACAGAGGTTGTGCATCCTTGCAGCTATGATTAGGATGTGTTTTGCTGAGATTCTGTTGAGCCATTGGCAGTCGGTAGATATGTAGAGGTTGTTGCTGTTGTTGTTGTTGTCTCAGAGGTCACAGGAATTGTAGCCGTTGATTTTGAAGATGCGGTCGATTCTGTGGATAACGTTGTCATTGACACGGCAGGAGATGTGGTGGATGGTGTTGATCCTGTAGCTGCAGTGGATGTGGTGGATGAGGCTGATGCTGCCATTGTAGTTGAAATTGTGGTTGGATTTGGTGTTGTCGTTGTAGTTGATGTTGTAGTTGGATTTGGTGTTGTTGTTGTAGTTGACGTTGTGGTTGGATTTGGTGTTGTTGTTGTAGTTGACGTTGTGGTTGGATTTGGTGTTGTCGTTGTAGTTGACGTTGTGGTCGTGCTTGTTGTAGTTGGAATGTAAGCTTCCTCATTGAACAGGGTGATGTAGCCAGCTTCACTGCAACTGGACAGAGCCTGATGCGAAGACAACTGGCATGTTCCAGTCCCATTGTTGTAGGATAAGATCATGCATGCAGACTGTCGGCATTCATAGAGGCAATGAAGGAGATCCGTCTTGTCGATTTCCGTAATATTATCAGTGACACACCTGTCGTGGGGACTAGATCTGAACCAGACGCCCGTGTCTTCGTTAGCAAAAACAGCCTGCAAAGAGTAACATCAGCTAGTAGAAAAAATGTCACTAATCATCTTCAAGGGAAACACCCAAAATCCTAAACAGAAAATTCCTTCACAGAATATTTACACTGAGCATGCTGTGTACCTGAACTGATCTCTATGCCAGTGGTAGAGGTCGCTGATAACTAAGGAAGGCACCATCCACTCGTGTACTGAAGTCATACCACATACTTTTATTTGGTCAACAGTAAATTTTAACATTATGTCTTACAGATTGCATGTAGGATTTAAGCAGTGACAGCAGGCCTATCAACCTATCAACCCGTCAGGGTCAAAACACTGAATATTTCATTTCTCTGAATGCTGATAAGTCATAACTCAACCCTGAATCTTCAAAAAAATTAAAATTTTGTCATATCTGAGTTCAGCTCAGCAAGCTCTAACTGATATGGAGAACATTAGCAAACCAAGAATAGCAAATTTGGGTCTGAATCTTGGCAGCTAAAATACGGGAGTCTCCTAGAAAATGTGAGAGACCTGACACGTATGAATAAGAGACAAAAGCTGCCTTGACGATACGTCAGTATCTATACCCATCAGTAACATGAGTAACACTCATACGAACATGTAAAGCTATACTAGCATACTAGTACACTGAACAAGCTTGGGATATTCATATAGATAAGCTGCAGTATGTCATAGCTCTATCGGCATTGCAAGGCTTCACTCATCGCTATAGCTTGAGATGATGCAGATGCACTGACTGCTGAATATATCCAGCATCACTTACAGTCTTCTACCAAAAACCACAGTGAGTGTAACATATTTAGCTGAAACTCATTTTATTTACTTTTTGTAAAAGCAAACGTAAATTTATTTTTCCATTTCTGCTTCATTAAATTTGTCGCAAGATCAGAAGGTTGGGAATGCATTCGCAGATCATATTTCCTCAATGGTTTTAGTCAGAGTTGGGTCCGGGATCCTGTCAAAAATTCCCAATTTTTGTCAATCTCCAGTTGATTTTGCATACACTCCCATACACGCGTGCATATGCCCACTCTGCCGCATGTGCCGCATGCACGATCATCAATTGGATAATGGCAAAAGTCCAATTTCCTTTGTAGAATATTCCAAATGTGTCACAGACTCAATCAAGCCAAATAGATTCTGTGCACTGCGTCTGACACCAACCTGAACCAAGATGGCCAATGCGGCTATGAGCTGTGACATCCAGTGCATGGTTAGCGAGAAGTACAGTGTAGACAGACTCCTACCCAGCCACTCTGACGAATGCTAGCGGTATCTATGACATAGGAATAAAGTGTTCTCCAGAGAGATAAAATATTTATGGATCTGGTTACAATCGTTCTAAAATGAAAGGCCCAGTATGTCCGATGTTTACATATGTTATTAGTGTCTATTTGAAATGCTGTGTGAGGAACATGAACGTGTAGTAACTCAATTATATCGAAGATGTCTGAGGAGGTTTGCATACTAGTGTCTATTTACATCATCATTAGTCGCAGCTTCCTATTGGTTGAGAGCGCTACCGCAGAATGAATAATTGATAAGATTATTGATAATAGCAGCCAATCATCATGGAGAGTATTGAAGATAGCAGCCAATCATCATGGAGAGTATTGAAGATAGCAGCCAATCATCATGGAGAGTATTGAAGATAGCAGCCAATCATAGATACTCAGATGCAGGTTTTTTCTGAACTTTAACATGTAATAGCTCCCTGCACTTTGCAGCCAATATTCTGTTCACTGTAATGCCTCAGGTCACCTTACAACATGACATAGAAGCTCGCCTCCAATGAAATAATGGGCATCGCACACATCTTACGTAAAGGTATTAGCGTTAGCAGTTCATCATGTCCGGATACTTTGTTTTGCAGCTTCTATGATTTTCGTCTTACATTCAGCTTGCTTAGAGTCAAACTGATTGGAATTTTGGGCTCTAAATACTTGCCAAGACAATAAAAGTATAAGAAAAATCATTGACAAGAAGTATGTGGAGTTATGTGGAGTTATGTGGAGTTATGTGGAGTTATGTGGAGTTATGTATGATACTAAATGATCTTGTACCAATATACACAATAGTGCTGATCTATGGTAACATCATCACTGACAGTTTTTTACAAAAATGGGTGATTTTACAGCACAAAGAACATTTAATGAGTTCTCTTCTATGCATTTTTTTTCTCACACTCTGGTCACCTTGTTGGGGTGGAGTTGAATGTACTACCTCATCACGATGAAATGGAAAGCTCATACTTCAAGACCCAACTAGAGTTGATCTGTGACGCATGCGATTCGGTTCACATGATTTTTACATACCTATTCCAGTTTCTACATCACTGTCTGTAATTAACCAGTCACTGCATTTTCTATGATTCAGAAACAGGTCTATGTGTCACCATTGACAATTTGGTGGCGTCTGGTATTGTCACCATACCTACAAGTCGGTGAATATTTTCCCACAAATTTTGGTAACATCAAGAGCTGTGGGATAAAACAGCAGATGAAAATGCTGCAGAGACTCCATCAACATTACCAACAACATCAACAACAACATCAATGACAGTATCAACGATGTCAACAACATCATCAACACCAACAACGTCACAACTCCAACCATATCACCAATATCTATAACGCCAGCAATACCATAAAAAATGACAACAACAACTATATCGACCACATGAACTAAAGCACGCACAACATCAATGAAGGCACAGATTATATCCATTTTTTCACCAATTACATCAACAGAAACACTCAATCTATCAAAAAATTCACCTAAAACATCAATATCATCACCACAAACGTGGATAATAATCTTTGTATTATCAAAAATAATTCCCGAAAGCATCAACATAGACACAAACTTAACCAACAATGACACTGACCATATCACAGAGAACACTAACCCGGTCAATGACGTCACTCACATTGACAGAAACATCATGACTATATCATAACTTAATGTGTTAGGAACCTGGACGCGTACTCAGCGAATGCTAAGAAAAGCTTTAATAAAATATGGATTGGAACACGTACTCTCATAAAATTTGTGTTTGAAGTAAGGAAATGAATTACTTAATTGAGAGGTTCTTGGTGAACTGTAGGTCTTTCTCTGTCTTGGAGCTATACATAGACATGGTCACGGGTCACAGGTCACAGGCCACAGGTCACATGGCTCATTGCATGGATGGCACAAAAGGAGGGCAGGAGAAAACTATGCCTCTATGTAGGTATAGCTACTTCACAGTAAACATATCCCTGCTAAATATTTCTGTCAAGGTGTATCCCATCTCGCATCCTATCACCAGTCTGTAATGATTATCATAGCACTCGCCGTGATTGCTGAATCTCATAATGTATCAAAATAGCTTCCACGATATGCCTGCGTCTGCATGAGTCTGTATCACTCAGGCTCATATTTCTGCAATTAATTAATGGTGTAGACTACTTATCATCAATCCGTCTACCTGTACTGCTGGGCTGGGCTTTCAATATGTAAATAGCTGGAGAAGAAGGAAACATGATTTCCATCATCAGATCACTGAACCTACTCCTGGTGTTCATCTTGGTAAGCACGTCAGTAGAGTTTTCACGACAAATGGCACCTATATCAGTCACAACAACCACAGCAACAACAGCACCCCAGGTAAGTGATATTCCTTCTGTGAGTTCATTATGTGACAACATGATTGCAGCTGTATATTCAGTCAGGAAATTGAGACAGCATAGCTTGAGTGCGTCACCACGTTGACAAGCTGGAGCTTTAACTGTCTTCTGCAGTAACTGAGATTTTCCATTGCCAACATGACTCTATGATGAAAGGATAAAGGATTACGCACCATTTTCTTTGTACAGAAATACAGATACATCATATATATGTCTCCGTAAATAATTCGCAGCAAAGCACTCTCTAGGCTTTTGCGTCATTCTGGGTCATTATGCGTCATTCTGGGCCATTCTGGGTCATTCTGGGTCATTATGAGTCATTCTGGGCCATCTTGGTTATTCTGGGGCGGCAAAACCACTAATGAAAGAGGCGTAACCTAGTCTAGTATGCAGTCATGCACTTATCAATGGGCTCTTACACAACCAAGCATATGTCTCCTCCACGGAGACTACATTCATGGTTGGACTTCAACGTCAAAAAGGAGCGAACATTCAAATATATTAATTACAATCAGTTAATGTAGTCAGTGCAGTTTGGAATAATTTTGTCATTATTTAGAGCGCTTCGCATTGAACAAATCTGAGCGGACTCTTATGTCCTCTATGTCCTCCAATGACAATACATACGTAACTTACAATACTGTAGAACCTGATTTGATAGCGACGGTGCAACGGCCATGAAAATGGCAACGAAAAATGATTGCTATTGTTAGAATTTGCTATAGAAATTAAGCACATTATACATTATATTATAGGAGTTGTCTTCCCATTGATGGGATCGCTGTCCTTAGATCGCTATCATTTTTAGCTCTTGATGACTTTGAAGGAAACATTAAAATTTCTGTTGCTATCAAATCCGGTTTTACAGTAGTAGATGCTCTCCTCATCTGGACATTCTTTAATCTCGCCACTATCCTGTCCTTTCAGATAAGATTGAACGCAACAATTTCGCACTAGAGTATAGCAGTCTCATACTTTGAGACATGGCCAGAGTGGATCTGTTACATAGCTGATTCAGCTCACAAGATTTCAACACGCATCATGGACTATGTGCATCAGTGTCGCAAGCTTCAATGTCTCTGTGTAATGTACGACACTGAGAGGGAAGTGTGCGTACTCGGTGACAACTCAATATCATCTGGCCTGCATGAGTCACCTTCTTCTCAAGGAACCTTTTTCAATAAGTCTTAGGAAGATATTGAACAGGATGCGACAGAATGGAGCATAATTTCAGTGTTTCCATCAGTACCAATGATAGGGCTAACACCCAAACTTCATCCATAACACCCTCAGCATCCTTATCGGTAGTGACAGCAGCAAAAACATCAACCGCAACACTCACAATGTTCCCGATAGCAGCGACAGATGAATTAGCTGCTTAAGATACGGACAAATATTTGTTATCAAGTCTAACATGTCAATCGCTGCAACAGGATTAATTTTAATATTGATCATTGCTGACCTAATTTTTTGATGACCTAAGAAAATTGTAAGCACAGCGCTAAAGGCTGACACGTTCTGCCCGTTACAAGTTTGTTTAGTTTCATTAAGTAAACAGGCCGGTGTCAAATTTATTTCCTTTTGTCAAAGTTACACGAACTCAATGATTAGTAAACATAGTAAATATAATAGTAAACATGATTAACACATTATACAGGAGCGATTCATTGATTCTCTGTCCCGAATTCTGTTACATGAGTTTTATAAAGGCTACGCTCTTTGTAAAGAAATAAATTGATTTATCTCTTTGCTGTAAATTTAAGTTTTAGATATCCACAACATGCAATAATACAAGTAAGAGGGGTTTATGGACCGCAAACATCGGGTTTGACAACAAATCTTAACTCAGTATATAAATGAGAGCAGTAAAGCTATTGCAGGTGTTGGTTCTATCTAGTTTGTGGTATGCAGTATATTTGGTGCTGGTGTACTATTGGCCGTATGCTGCATGGTAACAACAAGATTTAATTAAATAATCTAACGTGTGAACTAGTCGTTTACAAGTGGAGATAATTACTAGCTCCAAGCATACCCCCTATTGCTGGGGTGACCAATAAGGTTCAAGTTGTTGATAAGTGGATCAATCAAATAGTGATCAGAAGGTTAGCGTCCATTGAGACTGCATCTAGATGCCAAATATGATTCAATGATGCATTTCGATGGACTTAACACTGGAAATCTTTGCTTGTGCCAAGTAGACCTGCGCGGAGCAGGTAATTCCAAGGTAAAGCATTTTCTTAAGCTGTGCTACCTATCACGTACTTCAGTCAACAGCAAGCTGCCTCTAAATGGGCCTCACCCCAGTTGACCATGTAACTGAGGCACGAAAGCCTTGCTTGATCATATTGATATTTGGCTATCACAGTTCGACATGCTGGATCTTCCTGCACTGCTCGCTGATAACCTCATGATTATCCCCAGGTGCTTGATGGAGCAAAGGGCGGAAACTAATGGCATCTAGCAACTAGTGAGAGACTTAGTTTTCATGAAGCTATGAAAATCAAGAGGAAACCAAGTTTTTATATCAAGGTCGTCTACTTTTCCCCTCCCCCTCACCCCACTCTCTTCCGCTCTCCGCCCATACACCAATTAATCTTTGGTTTCTAACATAATGTGTTGACTTGCATTCTCACTTCATAAGTTTACCAGTGAGAGAACAGCTTCAGAGGCGAAGAAACTGAGCGGGTAAACACGACTACCGCTCGCTTCCACTTATTAAATAGAAGACGCAGATTTCAGGCAGCTGTATGCCTCTTCCCATATGTATTTTCAAGCGTGTTTGACATTGTGGCTCTCACTGATTGGTCACTTATCACTGCTCTATTGGGTTGCTCATGACAGCCTGAGCTTTTACGCCCTGATCATCAGGTCGCAGGTTGATTGGCTCTTCAAATAGCACTGAGTTCGATCGTGGATTGTGTGCTGCTTGGGGAGCCAATGCTTGTGGACCACCTTAATGATTATGAGTTAAAATTATGGTAAAAATCAGGGTTGTAATCAAGGCACCCGGTGGAGTTATGCTTGCCTGCAATTACAAGGCATGTTGAAACCCTCGTTCTATGACTATTAGACCTCCATCTGTGACTAGATTTTCTCAACCAAGCAAAAAATTGACCTATTTAAATCTTTTGATTTGCTCCCTATTTAAATCTTTTGATTTGCTCCCAAAGGGGTGTGAGCACGGAACCAATTTTTCGAGTAAACGTAGTATCATGAGTGATGAGGCGGCCATATTGCTACGCGTGACAGCCTGGCAAGCACTGTCCTTTCGTAACGTCTTTCACTGCCGAATGAGCCATTTCAATCTGATGCAGCTGTACCAACTCATCCAGCCAGTATGTCCATCATCTCTTTTATCTCTCCATTAGCCACAATACTTGTATAGGTATGTGAGGATTGTACTAATGTGTCATAAATACTACTGTTGTTATTGGGGGGGGGGGGGGGGGGGGGGGGGGGGGGGGGGGGGGGGGGGGGGGGGG
>ERZ1740065.1093-NODE-1093-length-15806-cov-11.984065_pt1 | contig 15806 bp, 14 predicted proteins | sample MGYA00581738_ERZ1740065 | MGnify/ENA primary metagenome ERZ1740065 (study PRJEB43018, sample SAMN04849749) | marine metagenome | isolation source: floating plastic debris | place: Pacific Ocean | collected 2008-09-01 | study: EMG produced TPA metagenomics...
AAATCCTAGTTGCTATGCCCCCCTCCCGTCTACTGTTACTTCTATGCCTCCCTCCCGTCTACTGCTACTTCTATGCCCCCCTCCAGTCTACTGTTACTTCTATGCCTCCCTCCAGTCTACTGTTACTTATATGCCTCTATAGAAGCTTTAGCCTTCGAGGAAGTAGTCTGATTGCAAATGGCGGCTGCTGAGGATGTTTATTTAGGCTGCATTAGTATGTTACTTTGATGCCGTCTGTATGGCTCTGTATGGCTCTGTATGGCTCTGTTATCAATACATTGTCATGTGTTTCGCTGTCTGTTATCTAGACGAAGATGTCGCTGCAGCTCTACCAAGTAGACAATAAGAGTTACCTTCTGGATTTCAAATCTCTCAGTCCGACGATAGACGAAGCCAGCAGGTCGAGCGGTTCGGGCAATGCCAGTTCGGGAGCCGCTGGGTCGGGTGCTCCAACTTCACTGAACTCATCGCTGAGTGACTCCATGGGACGCATGGTGTTCCACGACTCGTTCAACTCGGAGGGAGGCCTCAAAAAACGAACCAGCGGTATGATATACTAGTCTATGATATACTAGTCTATGATATACTAGTCTATGATATACTAGTCTATGATGGGCCATCGAGTCTTTTAGTCTTTCAACAATTGCCACAATGGTTGCAGCTCGCTGGTCGCTCACCAATCTCGCGGTGTGAAACTCCACGCTTTCTTAGATAGATGTTTTAATTGTTTTCGTCTACAAAATTTGGAGCTGCCGATTTATCAGTGTCTGTCAGCCGTGTATTACAATTTTCTCATATGAACTCTTATCTACACACACTGTAATACAGCTGACTGTAATACAGCACACTTTGTTACTGCAGATGAGACAATGGAGATGGACGACAGTCCCCCTCACACTCCCGGATCAGGCCACTGTCATCAGACGATGGAATTTTTTGAGATGTGCTCGGCTCTGATCTGTGCGTTAGCCCGATAGCACGCTCTCCAGCAAACTTGTCGGACTACTTACCGCTCTCTCTCTCTCTCTCTCCCCCATCCTACCACAGAGATGGTGTGCAGTCTATTCATCATTTTCGCAATGTTATATCGATTATTTCACCTTTTCTTTCATTAGCTCTTGTAAATTGGTGTCAACTTTTGAAAGTGAGCTGGTAGTTCGCTATTTTCATCTTTGGCTGTTTATTTCGCAGCAGTTAGATCGGTTGGCCAATATTTTTTTTTATGCTCGGCTGTGGGAGATTTTTCCTATGCTTTTCAAGGCATAAATATTAAGGTACTATGTTTATGGCGTCATCTCATTGAATCTAAAATCAGAAAGAGTTTGATTCAGTTTCCTGCTTCCAGCAGAATAAATATACAAAAGAAAACATTCAAACATGTGTTGATACTCGCCCAATATAGTTTCATTACCCCCCCCCCTCCCCCACTGCATTTCTCTTGTGAAAGGATAAATGGAATTGGTTTTTTATGCTATCGTCTACAGATCCGTCAATGGTGCTGCAGAACTCATCGACGATTCAGCCAGAACGAATCCACACCGCTAAATTCCTAAGGCATCTCGTTATGAACTCGCTCCATCAGGGGATTCCCGTCTCATATCGCTGCGAGCTAGCGTTGTGTGTCAAGGACGAGTTCTAGAACTCTACCAAAGACAGTACTCTTTCTAAGAAGCAACGGTCTCCCAATAATATGTAGAGTTGTCTTCTACTTCATTTGGTCTCCGAGTTATGATAGACGTCGATCGCCAACGTGAGGTGGCGAGTTATATAAGGAAAAGGGAGGTCAACTCCAATGAGTTTCGAAAGGCGTGCTATCTTCGATTCTACCGGGCGCTGTTGATACGAACTCGATCATATGCTAGTTCTCTGCAAGAAACTATGATAGTTACAGCCTCTTCTGCAGATATCTGAGGAAAAATCGCTTTTTTCAAGCTGCAGGATGAGCATTCAAAAGATTTCAGTGCTTTGCAATCGACTGGGAACCCTTTCAAGACAGATATTGCGCGTAAGTTCCATAAAAATTTTTGCATACTCAGTGGACAGAAAATTAGTGATAGGAAGCTAGGCCGAGGCAAACATTAAGGGAGTCTACACCTAAGCAATTGTTGTTATAAGTTCACTTTTTATTTTAGAACCATATTAATCAAGGTTCAAGAGGAGTCATGAACAAGAGTGATTTATCAAAAGAGGTTTTCTTTGATGCGTTTGGCTCCACCAGGCTTATCACATTGAATAGAGAGAAAGCATTGAATGCGCTTAACTTAAATATGGTTGAACGAATGCTCATATCACTACAGGTGAGGTATTTGTCTTACGATGATTCATATCGCTTCTTGTCATCTTTGACCTCCTGTTCTTAATTTTCCTGTATAGGATTGGACAAATTCCTCCTCCAATGTTTCTATGATCGTTATTGATGGAGCTGGTGAAAAGGCATTTTGTGCTGGTGGAGACATCAAAGGTTAACTACAACATCTACTGTATGCTATTTTTACCCATCTACCATCTGAAATATTTATTCCATGTCATTGGTAGCTGTCACTACCGCTGGCAGACAAGATCCTAAAAGTTTGAAAGCAACACATTTCTTTCGGCGGGAGTACATCCTAAATCACTTGATAGGTGAGTTAGTACAAGTTATCTATAGCTAACGAGACTATATGTCATAGAGATATCCTCTACCTGTATATTTTAGGCACTTGTCCAGTACCGTTTGTTGCGATGATCGATGGAATCACTATGGGCGGTGTAAGTAGTCTCACTCGGTTGATCATGGTAGAAACTGATGACTGTTCGATTGCTCTACTTTCAGGGAGTTGGCCTGTCTGTACATGCACCATTCAGAGTTGCCTCTGAACGCACTGTCTTTGCCATGCCAGAGACCGCCATAGGTAACCAACCGTTCTAGTATTGGACTACTAAACCATCTGGACTTCTCAGTTGAGAGTTACTACATCATGTAGGCTTGTTTCCTGATGTCGGAGGCAGCCATTTCCTGTCACGACTTCCCGGCGCGGAGGGACTGTACTTGGCATTAACAGGTCATCGGCTGAAGGGTGAAGATGTCTTCAACGCAGGCATCGCCACTCACTACGTGACTCACGGCAACGGTCAGGTGAGTCAGATTTACGTCTGAACTGGAATAACTCAGACAAGAAGTAATTGTATCCGTCTGCTTTGATTCCTTCAGTATGACAAGATGAGGTCTGAACTCCTGCACTTGTCAAACCCAAGTACGGAAAGCATAAGCGAGCTCCTGTCCTCGTACCACACTCAGGTCACTATCTTTTACAATGACTTGTAAAGGTAAAGGTTCTCTTGATACGTTATTACCATCCATTCTCTGCTGTCTCCCATACAGTCTGCTACCAGTAAGCCTTTCAGCCTCTCTGGCCACAAGGAGAAGATTGATCACATATTCAGCCTTCCTACCTTGGAGGAAATGGTAGCTGCCCTGGAGGGAGACGACTCCGAATGGGCTCAAAAAACTCTTTCTACTCTGAAAAAGATGGTATGTCACTGATCAAGCATTTTAAAGCTTTCAGTTGTCCATTTATGAGGGCTGGGCAGCCATGATGTCAGAGGCGGTAAAAGTGTCGCTGGAATGAAGCGCTACTAATAATTAGTGCTGCTTGAGTTGTTCTAAGATTAACTAAGATCAATTGCTCAGAAGATTAATTTTATACCACAAGATTAATCTTGAGGGTAATTTTTAATGATAAATAGGAGTGATATGCTACAAAGATCTGTGAACAAGTATGACAGCATATTTATCTAAGCAAGCTCAACACCAGTGCAGTTAAATACCACTACAGTGATGCCGACGTCAGCTGTTGCAGCCGGTAGCAATAATACTGTTGTGAAATCTATAGCTCAGGAACGAGTTCCTGAGCTATAGATTAATGCAAGATTAAAAAGGAAGATGGATCGAGATTAATTAGTTTTAAGAAATGCAGCAATACTAATAATAGCTGGTCACTGAAGTGTCGAAGAGCAACCAAACTTCTCTTCCTGTGACACAGCGATGACAATGTCAGATAATGTCACGTAGAGTTGGAAGATGTAAGATATCGCAGAGTGGGAGATGCTGGAGTGAGGAGTCTAGGATCGAGTGAGAGGCATAAAGGCTATTTGATCAATTAACTACGAGGGCATTTGGGCTGGATTACAATGATAGGTGGATTACCGGCCAGTGTCAATGCTGACTTTCCAACTATAGCCTGGGGACAGCTATTGGTTGTCTATAACCAGTCCTTACATTAGATGGCAAACTGGGGCTAAGAGGAAAAGCTATTGCTGAATCCTTGAGCCAGATGTAGAGGTGATGTGAGAGACCATTGCAATTACTAGTCACTAGTTCCCTCTGTTTCAGTCGCCGACCTCAATGAAACTTACGATTGAACAACTGAGGAGGGGAAAGACGCTTTCATTGGCCGAATGTTTGAAAATGGAGCTGAGGATATGCCGTACGATCATGCTCAACAATGACTTCTACGAAGGAGTGAGAGCCGTACTCATAGACAAAGACAACCAGCCATTATGGCGACCTAGTAAAATCGAAGATGTCACTGATGACCACGTCCAAACCTTCTTTGAGCCGATGCCAGAAGGAGCAGAGCTGGAGCTATAATAGATCTATAAGAATAGTAAAACATGATTTTTTAAAACTACACGTATATATTATTACAATGTTATACTGATTCACCAAATATTTCGATTGAAGAAGATTAAAAATCGACAGGCTAAGAGAGCTGGCTGTTTCCACCGATTTCCACTGTTACACGCTGATTCTGATTTCTGTTCTGCTGCGGCGCGAGCTGTGCCAGCCCGCTGAATACAAACACTACGGTGATACAGATCAGAGACACTGTTGACATGAAGTTAAAGAATTGTCCATATTCTAGTCGTAAGTACCACATTGCGGCTAAAATTATGGTGAACAACGGCACCATGAGGGAGCCTGCATTGAAGATGACTACATCATGTGACACGCTAGCAGGGGCAGATGTGGAGCTGGTATTGTCACTGACGAGTGCGTGGACGACTGTGTTGTCGGTGATGTTATACGACTGCAGCGTGCGATCGTCAGAGAGCACCTGTCCGTTGTATATCAGCCTGACCAGCTTATTAGCCTCGAGCTCCTCACTGAAGTTCGACCTGACAACGATAGTAGACAAACTGTCAGACACACCAGCACTACTAGCCGGACAATCGGGAGGGGACAACTCCAACTATACACAAGATTCGACAGTTTGAAATTTGAAGAGCATCATACATCAAACTGTAGAACCGGATTTGATAGTGACAGAAATATTAGCATTTCCTTCAAAATCGTCAAGAAATAAAGGTGATAGCGATCTAACAATAGCTATCCCATAAAGGAGAAGACAACTCCTATATAAGGTATAATGGGCATAATATATCTATAGCTAATTCTAACAACAGTGATAATGTTTCATCGTTATTTTCACTGTGCCGGTAGCTATCAAATCAGGTTCAAAAGTATATTAGTATGCTAAAAAAAAGGTATTTCACATGTGAAATCATTAAAGAAAGTCAGTACATTTTCACAGAACATAGCCAAAGCTACTCTCTCCCAGTTCAATATCAGTATCACAGCAACTACACTTATATGTACATGTGTGTTGTATCATCCTATGTATGCATCATAAGGTAAAGCCATGGAGAGATACAGGCAATGAAGCCTCGGTTCCATAGAGCATCTGAAAGCCCACTTAGTCAACCGTTGTGTGGGAACTCTGTCATAAAAGCAGAGCAAACCACTGCAAACAGATATACCACCGAGCCCCCCTCATTCCTACGATCAATTGTATGGTCATATACCCTAAAATATGAGGTCATGCTGTACAGCTTATCACTCAGTGTTGCGGTCACCATGTTTGCTACAACGCTAGAATGGAAATTAGGCTTCAAGTACTTGTTGACAAGTTCAGCAGACAATGGCTGCTCTGTATACAACTACCTTTTGAAAGCGGAGATAGTATCTGATATTCTCGCGGTGACTATTCTCTCTGAATCTGTCAGAAACTTTATTTTGATATGAATGAGGTCCGTGTCCGTGTCCGGCTGAGGTTCGGCGGGCTGAGGCTGATCGGGAGACGCATCAGGCTACAGAACAGCGTGAAATATAAGCAACAGTTTAGTGCCTTCATAGAGACCTATCCAAAAAATACTTACCTTATCATCATGAGGCTGACTCTCTTCAGTATCAGCTGATGCTGCACCATCTCCTTCATTCAAATCGTCACTCCCACTTTGCTGTGATTCTGTGAATGTATTATGGAACGTTATTAGAATAATAGAATGACACGACTAGAGCAGAAGCAACTGAGTCGCATGAGGAGGAAGAAACCAGTATGGTTGTGGTGAACAAGGTTGACAACAAGGAATCATGAGCATTCTTGTGAGAAACAGAGCTGGAAGGAGAAAGGTCAGAACATATTGCAGAGGAAAAGTAGCGAGAACCTTAGTCCAAGAATAATCATCACCGATATTGATTTTCAGATAGAATCGCAGTCATAAGTACCATGTGAGCGTGTTACATTGGTGCTTTGTGTGTCTTCTGCATTGGTCGCACTGTGTTGTGATGTTTCAGCATCTCTTTGTTCAGATTCATTCTGATTCTAAAACCAGCACAGCATGACGTAGTAGCAATGGTAGACGCCTGTGACTTTCTAGAAGTATATGCATTACTATTTTCCTATGCTCGTACCTGTCGAGCGGCTCTTGACTCTGCAGAAGAACTTCCAGGAACTCGATTGACTGTAACTCCTTGATTCCTAACACGGGCGTTGATGAGCTGTGTCTGATTGGGCGTTAGGTATGTCGAGTACCAGGCCAGGCACAAAAAAATGATAGCTATCATACAAATGCAGACAGCTAGAACTTCATCTCCCACTCCTTCAATCAAGGTCGCGTCGTCTGTCACCATGATCTGTAAATTCGCAAGTCTTCGTTACTGACTCAGCCGTGCGCTTTTCTGAAGAGCATAATTCCTAACATGATACCTGATAAGCGGTAATTAACGTATATAAACTAAATTCGTCAATATCACCAAAAGTTTAGACGATTTAACTAACAGATAATAGGTTCTATTAGTGAGAAATGTTATCATAAACTTACCCAACTCCACCTGTAAATCCTACAGCGAACGTCAACTACTTCAAACAACCTTCACCCTAAAGCCAGCTTTCCTTATAACCGCGTGATAATAGATCGATACTTCTTGCGAAATCGCCTAACGAACGTATGATGCTCTACAATCGTTGGCTACTTAAAGAAATGGCGGGTTAGTTTAAAGGTTAATGGCTCTGCTCCCTTCGATCGAGGTCCCATCTGTGACGGGCTTGCGATGTCAAGCCAGCCAGGAAGTCTTTAGCTGACAGCCACCACCTTTGAGTCCGAATGCAGGGACAGAGGCATCTAATATGATATAGAGGCCTCCTCTAGTAAATGTATAATGTCAATAATGTTAATAGCATGCTCCTTGCATTTTTTAACCACAGCTTATTGCTTGTATATTAGTTAGCTGCAGACACAACTGGCAGTGTTTTCATTATTTACTATCATAGAAAGGCCTCAACCTAATGTTACTACCATGTAGGATTTAGATATAAATAGATAAATAGATATAAATATATTTACATTGTGTTTGCAGCGATATATGGTAACATAGAAGATAACACTTAGTTTTAAACTTGAACATTATGTACGTAAGCTACTATATATGTCTCCTTTCTAACTTGTTACTATGAATAAACCATACTTTTATTTTCAGTCTCATACATGAAACAAAGATGCTGCGATGAACACTAGCCTACATTGGACTGGTTATTTCAAATCATGACATCAATATGTCCTCTGCTGCAATGCTAATGATAATTATGTTGCTTACTGTATGTTACCATGACTACAAGAGATCACATGATCTACACATTTATACTACCATGATCAGAGATCTACTACTTTCCCACAAGTGGGATCTAGACGATAATGAAGCTGAAGATTCTAATGTTTAGTTCTTCAAAGCTAAAGAACTAGTACTGAGATCTCGATTTTGACACTCAAACTCCTCATCTCGCACAGGTAGAGTCATTGTTGACGGATCGCAAGTTCCATAACATGGGCTAGTCTGTACTGATCACAGCAGAGCAGTATGTCGACGATACAGAGCAGCGTATCGACGATACAGAGCAGCATTATTATAAATTATCATAAATGTAAAATAATGCGCTGCTCTGGATTCCAAGTGTGTGGAGTTGCATCCCCTTGTATGATGTCAGTCCATGACGGTATCAGGGTCACGGAACAAAGGTGTACAAATGATTATTCAGCAATGACACAATGAATTTTTATATGTAGATGGCTTATATCGTTTGACAATCTGAATCAATCTGTCACCACAGACACAAAAAACAATAGAGTCAACAACGACGATTTGCATATTGCATCCAAAATAACATTGAATAACCGTGCCAGCAGGAGGCAATCGGGGAATCAAACATGGTTAGAATCTGGATCATCTGCTATGATTGATCGGTTTCCTGCTTTTCATAACGGCTGATAAAGATACAGCAACCTGCGCGGATAGAGACCGCAGACTGATGGAAGATCGTGCGCAGTACGCGGGAGACGAGCAGGTACCTGCAAGTGAGCTGGTAACAATCACCGCCATACCTGACGTCCAAAGAAAATAGACATCAGATGGCACGTCTGGTTGTTGGATAAATACACAAGGCAATGCCCACATACTTCTGGCCTGTTATGTGGCACTTGACATCAGCCTGTGGTGGCCACCAGATGGGTGGGATTTCAACCCTCAGGCAGGTTCACACTCAGCTATTCTGTACTCTATGGGGGCACTGGCTGGGTACCTGGGGTTCCTGTCACTCGTAAGCAATCTGTGGGTCTTATGAGTTCATACCAGCACATATTAAGGCAAGAGGAATTGGAAAATCACTTCTTAGCAGTGGCTATATCCAGACATGGAGGAAGTTCTCTAAACCATCAGTGTCAGGTGGTCTGCAGGTGCACCTCCTGAGAGTTGCCAGCCCCATGATCCCAGCCAGAGTTTGTACGGGTTATTTGCACTCGTCTACACCCAGTGCAGTATTACAAAACAGTGGCTCTTCAATCAGAAATCGAGGGGCTATGACATCGTGGACAGGATAGCAATCGCTGCAGGCACTACCAATGGGCCACCAAACAGAATAACTACAAGTTTTCACTAAAAGATAGAATAAGAGCTTATACATGTTATGGTTAAATAATCCTGCAATGGTCATGTTCCGGTCTGAAGAATTAGTTCCAGTTGAACTGCATTCAGAAAAACTAGCAACACATCAGCAAAATAGAGGTCAGTTTTTGCGTTCAAATTTTGCTCCATGTGGCTGGAAATAACCACTAGGGGGACCGAGAAGGTGGTAAACAGCTCATCACTGAACTCTCTGTGTAGGTAATGTTTTGAAGAAATTGACAATGAGTTGCCAGAGATCATCAATGATCTCTGAAGTTGTACAGATGTCTATGGCATTGCGTGAGCCAGTGAACTCATTTTTTTACTCAGCTCCTGTAACCTCAATCAAGGATAGATTTCAAGCAATTAGTAGCTGGGGTGTGCCGATGTGTATAGAAAGGTAATTACTGGAGGCACCATCTGCCTAGTATCCAGTCAGGTACATTTCATTCAGGTTTTTTCCTGTGATTAAAAATCATTTTGCATCCTTTCATACGAAGCTTGTGTAGATCATTGCTATTGTGCATCTAGCCTTTTAGTGGAGAGGAGGGATAGAAGGTAGAGGAGACAGAGAGGGATGGAGGAAAGATAAATGGGAGGAAAGAGAGAGGGAAAGGGAAGAGAGAGGTGAGAGGAAAAGGTGGGACAGAGAGGTGGGAGGGAGAGGAGAGTGCGGAGAGAGTGAGAGAGAGAGAGAGAGAGAGAGAGGGAGAGAGGTGGGAGGAGGAAGGCAGGTACAGAAGGTTGTAGAAGAGGTGGTGAATTTGAGATGTTTATCTGAGGATGAAGAGGTGCTGCCAGATTTTGTCAGCAGCTTGCGGTGAAATCATATGGCTCTTACAGGCAGGAGACAGAGCTGGTATTTTAACAGGAGTTTAATGTGTTCAGACTAGTTATCATACCATGTCATCCCCTTCTGCAATAACTGCATTCAGCCAATAATGCCATAGACATATAAATAGAATGTGTTTGTGTTATTCCTTCCAGAGAACAATGGATTCTCATCATCTATTTGGGGTGTGTGGCTGAGGCAACCATGAGTCAAGAAGGGAAAGTCTCAGATCAACAACATTGCATTTGTCAATATTTCTTACCCATCTCCTGCTCTCCCAGCCTCTCTTCCCTCACCCCTCCTTCCTCTTCCCTCTCCCTCCCTCGTTCTCTCTCTCCTTTCTTTCCCCTCCCTTCCTCCCTCTATTTTCTTCTTTCCCTCTCTACAACTTATTAATGTTTCTATGTTTCTTGTACACTCAGGCCCACGAGTTTCGACCAGCACACGACTTTGGAGGTATACTCACTCTTTAGAACTGGAGGCTGGAAATCTCTGACGTAGTAGAGGATGTTGGTATAGCAGACAATGATTCCAGTATAAACAGAGCTAATGGCCATCCTGAATTTACATTGGGACAGCAGACCCGGGTCACAAAGCCAATGCCAGCAGAGCCTGTTTTTGGAGTCAGATATTGATCTCCACTCATCCAGCATCAATCATCCAATGGGACGCTGCTGTACTGACCTGGAAAAACTAATGGAATCCATCACAATTCGTCCTAATAATAGGCCGAGTGAAGATCTCATAAATTTCCATAGAAATGTGATTTCATACTGATGGGGAGTGAGCATGTCCTATCATATGTTTGGCCAGATTCTACGTCTTATATATGTACCTATGCCTGTAGTGCCTGTACCTGTACCTATACCTGTAGTGCCTGTACCTGTACCTATACCTGTAGTGCCTGTACCTGTACCTGTAGTGTTTGTACCTGTACCTATACCTGTAGTACCTGTACCTGTAGTACCTGTAGTACCTGTAGTACCTGTACCTGTACTTGTACCTGTAGTACCTGTACCTGTACCTACCTATGATTACAAACAGCCAAATAAAGTATAAAATTCCTTAATTATTTTCTATGAACAGCTTGTGAAGATTTGCATTTAAAATTGACTGTCGAATGAGTTCCTATGAAACTAGAAATAATGTCTTCAGTCTGACAGCAGCATTGCCCAAAACATGCCAGCATATAAACAGCTACAATACAAAGACCACCACCGAGCTATACATTTGGGTGGTTGCAGGAACATTGGGGGCACCTGCTTGGAGTTGGAGCATACCTGTCAACTCTTCAGTATTTCCCAGGAGACTCCCGTATTTTAGGTGTCCAAATCTAGGGTTAAAATTGCTTTTATTGGTTTTCTAATGTTCTCCTGTGGCTCACCAATTAGATCTTGCTGAGCTGAGCTCCAGTATGACAGAATCTTAGCTTTAGGGGGTAGGGGTCAGAGGTCAGCTGTAGTGGGTAGGGGTTTTGAGCTTCTCAAAGTTCAGAAAAACAGGATCTCCAGTATTTTCAGCCCAACAGGTTGACATGTATGAGTTGGAGGGATGTATATAAACTCCAATGGCTGCAATGTATTCCGATAACAACTGTAGCATCACAAAGGCTGATGTTTTTTTAAACAGGAGTAATTAGTCCAGTAATTAGTCTTTCTTAATGACCCAACGATAGTAGCTAAAACTCCCTCTATCAATCTTCAATGAATAGGTACAACATGATTTCTCTATCACAACTCTTCATCATTCATCATTAGCCGTTGGCGGCGGGCCCATCCCAGACTTGAGCTACAGTGCTGTCTGTCTATAGACATCCTCATGGATGTATGATCACCCACTCGACTCTCATCTCTCCCCATGGTTTGAAGACCAAACAAGCTGATTTGATTGTGTTTCATGACTGCTGCTGGAAAAGTAAATAGACATTATATCAATTAAAGAGTTTTGAATTGGTCATCATCACACAATATTTCTCCTTTTCTCAGAGAGCCGTGCCGCCACCTATCAAGCTACCATTCGCAATCAATTGACACGCAGGGCGGCATGATGATCATTATATTGATGTCAAAAATCTCTCTACATCCCTCCTGCCTGTCCAATCCTCCGCAGTTGCCATCGGTGGTACAGACCTTACCCTAGCGAAATACCAGCGATCGCAGAGCCACTGCTGACACGAACCACCTCACAAACTGTTGGCCATCTGACAGCCGGGAGAAATGTATCTATGGTATTTAGCATAATAAAGAAATTAGGCTGTGGTGTATGGTGACGGTTTGTAGATAAAGTGCACCACTAGCCGATACTGGCTGCATACGAAGAATTAGCCAAAGCGGATTGTATCCAGAGTTAATTCACGCATGGCATGTGTCAGGTCCGAGCTTGTGGTGTCTTGACAGTCTATTAGAGAAGGGTCTCCCAGTGGAGGAGGCAATGGGAACCCATCAATCACACCTACTCGGCATCTACTGGTCGCCTACCATTCATACAGCTTCTCGCGTCCTGTGCAGACCGTAGAGGTACCAAACTTTCGACGGTTTTTCCTATCATACTGGTCGGCCCTACGTCAGCGCCACGGTGGGCTGACGCAGCTGACTCATACACCACAATGATTACCTTACTCATTACTGCTGACCCTGAACGAGATACACATGGCAGTGTTTATAAACACACAACATGTCAAATTCTTGTTGTTATGGCAGCGCTGTGACAGCGAAGCAGGTCAGGAGGACTGAGTATTCCTCACTGACACAAGGGGGCGTTGGAGGTGTGATATAATATGTTGTACTCATATTGCATTGCCTAGTATCGGATACTGTGCAGCATTAATCACCGGGTGATTGTGAAATAGCAGCATAAATGTTGGCGTTGGCAGCGGTGTCGTCTGAGGGGTCAGCCTGACAATGATGAGGTCGGTCTCTGACTGACCTCAAGTCAGCGTGTAAGTGAACTTGAATTACGACGACACGTTTGAACTTCTTGTAATATCGTCTCCTTGCCTCATGCCGAAATCTTTGTCTGCCTGTTCCTGGTGCACAGACAAGTAATTGCAGTTAATCCCCTGGAAAACATTTCTCTTTTCCACAAATTTATGCAGAAACTCGAACGAGTATAAAATATTGAACAGATCAATCAAATAAGAATGCAGCTTAGACCCAATAGTAATTATACGGTGTTCTACCATTTGTCACAACATTGAGAAATAATGCATAACCATACACTAATCTATATTATGAGGAAATCTGCCTACCGCCATTATCGTCAATGACTTTCACCGAATCAACATCACCGCAGACATTGCTGAAGAGGCATGGAGCGTAATTTCCACAGGCCAATGCAGCAGCTCAGAGGTGCCGGCTGCTCTCGGCCAATCAGATCGCGGCTGTCACCCAGACTGCTAGCCTATATTTCAGACACAGAGGATTGAGCAGCACACTTACCTGCCTGCTCGTCTAGCTTACTCCACGCTTCATTTCTGTCTCCAGATTCAGCCATCGACTTGAGAATAGGCTTTACTGTATTAGAGGTGAGAGATTATACAACAACGACAACACAGAGACAGGTGCCCCTGGATTATAAAACACCTACCTTGCTCAAAAAACTGTATCGCTGGCATCGGGACTGCATAGCTATTTGACTGGCATCGCAGTACTGTTCAGCTGCCGAGGCAGGCATGCTTGACTACCAGAACTCCCTGGAACAGATGGCGGGTCATCAGCAGGGTAACATCCTCCAGTCTCAGTATCCGACGCAGCAGCCTACACATTTACAGCAGCAAGTAACCGACACGACGGGCGGCTACTTCTACCAGGATGCGCCACGCCAGCCATTCCCATTGAACAGTGCTCCTTTGGCAGCGTTGCATAGCGTGGCAGACATTAAGACACCGCTGTCGGTGAGCGCGCCGCCGTCAGCGCTGACAAACTACAATCCTGCAGCATATTACTCAATGAAGAACTCGATGTTAAACGCGACGCCACATGGTATAACAGACATACTGAGTCGACCAGGTCTACAGGCTCAGTTACAGGCCCGGCTGGGACAGGGAATGTATTACAACAGCTGTGGCCAGACGGGACAGCAGATGACTAACATCAGTCCACCCAGTAAAGACAGCAGCAATGTCAACCGATCTCCGTACAACTGGCCGGGCAACGAACAGGTCCTCCAGCCGAGCCAACCGGCCATCTGGCACGGGAAGCAGGGTAAGCTCACGGCATTAATAACATAGTCCGTGTCATCTGTCCACATGGTTCTAATCAATATGCAGCTTCCGTAGTCGGCCGATTTGAGGCCGTGCAGGCTCTCACTTCTGTTCCACAGCGATCTGACACTTCCCGGTTACTTGCGTCACGCTGTCTCATCCATAGTCTGGATGACGAAGGAGCAATGAACAGCCAGATACCAAATTATATATATCATCTCGAAATGTTATTCTCTCCACCATGTTAATCTCCATCCATCAATCATTCTACACAAGGCCAATCATTGCTCTTCACACTAACAGGTGGTATGCTTTCACTGGAGAACAAAGACAGCAAGAAAAAGAATACTAGGCCTACGTTCAGCGGATCGCAAATCTTTGCTCTAGAGAAAACGTTTGAGCAGCAGAAATATTTGGCAGGACCAGAGAGAGGCAGACTGGCCTACGCTCTGGGGATGAGTGAGAGTCAGGTGAAGGTACGTCAATGACAAGGTCAAAACGCAGACGTACAGAAATGCTGTTTACTGATAAATGAATGAGTAACAGCGACTAGACATGTGAGGACTGCTATCTTTAGTAAGAGTATAATCGTATTTTGTATGCATTTAATTATAACGATTGCTTACCGAGTTATGCGTATATAAGGTGGAATATTGTTAGATAGACAAACCATATAAGTTCAGCAATATCACTAAACATTGTCAGATACTGTGTACATTTTCAGTAGATGTAGTTATGATGGTCTGGAAGGAGGAAAGAGGAGGGATGGGATGGGGGATAGATGAGAAAAAGGGAAGAAGAGAGACAGAGAGATGAGAGAAATAGTCGTTGATATAGAGATATATGATCAAAAAGGGGAGGGAGAGGGACGTAAATGAGAGAATGAGAATAGAGAGCAATATGAGGAAAAAGGGTAGAGAGAGGGGGAGATGAAAGGAGCAGAGAAATGATTCTGTAGCCTACAGGTAGAGAGTACAATATTGTAGCTGTAGTAGTTGTAGTAGCTGTAGTTGTTGTATTATATTGGTGGCGAGCATTGTAATTGTTGTAGTTGTTGTAGCTGTTGTAGTTGTTGTAGCTGTTTTAGCTGTTGTAGTTAATGTAATTGTTCTGGTATTATGTAGTGCTCTTTTTATGAGATCAGAGGTTGATCTACTTTTGATAAGACAACATCTGATTGACTCACAGGTTTGGTTCCAAAACAGAAGAACGAAATGGCGAAAGCGCCACGCGGCAGAGATAGCGACGACGAAGAGACACTCAGACAACCCTAGTATGGACTCGCAGTCGTTCGAAGGATCGCGAGAGTCAGCTTGTGACCCGTCTACGTCTTTCCCCACCATGGTGTGATAGCCAAATCCTCACAAGACAAGCTCAAGAGTTTTTATGCTATTTATTTGTTGATTTTTCATTGTGACAATAATACTGATAGTTAATTTCTGAGCTGATGCAGTGATGATAATGGGGGGGGGGGGGGAAATTGTTGGGGGGGGGGGGAAAGGGGATAGGGGAGATTT
>ERZ1740065.1094-NODE-1094-length-15801-cov-5.886511_pt1 | contig 15801 bp, 12 predicted proteins | sample MGYA00581738_ERZ1740065 | MGnify/ENA primary metagenome ERZ1740065 (study PRJEB43018, sample SAMN04849749) | marine metagenome | isolation source: floating plastic debris | place: Pacific Ocean | collected 2008-09-01 | study: EMG produced TPA metagenomics...
ACCCCTCCCTAAGACACCGCCCCATGACCGAAGAGCATCGCTTCCCCTGTGGCACCTGCGGCGCGGACCTGCGCTACCTGCCGGGCTCGGACAAGATGCACTGCGACCACTGCGGGGCGGAGGAGACCATCGACGGCGCAGGCCCCTGGGGTGCCGCCACCATCACCGAGCAGGACTTCCAGTCCGCCCTCAACGCCGATCTTCCCGCCGCGGAGCTTGAGGAAACCAAGGTCCTCTCCTGCCCCAATTGCGGCGCGCAGGTTGAGTTTGAACCCGACACCCACGCCGCCGAATGCCCGTTCTGCGCCACCCCCGTGGTCACCGACACCGGCAAGCACCGGCATATCAAACCGCGCGGCGTGCTGCCCTTCGCGCTCGACGAAACGACCGCACGCGAGGCGATGACCAGCTGGCTGGGCCGCCTCTGGTTCGCGCCGAACGGGTTGCAGGAATACGCCCGCAAGGGCCGCCGGATGCAGGGCATCTACGTGCCCTACTGGACCTTCGACGCCGATACCAAGAGCCAGTACACCGGCGAGCGCGGCACGGTCTATTACGAGACCCGCACGGTCATGCGTGACGGCAAGCGCCAGCAGGTGCGCGTGCCCAAAGTGCGCTGGCGCGGCGTGCGCGGCCGGGTCGCGCGGTTTTTCGACGACGTGCTGGTGCTTGCTTCAAAATCGCTGCCCAAACGCTTCACCGACGCGCTGGAACCCTGGGATCTGGACGGGATGGAGCCCTACGCGCCTGAATATCTCGCCGGGTTCCGCGCCGAAGGCTACGCGGTGACGCTCAAGGAAGGCTTTGTCGAGGCGCGCCAGAAGATGGATGCGGTCATCGCCCGCGACATCCGCTTTGACATCGGCGGCGACCGGCAACGCATCCACAGCGTGGACACGGATATGCGCGACATCACCTTCAAACACGTGCTGCTGCCGGTCTGGCTCGCCGCCTACAAGTACCGCGGCGAGACCTATCGCTTCGTGGTGAACGGGCGCACCGGCAAGGTGCAGGGCGAACGCCCCTGGTCTGCCGTCAAGATCGCGGTGGCGGTGATTTTGGGCCTCGTGGTCGCGGCCGGGATCGGCTATGTGGCGGCGATGAACCAATGACCGATATCGACGTTCTGACACGCCTGCTCAAGGCCCGCTATTCCTGCCGTGCGTTCCGGCCCGACCCGGTGCCGCGCGCTGTGATCGAACGGATCGTCGATGCCGCGCGCCATGTCCCCTCGTGGTGCAATGCGCAGCCCTGGCAGGTCACGGTGACCGCGCCCGAGGCCACCGAACGGTTTCGCGCCGCCCTGAAACAGGCCGCGGAAAACGGCACGGCAGCACCGGATCTGGCATGGCCTGACGGCTATCCCGGCGTCTACGGCGACCGCCGGCGCACCTGCGGCTGGCAGCTCTATGATGTGGTCGGCGTCGCCAAGGGTGACCGCACCGCCTCGGCCGCGCAGATGATGCGCAATTTCGATCTCTTCGATGCGCCGCATGTCGCATTGGTCTCCAGCCCAGCCGCCCTGGGGGGCTATGGCGCGATGGACACCGGCGGCTTCGTCACCGCCTTTACGCTGGCGGCGCGGGCGCTTGGGATCGACAGCATCGCGCAGGCGGCGGTTGCCGCCTATCCGGAGGTGGTGCGCGCGCATTTCGGCATCGGCGCGGACCGGATGATCCTCTGCGCGATATCCTTTGGCTATGCCGATGCGGATCATCCCGCCAACAGCTTCCGCACCGCGCGCGCCGAGGTGGCGGAAATCATGGAGTGGTGCCAATGAGAGCGCTCATTCAGCGGGTCAGCGCAGCGCAGGTCAGCGTCGAGGGGGCCATCGTCGGGCGCACCGGGCCGGGCCTGCTGATCCTCGTCTGCGCCCTGCCGGGGGATGACGAAGACACTGCCGCAGCCCTCGCCGCCAAGATCTCGAAGCTGCGGATTTTCCGGGATGACGCGGGCAAGATGAACCGCAGCCTCGTGCAAACCGGCGGCGGCGCGCTGGTGGTCAGCCAGTTCACGCTGGCGGCAGATACGTCGCGCGGCAATCGTCCCGGGTTTTCTGGCGCGGCGGCACCGGATGTCGCCAAGGCCCTCTACCTGGCCTTCGCCGACGCGTTGACCGGCCTTGGCATTGCAACGGAAACCGGGCAATTCGGCGCCGAGATGCAGGTAGAGCTGACCAATGACGGCCCCGTCACCCTCTGGCTGGATACGGATAGACCATGACCGACCTTCGCACGCTTTTCGATGCCGGTGTCGCCGCGGTGCGCGGGGACAGCTCCGTTGCAGCCAGCCTCGCGGCGAAACCGGTCGACGCACCGGACCAGATCATCGCCGTCGGCAAGGCCGCGACCGCAATGGCGCGGGCCGCGCATGACCTCTTTCCCGCGGTACCACTGCTGATCGTGACGAAGTATCACCACGCAGAGGATGCCCCGTCAGCGGCCGAGGTCATCGAGGCGGCGCATCCCGTGCTCGATGAGAGCAGCATCGCGGCGGGCACCCGGGTTCTGGAGACCGTGCAGAAGTTGCCCACGGGCAGCCATCTGATGCTGCTGGTCTCCGGCGGGGCCTCGGCGCTGGTCGAAGCTCCCGCGGAAGGGCTGGAGCTAGGTGACCTGACCACTCGGGCGCAGCAGATGCTGGCCTCGGGCGCGGATATCCACGCGATGAACGCCGCGCGGACAGAGGCCAGCCGGATCAAGGGCGGCAAGCTGCTGGGCGCCTTCCGGGGCGCGCGGGTGACCACGCTGGCAATCTCCGATGTCGAGGGGGACAGCCTGCAGGTGATCGGCTCCGGTATCGGCGCGGCCCCGGCAGATCCGGGGTTTGATTTCGATGCGCGCATCGTGGCGAGCAATGCCATCGCCCGCGCCGCCGTGGGCCGGACGGCACGTCAGGACGGCCTGGACGTCGGCATCGATGAAGAAACGCTTTACGCGGATGTGACTCTGGTTGCGCCCCGGATTGCGGCGGCGCTGAAAGACGCGGCCCCGGGCCTGCATCTCTTTGGCGGGGAGCCCACTGTCGTGTTGCCGCCCGACCCCGGCCAGGGCGGGCGCAATCAGGCGCTGGCGCTCTTGCTGGCGCGGGAGATTGCGGGGGTGGACGGTCTGCGAATCCTCGTGGCGGGCACCGATGGCACCGACGGGCCTACGGATGCGGCGGGCGCAATTGTCGGCGGGGCAACCTGGGAGGCCTCGGCACAGGACGCGCTGGAGCGCGCGGATGCAGGCGCATGGCTCGACGCCCGCGGCGCGCTGCTCAGGACCGGACCGACGGGCACCAATGTGATGGACCTGGTGATCGCGTACAAAGCATAAGGTCCGGGGCAAAGGCGGCCTGAAAGCCCACCTTACCTGCCAATCCAGAGGTCCCGGCCTGTCGCATCGGTGTGCTGCCGCTTGACAACATCCACCGTCGGGGCAACCGTCTGCCCATGACGCATGGCAATACCCTCCGCGACATCGAAGAGTTCCCGGATTTCGGCCTCACGCTCAGCGATGGATGCCGCCTCTCCGCCCGGGTCTGGCGCCCGGTGGATGCGGCGGAGGACCCCGTGCCGGTGATCCTCGAATACCTGCCCTATCGCAAGCGCGACGGCACCTGTGCCCGCGATGCGCTGACCCATCCGTGGTTCGCCGCGCGCGGTTATGCCTGCGTGCGGGTGGACATGCGCGGCAACGGCGACAGCGAGGGGCTGATGCAGGATGAATACACCGCGCAGGAGCTCGCCGACGCGGTCGAGGTGATCGAGATGCTGGCCGCCGAGCCCTGGTGCTCCGGCACCGTTGGCATGATGGGGATCAGCTGGGGCGGGTTCAACGGGCTGCAGGTGGCAAGCCTCGCGCCCGAGCCGCTGAAGGCGGTGATCACGCTCTGCTCCACCGTCGACCGCTTTGCCGATGACATCCACTACAAGGGCGGCTGCCTGCTGAATGAAAATCTCGGCTGGGGCGCGACCATGTGGTCCTATTCCTCCCGCGCACCGGACCCGGCCCTGCGCGACAACTGGCGTGAGCTCTGGCTGCACCGGCTTGAAAACGAACCCTTCCTGCCCTCCGTCTGGCTGCGCCACCAGCGCCGCGACGCCTATTGGCAGCACGGCTCGGTCTGTGAAGACTACAGCGCCATCAAGGCCAAGGTGCTGGCCATCGGCGGCTGGGGGGACGCGTATAAGAACGCGGTCCCGCAGCTGGTGCAGGCCCTGCCGGGGGCCAAGGGCATTGTCGGCCCCTGGGTGCACAAATACCCGCATTTCGCCGTACCGGAACCGCGCATCGGTTTTCTGCAGGAGGCGCTGCGCTGGTGGGACCACTGGCTCAAGGATGTCGACACCGGCGTGCCGGATGACCCCGATTATCGCGCCTACCTGATGTCATCGGTGCGCCCCGCACGCTGGTACACGGAACGCCCGGGTTTCTGGGTTGCCGAGGCGGACGGGGCGGTGGGCCATATCCCGCACCGCACGCTCTACCTGTCGAAACACGGGCTGTCGGACGGGCGCGGCCCGATCTCGGTGCCGGTGAACTCGCCGCAGGACTGCGGTGCGGAGGCCGGTGAGTACTGCGCCATCTGGCTGGGGCCGGAAATGCCGGGGGATCAGCGTGGCGATGATGCAATGTCGGCCTGTTTCGACACCGCCCCTTCCGATCAGGACACCGATATCTTCGGCGTGCCCAAGGTCCGGCTGACCCTCTCCACGGACCAGCCACAAACGCAGATCGCCGTGCGCCTCTGCGATGTGCATCCCGATGGCGCCTCCACCCGGATCACCTACGGGGTGCTGAACCTCAGCCACCGCGAAGACCCGGCGGACCCACGCCCGATGCCCATCGACGCACCGATGCCGGTCGAACTTCGGCTCGACACCATCGCCTACCGCCTGCCCAAGGGGCACCGGTTGCGCCTCGCGGTCTCCACCAGCTACTGGCCGCTGCTCTGGCCCGCGCCGAACGCCGCCACCGTCACCCTGCTGGGCGGCAGCCTGCACCTGCCGGTGCGGCGCACCGCGCGGCGGGACGAGGTCAGCTTCCCGCCTCCCACCGCCGCCGACCCCTGGCAGACCGAAACCCTGCGCGCGGCACAGAACAGCCGCAGCCGCGAGGTCGACATGGCCAGCGGTGTGGTCACCCTGCGGATCAAGGATGACTTCGGCAAGATCCGCGACTGCGACCACGGGCTGATCAGCGGCTCCATCGCGCGCGAGGAATGGGCGATCCACCCCGACGACCCGCTTTCCGCAACCGGCGCGTGTCACTGGACCGACGAACTGGAGCGGGACGGCATCCGCCTGCGCACCGAAACCCGCTGCCGGATGTGGGCGGACGCGACGCATTTCCACCTCTCCGCACGGCTCGAAGCCTATGAAAACGACACCCTGATCTACGAACGCGACCATTCCGACAAAATCGACCGGGATCACCTGTGATCCCGGCGGCACAGAATGTGATCAAAAGACCTTGCGACAGGCCCCGAAATGCGCAAGCCTTGCGCATCACCAGAACAAAGATGCGCTCCAGACGCACGATTCCAACCGGGAGACCCACATGACCGACCAACTCAAACACCTCAGTGAAAAAGTGACCAAGGGCCTGATGACCCGCCGCGAATTCGTCGGCCGGGCCGCGGCCCTCGGCGTCACCGCCGCTGTGGCCAATTCGATGCTCGCCAGCGCGGCCAAGGCGGCCGGGCCGGTGCGCGGCGGCACGCTCAAGCTCGGCGCGTCGGGCGGCGAAAGCACCAACACCCAGGACCCGGCCCTGACCGCCTCCGAGGTCCCGCTCTACAACCTGCGCCACTGGGGAGAGACGCTGGTCGATGTGGGCGCGGACGGCAACATCGAATACCGCATGGCCGAGAGCGTCGAAGGCTCCGCCGACGCCAAGCAGTGGGTGTTCAAGATCCGCAAGGGCGTGCCCTTCTCCAACGGCAAGGACATGACACCCGAAGACGTGCTGATGACCATGCAGCGCCACTCCAACGAGGACAGCCAGTCCGGCGCCCTCGGCATCATGCGCGGCATCGAGGACATGAAGGTCGACGGCGACAACTTCATCGTGAACCTCAGCACCGGCAACGCCGACCTGCCCTACCTGATGGCGGACTATCACCTGATGATCCAGCCCGGCGGCGGCATGGACGATCCGGGCGCGGGCATCGGCACCGGCCCCTACACCATCGAATTCGACGAGCCGGGCGTGCGCCACGGCTTCAAGCGCCGCGAGGATTACTGGGATTCCGAGAACCGCGGCTTTGCCGAATTCTCCGAACAGCTGGTCCTGAATGACGCCACCGCCCGGACAGCGGCACTGCAATCGGGCCAGGTGCATATGATCAACCGGGTCGATCCCAAGGTCGCCAGCCTGCTCGACCGCGCCCCGAGCCTCAGCGTGAAATCCACCGCCGGACGCGGCCACTATGTCTTCATCATGCATGTGGACACGGCGCCATTCGCCAACAACGAACTGCGCCTGGCGCTGCAGTACGCGATCAACCGTCAGGAAATGGTCGACAAGATCCTGCGCGGCTATGGCTCGATCGGCAACGACTTCCCGATCAACGCCGGCTACCCGCTCTTTGACGAGAGCATCCCGCAGCGCGAACACGATCTGGCCAAGGCGGCGGAGCACTACAAGAAATCCGGCCACGACGGCTCGCCCATCATCCTGCGCACCGCTGATGGCGCCTTCCCGGGTGCTGTCGATGCTGCCGCGCTCTTCCAGCAATCCGCGCAGGCCGCGGGGATCCCGCTGGAGATCAAGCGCGAACCCAACGACGGCTACTGGTCCGAGGTCTGGAACGTACAGCCCTTCTGCGCCTCCTACTGGGGCGGACGCCCGGTGCAGGACCAGATGTACTCCACCGCCTATCTCTCGACCGCCGACTGGAACGACACCCGCTTCAAGGTGCCGGAGTTCGACGAGATGCTGCTGGCCGCCCGCGCCGAGATCGACGAGGCCAAGCGCAAGGAGATCTACTCCAAGATGGCCGTCATGCTGCGCGACGAAGGCGGGTTGATCCTGCCCATGTTCAACGATTTTGTCGGCGCGATTGCCGCCAATGTCGGCGGCTGGGTGGATGTCCCGTTCGGAGCGCGTTTTATCATCAAGGCCCCGTTCTAGTGCTGGCCGACCTTCGCGTATCGCGCAGGTCCCGCTGATGCACCCGATCCTGAAACTGGTTGCCCAACGCCTCGCGTTGGGCCTCCTGCTGCTGTTCGCCGCCTCGATCCTGATCTTTGTCGGCACCTCGATCCTGCCGGGGGACGTGGCGCAATCCATCCTCGGCCAGGCCGCCACGCCCGAAGCGCTGGCCAACCTGCGCGCCGAACTGGGCATGGATCAACCCGCGATCACCCGCTATTTCAACTGGCTGGCCGGCGTGCTGCAGGGCGATCTCGGCACAGCGCTCACCAATGGCCGCGACATCGCCGAAAGCCTTGGCAGCCGTCTCGGCAACACGCTCTTCCTCGCCTTCTGGGCCGCCGTGATCGCCGTGCCGCTGTCGATCTTCCTCGGGCTGCTGGCGGTGCGCTACAAGGACCGCTGGCCCGACAAGCTGATCTCCGGCGTGACCCTGACCACCATCTCCATCCCGGAATTCATGATCGGCTACGTGCTGATCTACTGGGTCTCGATCCAATGGGGCCTGTTCTCCTCCGTGGCGATCATCAACGACAGCATGAGCCTGGGGCAAAAGCTCAACGCCATCGCGATCCCGGTGATGGTGCTGACACTGGTGGTGCTGGCCCACATGATGCGCATGACCCGCGCCGCAATTCTGAACGTGATGCAATCGGCCTATATCGAGACCGCCGAGCTCAAGGGCCTCGGCATGCTCAAGATCATCCGCAAACACGCCTTCCCCAACGCCATCGCGCCCATCGTGAACGTGGTGATGCTGAACCTCGCCTATCTGGTGGTGGGGGTCGTGGTGGTCGAGGTTGTTTTTGCCTACCCCGGCATGGGGCAATATCTCGTGGATCACGTCAGCAAGCGCGACGTGCCCGTGGTGCAGGCCTGCGGGCTGATCTTCGCCGCCGTCTACATCGGGCTGAACCTCGTGGCGGATATCGTCTCGATCCTCGCCAACCCCAGGCTGAGGCATCCCAAATGACCGAACACATCAAAGATTTGACGCGGTCGTTTCGGCGGGACCCCGGCGTCCCGCGGGGGCGCCGAGTGCGGACAGAGCGGGGTTGCAAAGCAAACCCGCGGAGTCCGACACCCCCTCTCCAACTCAAGCACCAAACACGGGACGGCGGGCGGGGCGTCTTGCGCGTCAACGCAACAGCGCCGTCCCACCGTTCCCTCCGAAAGACCAGCCCATGAGAGTACCGCTCTCCGCCCTCATCGGCCTCTCCTTCACCGGCCTTTTCTTCCTGATGGCCATTTGCGCCCCACTCATCGCCCCCTACGGCATGGCCGAAGTGGTCGGCGACGTCTGGGAACCGCCTTCCGACGCCTTCCTTCTGGGCACCGACAACATCGGCCGCGACCTGCTCTCCCGCATGATCTACGGCGGCCAGACCACGATCTTCATCGCCACCGCCGCCACCGTGCTCAGCTTCGTCATCGGCTCGGTGCTGGGCTTCTTCGCCGCGGTCTCCGGCGGCTGGATCGACCAGACCCTCAGCCGCTTCGTCGATCTCATCATGTCGATCCCCACGCTGATCTTCGCGCTCGTCGTGCTCTCGGTCATGCCCACCACCATCACCATCCTGATCGTGCTCATGGGGCTGCTCGACTCAACCCGCGTCTACCGCCTCGCCCGGGCCGTCGCCGTGGACATCACGGTGATGGACTACATCGAGGCCGCCCGCCTCCGCGGCGAAAAAATCGGCTGGATCATCTTCCGCGAAACCCTGCCCAACGCGCTCTCCCCCCTTGTCGCCGAAATGGGTCTGCGCTTCATCTTCGCCGTGCTCTTCGTCTCCACGCTCTCCTTCCTCGGCCTCGGCGTACAACCCCCGCAGGCCGACTGGGGCGGCATCGTGAAAGAGAACAAGGAAGGCATCAACTACGGCATCTCCGCCGCCCTCTACCCGGCCTATGCCATCGCGGTGCTCTGCATCTCGATCAACCTCGTGGCCGACTGGGTGCTGGGCCGCACCACCTCGCTGAAAGGAGGCCGGGGATGATCCGCTCCCGCGCAGGCATCCAGCCGCTTTCATTGTTCGACAAATATGCCGGGGGTCCGGGGGCAGCGCCCCCGGCGCCGCAGAACCACCGGAGACCCCGATGACCGATCCGCTCCTGAAAGTCCGCGGCCTCAAGATCGGCGCCACCATCTACCCGCCCGGCGAAAGGCCCCGCGATATCGAAATCGTGCACGGCGTCGACTTCGACCTCGCACCGGGCAAGGTGCTGGGCCTCATCGGCGAATCCGGGGCAGGCAAATCCACCATCGGGCTTGCCTCCATGGCCTACGGGCGCGGCGGCGTGGAAATCACCGGCGGCACCGTCGAGGTCAACGGGCGTGACATCCTCAAAACTCCTTTCAGCGACGTGCGCCGCCTGCGCGGTGCCGAGGTGACCTATGTCAGCCAATCCGCCGCCGCCTCCTTCAACCCTGCCAAACAGATCATGGACCAGGTCACCGAAGCGGCGATCTTCCAGAACAAGTTCACCAAGTCGCAAGCCGAGGCGCGCGCGGTGGAGCTCTTCCGCAAACTCGGCCTGCCCGACCCCGAAAACATCGGCAGCCGCTACCCGCACCAGGTCTCCGGCGGCCAGCTGCAACGCTGCATGACCGCCCTCGCCCTCTGCCCCGAGCCTGACCTCGTGGTCTTTGACGAACCGACCACCGCGCTCGACGTCACCACGCAGATCGACGTTCTCGCCGCGATCAAGGAGGCGATCCGCGACACCGGCGTCGCCGCCCTCTACATCACCCACGACCTCGCCGTGGTGGCCCAGGTCTCGGACCACATCATGGTGCTGCAGCAGGGCGCGATGGTCGAATACGGCACCACCGACCAGATCATCAACGCGCCGAAGGAAGACTACACCAAGGCACTCGTCTCCGTGCGCTCGATCACCCACGAGGAAAAGCAACCCACCAACACCCCCGTCCTGCGCGTCGAAAACATCACCGCCCGCTACAAGGGCACCGATTTCGACGTGCTGAAAAACATCACCGTCGATCTGCACCCGGGCCAGACGCTTGCGGTCGTGGGCGAATCCGGCTCCGGTAAATCCACCCTCGCCCGCGTGATCACCGGCCTGCTGCCGCCCAGCGCGGGGCAGATCACCTTCGACGGGCGCAAACTCACGCCCGATCTCGCCACCCGGCCCCTCGAGGACCTGCGCGAGCTGCAGATGATCTACCAGATGGCCGACACGGCGATGAACCCGCGCCAGACCGTGGGCACCATCATCGGCCGCCCGCTGGAATTCTACTTCGGCCTCAAGGGTGCGGAAAAACAGAAACGCATTCAGGAGCTGCTCGACGAAATCGAACTGGGCGACGGTTTCATCGACCGCTACCCGGCGGAACTCTCCGGCGGGCAGAAACAGCGCGTCTGCATCGCCCGGGCGCTCGCCGCCAAGCCCAAGATGATCATCTGCGACGAGGTCACTTCCGCGCTCGATCCGCTGGTGGCCGATGGCATCCTCAAGCTGCTGCTGAACCTGCAGAAGATCGAGGACGTGGCCTATCTCTTCATCACCCACGATCTCGCCACCGTGCGCGCCATCGCCGACAGCATCGCAGTGATGTACCAGGGCAGCGTCGTGCGCTACGGGCCCAAATCCGAAGTGCTCAGCCCGCCCTTCGACGATTACACCGATCTGCTGCTCAGCTCGGTGCCGGAAATGAAACTGGGCTGGCTGGAAGAGGTGCTCGCCCATCGCAAGATGGAAAGCGCCGGAAACTGACACCCCGGGCAGCGCACAGAAAAACCCCCGGTCCCGCGACCGGGGGCTTTTTGTCTACCCGCCGGGAGATCAGGCCCTGCGTCTGCGCCAGAACGCCAATCCGGCAATGCCCGCCAGCAGCAGGGGCAGCGTGGCAGGCACCGGCACCACGCTGGGCGGGGCCACCGTCTCGGCGGAGGTCACATTGTCGATGCCGAACACATCGTTGTTGACGCCGTTGAAATCGACACGGCTGAACGGCGTATCGGAAATGATCCCCAGGAAGCTCAACGTACCCGCGCCCGTGATATCCGGCGTGAAGGTCTCCCCCAGGATGCTGATTTCCGTACGCAGCTGTCCGTCGTTGAAATTGAAGAAATCCGCGCCAGCGGCCAGGACCGGCGACGCGAATTCTAGTGCCGCGTCGAACACCGAGGACGTAAATATGTTCAACGCGGTGGTGCCATTCCCGTCAATCTCTGACAGCACGGGCGGGGCATCGATGATACTGTTGCCAAAGAAGCCGTCATCATCGGCGATGATGGTCAGACCACCCACGGTCGTCGATCCTCCGGCAAAGGAGATATCTTCGGTGATCTCGTCGAATGTCTCCACCGTGATCGGACCGCTCAGCGCGGCCTCGAATAGCGTGCGGTCGGTGAAAACGTCAAAGGTCGCGGCAGAGGCGGACCCGGCAAAGGCCGTTGCCGCCGCAAGAGTAAACGCAAATCTGGACATCGTGACTCCCTTTCCAACTGGCTTCGACGCTCAAGTTAGACCGAAACGATCCGGATGTTTGCGGGAATTTCTACCATAGGGGGAATCCTGCCATTGCGGGCCAAGTCGTGAGAGAGATTTTGCCGAAAGCCGTGGTTTTCAGCGTCCCTGCCCGGATTTCCGCCAGTCTGTGCGCCCGCGCCGCCGCTTAGCCTGCCGCGGCATGATGGCCGCGAAAGATCGGCATGAGCTGGTCCTTGGACTGCATCCCCTGCACCGTCTGACGCAGCCCGCCCGCGCCGTCGAACAGCAGCAGCGTCACATTGCCCACCCCGTAGCGCAGGGCAAAGGCCTGGCCTTCCGGCGTGTTGATATCGGCAATCAGATAGACCAGATCGCATTCGCCGAATTCCTTCAGCGCCTGTCGGGTCTGCTTTTGCAAGGCCGTGCAGGTCGGGCATTGCGGATCATGCACCTGCACCACCGTCGGCTTGCCCTGCCCCAGACGGCTCAGATCATGCTCCGCCGCGTAGGCCCGGAAAGACCCAACCGCAAAATACCCGCCCCCCGCCACGGCAGCGGCACCGATGGCCCCGTTGCGCAGCAGCTTCAGCATGTCGCGGCGCGACGGCTCCGGCTGTGTCGGCTGCGCCTTGCTCTTGCGGCTCTTCGCCTTGCGGGATTTGCTCATGTCCGTCTCCGTCGGAAGCTCTCGGCGCAGGGTAAGAGCCCGCCCAGCGCCGGGGCAAATGCTTTTGGCAGCACCTTGCTCACAATCCCGTCAGCGCGCCGTGACGACCCTGCGCACGCCGCGGTGCGAGAGCGTTCACTTTTGCGACCGTACGCAGTCTTTACCCCGGGGTGTCGGTGCCCGGCACCGACAGAATACCGACGTGATACCGACGTAAAACCGACGTGCCTTTTGCCCGGAAACAAAGGCTTAACGGCGTGATTCGTGAAATTTGCATGACAGGTCGCAAAGAGCGTTGCGCGCGCGTTGCGGTTACCGTCAGATAACCGGACCGAAGGGGAGTGCCGCCATGACATCCAAACTGCTGCTCATCATCATCGACGGGGTGCCCTGGCGCAACTGGCGGCGCCTCTTCGGCAACCTCGAAGGCTGGGTCGACAGCGGCGATGCCCGCGTGTGGAAGATCAGATCCGTGCTGCCCTCCACCTCCGCCTCCTGCTATGCCTCGATCCACACGGGCGTGACCCCGGCCGTCCACGGCTGCACCGGCAATGACAATGTCTTCCGGCTCGCCCCCGCCGATGTCTTTGCCCAGATACGGCAGTCCGGCGGCGTGACCGGTGCCGTGGCCCATTCCTTCTGGTCGGAACTCTTCAACCGGGCACCCTTCGATCCGGTCCGCGATATCGAATATGACGAACCCGACAGCGAGACCATCAACCATGGCCGCTTTCACACGATGGCGGGCTATAGCCTGGTCAACCAGATGACCCCGACAGACGCCGATCTCTTTGCGACACTGACCCGTCTGTGCGAGAAATTCCAGTTGGATTACGGCATGTTACACAGCTGCACGCTCGACAGCATGGGACATCGTTTCTTCCACGACTGCCAGGAAATGGACCACGCCTGCTTCCAGCTGGACGAGATGCTGGCCCCCTATATCACCCGGTGGCGCGAGGCCGGATACGAGGTCATCGTGACCGCCGATCACGGGCAGGATGCGCGCGGGCACCACGGCGGGCGTGATCCCCTGCAGCAGGAAGCGGCCCTTTATTACTTCGGACCGGCGACAGGGCCCGCACCGGATGAGGTCATCGACCAGCTGCAGCTTGCGCCCACCATCCTGACCCGTCTCGGCGCGCCCCTGGCCGGAACGATGACAGCACAGTCCTTCCTGAGCTGACTACTCCGCCGCCACGGCGGTGCTGGCCAGTTCCCAGGGCCGGACGAAAGCGCTGAGCGCATGGGCGATGGCCTCTTCGCCCGCACCATTGGCCTCGATCTGCGCCACCAGCCCCCGCTTCTTGTCATCGACAACGGCGACCACGCGGGCGGCGACCCCGGCCTGCTCCAGCGCGGCGTTGTAAATCCGGGTGATCGCCATCTTGCGCAGGTCCGGCTTGAAGATCTTGCCAACCGCCGTCTTGGGCAATTCATCCATGATTGTCATATGCTTAGGCTGCGCTGCCCGCTCGTGAACATGCTCCTTGCAGAAGGCGATCAGCTCCTCTTCGGTGACGCTGGCCCCCTCCACCAGTTCCACGAATGCGCAGGGCACTTCGCCGGAATGGGCATCCGGCTGGCCAATGGCACCGGCAAAGGCGACGGCCTCATGATGCAGCAGCGCTTCCTCGATCTCGGCCGGATCGATGTTGTGCCCGCCCCGGATGATCAGGTCCTTGGCCCGGCCGGTGATCCACAGGTAGCCATCGGGGTCGACCCGGCCCAGATCACCCGTCCGCAGGTAATCGCCGTAGTAGAGCTCCTTGTTCTTGTCTTCCTCGGTGTAGGTGTGACCGACGAAAACCCCCGGGTTGGACACACAGATTTCACCGATCTCATCCACATCCGCCTCGACCGGGCCATCGTTGGTGGTCTTGTAGATCTTCACCTTGCAATAGGGGAACGGAATGCCAATGCTGCCGACCTTCTTTTCGCCATCCACCGGATTGCAGGAGACCAGACATGTCGCCTCCGTCAGCCCGTAGCCTTCCACCAGCGTCACGCCGGTGGCTGTCTCAAAGCGGCGGAAAAGCTCCAGCGGCAGCGGCGCGGAGCCGGAAAACGCGGTCTTCACAGTGCTTACATCCGCGTTGATCGGGCGCTGCATCTTGGCGGAAATCGCCGTGGGCACGGTGATGATGAAGGTGATCTTCCACCGCTCCACCAATTGCCAGAAGTTGTCCATCACCCCCTCGCCGCGATAGCCCTGCGGGGTCGGGAAGATGACATGCGCCCCCGAGGTCACCGCCGCCATCAGGATCACGTGACAGGCAAAGACATGGAACAGCGGGAGCGGACAGATGATGTTGTCTTCTTCGCTGAAGAGCAGTTCCGTCCCGATCCAGCCATTGTAGATCAGACCCGAATAGCGGTGCTGCGCCACCTTGGGCATCCCCGTTGTGCCGCCGGTGTGGAAATAGCAGGCCACGCGGTCTTCCTGCGAATCCTCAAAGCTCAGCACCTTGGGCTGCTTTGCGATTTCTTCTCTGAAATTCAGATATTTGGCCTGGTTCTGGACAGTGCGCTTGGGGCGGATCAGCGGCACAATCCACGACTTGGGCGGGGTCAGATACCGCAGCAGATCAACCTCCAGAACCGTCGTGACATTGGGCGCCAGCGCAACCGCCTCGGCGGTCTTGTCAGCGACATCCGTCTTCGGGAAAGGTCGCAGGGTCACCACCACCTTGGCATTGGTCTCCCGCAGGATGGAGCCGATCTGCTCTGCATCCAGCAGGGGGTTGATGGGGTTGACGATCCCCGCCACCGCCGCGCCCAGCAGCGCCAGTACCGTCTCATTGGCGTTGGGCAGGACATAGGCCACGACGTCGCTCTCGCCAATGCCCAGCGAGCGGAACAGGTTCGCCGCCTGCGAGACCTGATCCTTCAGCTCGGACCAGGTGATTGTCTCGGCCTTGTCCTTGGGACCCGAGAAAATCTGGTAGCTGACCGCGTTGTGATTTGGGAATTTCCCCGCCGTTTCACTCAGCAACCCATAGAGAGTTTTCGGCAAAGGACGATCCGTCCATGGCATCGCACCTTCGATCGCATTGCGATCTTCGATCCCGGCAAAAGTCATTCAGTTTCCTCCCAAACCACCCGTTTTCAGGCTTATTATCAATGGCCAGGAGGATGAGGGCAATTACAGCATTGTGCAAGCTTCCCGGCCACCTCCACGTGTTTTGGAACGCTGCGTAAAATGATGTGACGTAAGGACAAACAGCGCCGACGCGCACTCCCGGCTTCAACCGCAGGTTATTCCGCGGCCATGCCGTCTGTAAACTGCAACCGTGCCAGCCGGGCATAAAGCCCGTCCTCGGCAACCAGTTCGTCATGCGGGCCGCTGGCGACCACCCGGCCCCGATCCATCACCACGATACGGTCCGCCTTTTTCACCGTGGCCAGCCGGTGCGCGACGATCAGCGTCGTGCGGCCCTTGCTGAGCGTATCCACGGCGGTCTGCACCGCGCGCTCGCTCTCCGCGTCCAGTGCACTCGTTGCCTCATCCAGCAGCAGGACCGGTGCGTCGCGCAG
>ERZ1740065.1095-NODE-1095-length-15796-cov-16.690680_pt1 | contig 15796 bp, 16 predicted proteins | sample MGYA00581738_ERZ1740065 | MGnify/ENA primary metagenome ERZ1740065 (study PRJEB43018, sample SAMN04849749) | marine metagenome | isolation source: floating plastic debris | place: Pacific Ocean | collected 2008-09-01 | study: EMG produced TPA metagenomics...
CGATTAATGGCTTTATAGATGGCATCTACAGGGCCTGTGCCGATGGCGGCATCCATCAGTTCTTCGCCGGTGGGGGTAAGGATGCTGACGGTGGCAGTGGGGCGAGCGTTGCTGCCGCAGGAAACCTGGACCAGCTCTAGTTTAAAGTGCTCAATCACCTGCTGGGTTTCGTCGTTAACGATGGCTTCCAGGTCGCGATCGCTAATTTCTTTTTTCTTATCGGCCAGCTCTTTGAATCGTAAAAATGCCTTGTTTAAATCCTGGTCGGATAGCTCGTAACCCAGCTCCTGGAGGCGGCTGCGAAACGCATTGCGACCCGAAAGCTTACCTAGGACGATCAGATTATTGTTGAGGCCAATGGTTTGGGCGTCCATGATCTCATAGGTGAGCTTATTTTTTAGGACGCCGTCTTGGTGGATACCGGACTCGTGGGCAAAGGCGTTAGCGCCGACGATGGCTTTATTGGGCTGCACCAACATACCGGTAACGCTGGAAATTAGCCGTGAGGTTTTGTAAATCTCTGTGGTGTTGATGTTGGTGAGGGGGGCATCGGCGTCCGCCGGACGACCAAAGAAGGGATTAAAGTACTGCCGCCGTACGTGCATGGCCATGACCAGTTCTTCGAGGGCGGCGTTACCGGCCCGCTCGCCAATGCCGTTGATGGTGCATTCTAGCTGTCGAGCGCCGTTTTTGACGGCTTCTAGGAAGTTGGCGACGGCCAGACCGAGGTCATTGTGGCCGTGGACGGAGATGACGGCCTGGTCGACGTTGGGCACGTTTTCTGAAATGCCTTTGATCAGTCCGCCAAACTCGCTAGGTGTGAGGTAGCCGACGGTATCGGGGATGTTGATGGTGGTGGCACCGGCTGCGATCGCAACCTCCAACACCTGATATAAAAACTCAGGCTCTGAGCGACCTGCATCTTCTGGTGAAAACTCCACATCCGCCGTAAAGCCCTTAGCAAAGCGCACCATTTCGTCGGTAATGGCCAGCACCTGCTGCCGCGACTTCTTGAGCTTGTACTTCATGTGGATGTCAGAAGTTGCCAGAAAGGTGTGGATGCGACCACTGGCGGCCGGTTCAATCGCCTTGGCAGCGGCTTCAATATCCTTTTTGGTTGCGCGGGCTAAACCGCATATGGTCGGTCCGCCCGCGATGCCAACTTCACGGGCAATGCGCTGCACCGCTTCAAAGTCGCCGGGGCTAGCGTAGGGAAACCCCGCCTCAATGATGTCCACACCCAGACGAGCCAGCTGCCGAGCCACCGCCAGTTTTTCCTCAACATTCATCGTTGCGCCAGGGGACTGCTCACCATCGCGCAAGGTGGTGTCAAAAATTAAGACTCGATCAGGCTGTGTACTCATCGCAGGTTACCGCTAAAGGCTGCAAATTATATTATCAACTAGGTTTTATTGTAGTTGTTACACGGAGTGCTATTTGAGTCTTGGTTACGCTCAAGTTAAAGCAATACTTAAAATGTATTGCCGACAACTGGCGTTTTAACGGTCTCACCCCTGCCGCTCCCTCTGTAGTTTGAGTAACATCCGATCAATAGCTTCGAGCATGGTGTCAGGCTGATCAATCCAAACAAAGTGACTGCTCTTTTGAGCTGGCAAACTCAGGCTTTGGGTCGATAGCCTCATCAGGGCATGGTGCATTTGGGTCCAAAGCGTATCAGCGGTTTCCAGGGGGAGGGGTTTAAGCACTGGTGACGGGGTAAAGAAATGACTGGCCTTGATATTAATTATTGGCAACATGCCCAAATTATTAGCCTTACTGAGCTGGTCATTACTGGTGTGGATGCTCATAATTTCTCGGGCCATGGTGAACCAGTGTTTGGGGCGGACAAAAGACCGGAGGACCGGGGCGAGCTGGGTCTGGCTGTAGTACCTGAGTTTGGGACTGAGCACCTGAAACAGACCCAGCTGTTGAAAAATGCGAATAAACCCGAGGGCGGACCCCACCACAGATATTAAAAATCCAGCGGCAAATATGGTTTTCATAATTTGCAGACTGAGGGGCAGTCTAGACATCCCGTCTTCATGCAGACCGTCGGTCAAAATCAACCCCGCCACCTTGTCAGGATAGGTGTGGGCATAGAGACGCATGGTGTAGCTACCCAACGAGTCGCCCACCAGAACGTACGGTGGCTGAACATTGGCCTGGTGCATCAGGGCTTCAAATTCCTGCATCATCTCGCCGCTATTGCGTGGGTTGGGGCTGTGGGAACTCCAGCCGTAACCGGCCCGGTCGTAAATACACACATCGGCCAGCTCAGCGATTTCATCAATTAGCAAATAGCCTTCTACACCCCCGAGGCTATGGTCTAAAACTACCGTTGGCTGGTTGGGATGTGACCGCCCCTGGCGATAGAGATGAAGCTTACAGTCCCCAATGTCGTAAATCTTCCCAGGAGGTGGCGTTTGGTCTTCTTGGCGACAGCACCAAATCTGGTAGGCCGTTGTGCAGAGGAGGATGAGGTTACGTAGCCACATGAGAGAACGGGGAAAGAATTGTTAGCATCAAACCGATATCACTTTACCCAAGAGCTGCATGCTAACGCCAAATCTCATTTCCCGTCAGGGCGAAATTGTAGAGGTGTTTTTACGCCACGGATGGGACTACATGCGGCGTTTGTTGGTGGGTAAGACCCCGGAAGAGCCGGATATTCCACCCCCCGCCGTGCTGCGAAACATTTTGACGGATTTGGGTCCGGTGTATATCAAGTTTGGCCAGCTGCTGAGTACTCGGCCTGACCTGCTGCCACCGGCCTATATTGAAGCGCTTAGCGCGCTGCAGTCGACGGTGCCGCCGGTGGATGCGGTTTCAATCCAGGGGTTTTTGCGACAACATTTGGACCCGGATGCGGTGTTTGCTGATGTGGATTATGGTGCGATCGCATCCGGGTCCATCGGTCAGGTCCATCGCGCCATCCTCAAGAATGGCCAGGCCGTCGCCCTAAAAATCCAGCGACCTGGTATCGAGATCCAAGTACGGCGTGACATGGCATTGATCAAAGATATTGCCAAGCTAGTGTCGAGCACTCAGTTTGGCCAGCGCTATAACGTAGTCGCCCTGGCTGACGAATTTAGTGCCGCCCTCAAGGCCGAACTAGACTTCACCACCGAGGCCACCTATACCGATCAGCTCCGGCAAAATCTGGCCAATAGCCGCTGGTTTGCCACCGATCAGCTCACCATTCCTGAAATTATTTGGCCCCTAAGCACGCCCAAGGTCCTGGTCATGCAGTGGTTAGACGGCCAGCCCATTTTATCCGCCGCCCTGGGTGACCAGGCGGAACCCGCCGAAAAACGCAACGCCCTCAGCAGCTTGCTGTTTCGCGCCTTTTTTCAGCAATACTTTCTCGATGGGTTTTTCCATGCCGATCCCCATCCCGGCAATATTTTCTACCTCAGCGATGGCCGAGTGGCGCTGCTAGATTGCGGCATGATGGGACGACTCGACCCCCAAACCCGCACCACCCTAACGGAAATGGTGCTAGCCATTGTCAGTTCCGATGCCCAACGCTGTGCCCAACTCACTCTGCAACTAGCAGAGCCGCTCCAGGCTGTTGATCTGGCCAAGCTAGAGCATGACTACAGCCGTCTGCTTTCCCGCTACTACGGTCTTGCCCTCAAAAACTTCAACACAGCGGTTGCCTTTGCTGAGATTTTAGAAGCCGGTACCCGTAATCACCTACGCTGGCCCGCCAATATTGGTCTGTTTGCCAAATCCCTGGCAAACCTGGAAGGGGTAGCCCGTCAGTTCAATCCCCAAATCAATCTGATTGCTGAAATTCGTCCGCTGATGGTAGACCTGTTTCGTCAGCAGTTAATTGGTGATGATCCACTGCAAACACTGCTGCGAACCGGTCTAGAATTTCGCAATCTTTCCCTCTCAGCCCCGCGTCAGTTTGGTTTTCTCCTCGATCGTCTGAGTGAGGAAACCCTAACCTGGAACGTTAGCATCAAAGACCTGAGCAGTCTGCAACAGAGTATTGAGCAGGCGGCCAATCGACGCTCCTTTAGCACGGTGGTGGCGGCGTTGATTATCGGAGCGGCCATTATTTCGAGCAACCAAACCAACCTCCAACTGCAATGGCTGAGTACCAGCTTATTTGCCGCCGCCACACTGCTGGGTATCTGGCTAATTATCAGCATTCTGCGCTCAGGACGCTGGCGCTAGGCCCTTAGGCATTTGTATGCAACTAACACACCGTGACAGCCGGTAGGGGCATTGCATGCAATGCCCCTACCGGCTGTCTTTAACTGGGTCTTTATTTTTGTGCAGCCCCCTTACTGGCTGCTGTTGCTAAAAGAACGCACCGATCGCTGACAAATCCCATAGGTTAGTCTCTTGCCGATTCAATCATTCTAAGGATCAGCAACGCCCGTTTATTAAGTAAGGCCTTACACGGTAATGGTTAAGATAATTTGTTATCACAAGAAAGGACTGCTAAGGCTACAGTAAAGCTACAGTGTTTATACATAGGGCATTTACATAGGCTGTGACTGACTAGGGACCCCTCCCCACGCTAAAGATTTGTCTCCAGTCACCTTTGCCTAAGATTTTCTTTAGACATATTCTAGGTTTGGGCATAGATAGATACACAGCTACCCCGCTTGGCGACTGTTGCCACATTTCCTGATTGTTTTTTACAACACCCACACGTGACCGTTCTCATTTTTGACTTTGACGGTACGATCGCTGACACCCTGGAGACGATCGTCACTATTACCAACCGTTTAGCAGCCCAGTATGGCTATCCCCAAACAACGCCTGAACGGTTGAAATACCTGCGCACCCTCAGCACGGGAGAGCTATTGGCCCAGTCCCATGTGCCCTTGTTTCAAGTCCCGTTTCTAATGCGTCGGGTACGTCGGGAGCTACGTCACGATGTGGACTCTATTCAGCCCTTTAAAGATTTAGGCGATGTCCTCATAGCTCTGGCGGCTGATGGGCACCACATTTTGATTGCCAGTTCCAATGCGCCTTCAACCATTAATCCATTTCTAAAACGCCATGGTTTGAGTCAGGTGTTTAGCAGCGTCTACGGCAACATTGGCCTGCTGGGGAAGGCGCGCAGCCTCAGGCGGATCATGCGCCGCCACCGGCTAGTGCCTGAGGAAATTCTCTACGTTGGCGATGAAACTCGAGATATAGAAGCCGCCCGCTGTCAGGGGTTAGCGGTTGCCGCCGTCAGCTGGGGATTTAGCGATCGCACCGCCCTCGAAGCCCAAGGTCCCACCTTTCTAGTAGATACACCAGAGGACCTGTATCGAGCTGTTGGAGAATTCCACAGAAGTCAGCGGCGGTCGTCGATGCTTATGGGGTCCAAGCGCGGTGAGATAGCAGAAACTCCATCATACGTACGCCACGCAGCTGATTAGACAGGGGCAAATGACCCACAGGCGCTGACAAATCCCAGACAAACTCCCCCGGATAGCGGGTCCAAATATTATCGGACTTCCACGACAGTTTCTCCCAAAGGCGGTCCCAATTTTGGTTTAGACCCAGCCATAGTTCGCGCTGTTTTGAGAAACCAAATCGATCTTCTGAATACACTCGCCATAGCCGATCAATGGTGAGCAAATCATTCACCGGAAAGCTATCTACTTCAGTAAAGTAAACCCACTTACGCTGCACCGCTGCTGAACCTGCCAGCTCACAAAGCTTTTGCAACGTCACTCGGTCTGCTTCCTCAAATTCTTGGGCGATTAGCAGCCCTTGTAAGGGTTGATAGTCAATGCCTCGATCAGAGATGAGTGGCACCACACCGTTGGGGAAAGCCTCGGCCAAAAATGTTTGAGCAACAACCGATTCGCTAATGCTGAGGAGCTGATAGATTTTTCCCGCAGCAACTGACGACTCGTCAGTTGTGGTGTCCTTAAGAAAGGTGATCAAAACTGCAACACCAGACTCACCCATGCTGGCTAATTCTGTAACGGCGCTAAGCTGGCGCTTTAGGGTCTTAGAACGGAGTTGTTCGGCAAGCTTAGACGTTTGATCAGAGTCTAGGGGGATAGCCGTTGAGGAATCAGCGGATACGTTACTCATATTGACATTTACAAAACCAGCGTCTGGCGTTATCTAAAATTGTTGTAGGGAGTTGCCAGCTCTCAGGCTACCTCACAATGTCTGAGCAACACAAGATAACGTAAGCTATTTGGACTCACCAGCACTCGCGGGCCGATAGCCATTTTCAAAGGCATAGCGAATCAACTGGGAGCGGTTTTCCAAGGATAGCTTGCTCAAAATATTGCTCAGATGGGTCTGAACGGTTCTAGGACTAATAAACAAGTGTTCACCAATTTGTTTGTTGGTAAAGCCTTGGATCACTTCCCAAAAAACCTTTTCTTCGGCTGGAGTCAGGGGAAGCGGCTCTGGCGGTGGCGGCTTAGCCGACTCTGACGCTGGCATTTGCTGCACCAGACGAATGATTTCTGCATGCATGCGCCGAGAGCGTTCGAGCTGGGCGTCGATTTTGGCAATCAGCTCCTTAGGATGAAATGGCTTAACGATATAGTCGTCAGCGCCCTTTGAATGACCCTGAATCCGATCGTCTAACTCACCACGTCCCGACAGAAAAATAAAGGGCACTAGCTGCCCTGAGCGGATTTCTCGAAGCTTGGTGCAAAACTCATAGCCATCCATCTCAGGCATCATCACGTCTGAGACAACTAAATCGGGCTGGTCCTGTTCAAACTGTGCTAGGCCTTCAGTTCCAGAGGATGCATGGCTAACCTGGAACCCTCGTTCACGCAGGTAGCGGGTCAATGCAGTCCGCAATGTGATGTCATCGTCAACAATAAGGATTTTTTTCATCCCAATTTCAGCTGCCTCAGAATATTCGTCAAATTCTCGAACTGAATTTCCACGGATGTACTCATTAAATTAATTCTATCAATCCTACAACTACAAAGATGCATTGGATGTTCCGTATCGATGTTTCGCATCATAGAGGCATAAGCTTTGGGCCAAACCTTTTTAAGCTTGCATACACTAGAAACTGTATGCAAGCTTAAAAAGGTTTGGCTGCTCTTGATGGCTCGAGTACGCCCAAGAATGCCCAATTTAGCCTAAAAGTAGCTTTTTAGACCATGCGTGGGGCATCAGGATTAAGATTTTCTAAGCATGGCAGACGGCCAATCGTCTCTGGTTTAAGTATTGTGATGGTTTGTGGATTGGAAGCTGTTCCTAATGACGCTATTGTTCCGTTATTCCTGGTTGACTGATACAGTATCGACACCAATAGGAAACTTGGGTATAACGCAGGGTATGGCTTGGTCGGGGTGTCACATAGGGGACTGATGCCGTCGGCGAAACATACATAGGAAGGAGCAACATGGGTGAGTCTGGAAGTCAGGGCACAAATGACCCACTACTGCAATCACTGGATGACGACTTTCAAGCATTGCAGCGGCATTTTGCCGATCAGCTGACCAAGGATATTGAGTACTTACAAACGCAAAAGCAGCGCCTGATTGGTGACCTTGATGCGCTACGGGCTGAGTATGACCAGCTTTACATCAACTACCAGTCCCTAAAAAACGAGTCGGACGCCACCCTATCTAAGCAACAGCTGGCCCAGCAGAATGCCTGGGCTAAGCGCTTGGCCCAGGTTCTGGCCCACAATCTGCGCGAAGACCTCCATGCCTATGTAACCAACTCTTCCGAGTTGCCCACCCCTACCCAAGATTGGCTCCAGTCTTTAGATGACACCCTCAATCGCAGTGTTAAATCGCTACAGCACGACCTCAGCAGCTATCAAAGTGCCATTGCCCAGCAGCTGACTCGGATGCAAACCATGGAGCAGCAGGGGGAGGTTATTCTCGCGAACCTGGTTGAACGTCTCAGTAGCCAGCTAGGGGATCAGTTGGCCCCTACCCGCAGTGGCACGACGCTCTCTAGTGCTTTGGATAATCGTCCTTTGACCGATGGCAGTACGGTGGTGGGAGGGCGTACCTATGTGGAGCAGCCCCGTCTCGATCAGGTGGCGGGGACTACCCGTCGCGTGGTGCCGCCCTACGATGGGTCAACCGTTCAGCAAAGTTTGGTCGGTGCAGCAGGCAGCAGCAGTGCGCCTCAGCCCAGGACGTCCGGTCGTGCTAGTCTGGCCGTTCGCCCCATCAAAAAGGGCATGGTCCTCTGTGGCATTGCCACCCTTGGCTTTAGTGCCATTACTCTACTTGTGGGTGGTTTGAGTCTGGGGACTAGTCTGTTTGGAGGCGTTCTTACCGGTTTTGCTGGGTTTAACTTTTTTAATGCCAATGGCTTGCTTTTGATACAGCTGGTGGTGCTGATACCGGTTTTAGCTGTCTTGGCCCCCCAGCTCTATCAATCTGTGTGGCGCGATGTGGGGCAGACCCTGCGCTCACCTCCTCGACTGTTTGCCCTGGGCGGTGGTGCGGTCTTTTACTTTTTTGCTCAGGTTTTGTTGTTTCTGTCTGCTGGGACGTTGGGGCCGGCCGCGGCCGCTCCACTAATGTTCGCCTATCCGCTTTTGGCGGTCCCCCTATTGTGGTGGCTTAATGGGGATCGGCCTAACCTGTTACGGGGCGTGGTGATGCTAGCCATTGCCATGGGCGTGGTGTTGATTTTACGTCCCCTATCTATTGTCAGTGCCGGTGCGGCGTTGCTATCTGCGATCGCATTTGCCCTATATGTGGTGACTAATAGCCTCACCCGTCAGAGCCATCCGTTAGCGGCTGGGATAATTCAGTACTGCATTATGGCGATGCTCAGTGGCGTTATTCTGTTGCTCCGTCCTTTGGCCGTAACCCAGGGGCTTACAAGTCAGTTTGTCATGGGGGGGCTGGGTCTGGGTCTGCTGGCTAGCGTTAGCCATTTTTTCCACTACACAGGGCTACGACTGGTTGGCGGGCTACGCACCGCCCTAATCGCTGCGGCAACACCCCTAGTGACAGCGCTACTGGCCGTACTGCTTCTGACCAATCAGCCCACCATTCAAATGATTCAGTGGCCTGGCATTGTATTGATTACCCTGGGGGGTATGACATTAGCGTTAGATCGCATCAGCCGTCAGCAGATGTCCTAAGCAGGCCTAAAGCCATCCTGTGAGGTCAAGCTGGAATCTAAATTTCGCTAGATCCGACCAGCCACAAGCGCTGCACTTAACGCTGCTGAACTAATAGAAATAATAAAAACGGAGAGGGAGGGATTCGAACCCTCGAATGAGTCACCCCATTACAGCATTTCCAGTGCTGCGCCTTCGACCGCTCGGCCACCTCTCCAGGGCTATTCTTGCTAGGGAGTCAAACCTCCACAGCTCAAATATACTATCAGAAAGCGGTGCGTATTTCATGCGACTATCGCATTCATGCGACTATTGCAGGGTGCCGCTGGTTTCTTAATTTGGTTCCATGACCCAAACCCATACTATTCATATCCACCATCGTCAAAAGGATTGCCACTACACAGCCCGGGTGCCTGACGATCGCTACATCTTGCAAACGGCAGAAAACCAGGGAGCCGATTTACCCTTTGCCTGTCGCAATGGGGCCTGCACCACCTGTGCGGTGCGGATTGTTTCTGGTGAAGTTGACCAGCCTGAAGCCATGGGGCTATCTCCCGGACTGCGGGAGAAGGGCTATGCCCTGCTGTGTGTGAGCTATCCCCGCACCGATCTAGAGGTGGAAACCCAGGACGAGGACGAAGTTTACGAGCAGCAGTTTGGTCGCTACTTTGGCAAGGGCAAAGTTCGGGTTGGGTTGCCATTGGATGAGGATTAGGGGTGGAGCATAAAGAGTCGTGAGTCTACAGCGACTCTACAGAAAATTCCTTGCAGCCATATTTGTTTGCGGTTAACCCATGAGCACAATGCCCACACCTGAAGATTTGCAGCGCTTTCTAGATGTCGCTACCGAGGCTGCCATGGCCGGCGGTGCTGTCCTACAAAAATATTGGGGTAATCTATCGTCAATTCAGGAGAAGGGACGGTCTGGCGATCTGGTGACTGAAGCCGATCGTGCCTCTGAGGTGGAAGTTCTGGCGGTGCTCAAACGACACTTTCCTGACCACGCTATTTTGGCTGAAGAATCTGGTCAGTTGGGACAGCTAGACAGTCCGTTGCTGTGGGCCGTTGATCCTTTGGATGGCACTACGAACTATGCCCATCAGTATCCGCTGTGTGCGGTTTCCATTGGTTTGTTGGTGGCGGGGGTGCCAACGGTTGGTGTGGTGTACAACCCAATTTTGCAGGATCTTTATCGGGCGGCTAAGGGACTGGGGGCCACCCACAACCGTCAGCCCATCCAGATATCGGCGACGACAAAACTGTCCGATAGCCTCTTAGTGACCGGATTTGCCTATGACCGTCGAGAAACCATTGACAATAATTACGCCGAATTTTGTCACTTAACCCACCTTACCCAAGGGGTGCGTCGGGGAGGCTCAGCTGCGATTGATTTAGCCCATGTGGCCTCCGGTTGTTTAGATGGTTATTGGGAGCGTGGGCTATCCCCTTGGGATTTGGCCGCCGGTGTGGTGCTTGTAGAAGAAGCTGGCGGGCAAATTAGTGCTTACGATGGCAGCCCGTTTGATATTTATTCTGGCCGCCTGGTGGCGACCAATGGCACTCTGCACCAGCCTATTATTCAGGAGTTGGGCCAGATAAAGCCTTTACCCCAGTTTGGACCGATGTAGTATTTTCTAACAAATCTATATTTCTAAGACACAATTTGTGCCTGTTTGGCGTCAATACGATTACAGGTATTAGATGCTAATACGGATAAACTAAGGTAAGTTGTCACAAGTGTTCCTCTCAAACAAGTAGATGCAGGTTAATCGAGGGCTATTCAAGCTAGACCTAGTGGACCACCACGCCATTTTGGGGATCCCCCTAGATGCGGATGCGAAACAGGTAAGGAAGCGTTATCTAAAGATTGCGCGTAAATTGCACCCTGATAGTTTGCGTACTGCTAGCGATGAACAAAAGCAGCAAGCCAGCGAATTGTTATCTAAGCTGGTAAACCCTGCCTACGAAGTTTTAAGTCAAGAACGCTCTTCGGTTGAGCATAAGGTGAGTCTGCGGTTGAAGGGAGAACAACTCCAAAAACAGCCTGCACTTTTATCGTTATCGACTGAGCAATCTAAGAAGGTTGCCAACAGCAACAACATAGACTACGAATATGCCAACGCCCTGAAAACCCTTGTTCTGGAGCAGTACGAGTCGCTAGACACCGCCATTAACGCCATTGGTGAAATTAGTGAACTCAATGCTGTTTATGTGATGCGTCAGGGGGCCAGTGTTTCACCGGCGGCTAAGGCTTCGGCGTCTCAAGGTGCGCCAGCGAATGGTGGAGCGGTACAGGCAGACGACCCGACCAAAACGAGGGTAAAGTCCTCCAGTGAACGTCGGGCAGAGCTGATCAAAAGCTTTATTAATCGAGCTAAGGAGTTTGAATATAAGGGCAATTTTTCGCGGGCCATTGTTGAGTTGCGAGAGGCGGTTAAGGCCCATCCTCAAAACCCCTTATGCCATGCGGAGCTGGGCCGCATGTATATGCGGAGTAAGCAGCTTAAAATGGCGGGCATTCATACTAAGAGGGCTCTGGAGTTGGACCCCAACAACCAAATTGCCACTGATGTCAAGAAGAAGCTAGATGCCTATGCCAAACGCATGGGTAAAAATCCACCCGACGATGACACTTCGTCGAGCGGTCGGGTCTCTAGCAAGACTCCCAAAAAGCCTAAGGGCGGTGGTGGCAGCCTATTTGGTGGCCTATTTGGCGGTAAAAAGCGCAAGTAGTTTGGATCGCTAGTGCTCATCACCATCAGGCTTTAAGCTGGTATAGCAATCGCAGCCAGTACAGCAATGACCTATCAACCCCCCACGGGTGGACGCGATCTCTTCCCGGTAGACGTAGCGCAGAAGCGTTGGATTGAGGATCGCATTGAGGCCGTTTTCCAGCGCTGGAGCTATCAACGGATCATTACCTCCACGGTTGAAAGCATGGATACGCTGATGGCGGGTGGTGCAATCCGACAGTCTGAGGTGATTGAACTCAATGGTCGAGGTGAACGACTGGGGCTGCGTCCTGAGCTGACGGCATCCATTGCTCGGGCTGCGGTGACCCGCATTAGCCACTATCCTCAACGGCTTTACTACCATGCCAATGTCTTTCGGCGCTCGTCTACGGGCAGCCAGGGTGGTCAGCAGGAGTCTTACCAGGCCGGTGTCGAGCTGCTGGGGGCCAGTGGGTCCTTGGCGGATGCTGAGGTACTGCTGATTATGGCGGACTGTCTGAAGGCACTGGGGGTGCAAGACTGGCATTTGTTGCTGAGTGAGGCAAGTCTGACCGGGTCTTTGCTGGCTCCGTTTCCGGCTGAGGTGCGAGAGCGGGTCAAGGTTGCGATCGCAACCCTCGACCAAGTCACCCTAGAAACCCTACCCCTTTCCGATACGCTACACACTCTGGCCCTGGCCATTATGGATTTACGAGGTGAGCCGCGTACGGTCCTCACCAAGGTGAGCCAGCTTGACCTCAATGACCAGCAACGGCAGATTGTGAGCGATCTCAAAAATCTAATCGACCTGCTGGAAAGTACCTGTACCGAAAATTCACCCAAGTTAGTGCTCGATCTGAGCCTGATGCAAACCTTTGAATACTATACGGGTGTAGTGTTTGAAGCCGTGGTTCGCACCGAACACACCTGTGAAGTTGTGGGGCAAGGGGGGCGCTACGATAACCTACTCAGCCTGTTCCACCCTGAGCACACCTCCTACCCAGGGGTGGGCTTTGTGCTCAATGGCGAAACCCTACAGCAGATTTTGCAGCCCCATCTACCCGCTGGGGTTGCCGAGAGCGATTGGCTAGTGGTACCCACCGGAGCCGCGGCAGCGGCAGCGGCCATTGCCCATGCCCAAACCCTACGCCAGGCAGCCACCCTAACCCGTGTAGAGCTGAGTTTTCAAACATCGTTACCTGAAGCCACCTTGCGACAGTTCGCCAGCGAACGCAAAATTGCCAATATTGCCTGGGTGTCAGAGCAAGGGGATGTACACGTAGAGCATCTAAATTAATCGCCCCATTCGTTCACTGGAGTGCCGACAGTACCCAATTGCCCTTTAAGATAAACAAATGTAACTATTGTGCCGTATATTTTTCAGGTTCTTAACCTTGATAATCATACGGTATGACAAACATTTAATCCCAAGGAGCACCGTGGCCCACTCTATTGTTACTGACGTTTGTGAAGGCGTGGCTGACTGTGTTGACGCCTGCCCTGTGGCCTGTATTCACGAGGGTCCCAAGAAAAATAAGAAAGGCACTGACTGGTACTGGATCGACTTCGATGTGTGTATCGATTGCGGCATTTGTCTACAGGTATGTCCGGTAGAAGGCGCAATATTACCTGAAGAAAAACCTGATTTACAGAAAACCCCGGTTTAATTGAGCTAATGTAGGCTCAGTTTAAAAGAAATCCAGTGTTCGTTATGCGGAAACCACCGCATAACGGTCGTTTTACTGGATTTAGTACTTGCGTCCTATTTGGACCTGTGCTAAAAATACCTGGAAGTATTGATTTCTCTTGCTATGAACAAAGGTGAACTGCTAGATACGGTAGCTGAAAAGGCCGGTGTTTCGAAGAAAGTTGCAGATGCTGTAGTATCGGCAACCATTGAATCCATTATGGAGGCTGTTTCCAGTGGCGATAAAGTGACCCTAGTGGGGTTCGGTAGTTTTGAACCTCGCGATCGCAAACAGCGGGAAGGTCGCAATCCTAAGACTGGTGAGACCATGACTATCCCAGCAACGACAGTACCTGCATTTTCCGCAGGTAAAGCGTTCAAAGAAAAAGTTGCTGCCTAAGATCAGAATTTTTTGGCGTTGCTAATTTTTGAGATCAACCAATCTGTCAGGTATCCACCAAGTGTGACTCTGTCTGACTGGTTAATTCATCTTCCTAGTTAGCAACAGCAATGTTTTTAATTTGGGTCAAAGCCATCAGGTCTAAACCCAAGTTTCAGTTAGTACGGCGTAGTAGTGCTTGGTCACAGCTACGTCGTTTTACTTTGGTCATGGCTCAAGGGCTAAACATATTGTCTTTAGTCTCGTATGGCAAATGGCTAAATGCATATTTCCAACAAACGAAAGGCTATGGCAACAGCGGTTTGTTGCGTCCATAGCTGTCGTCACCTCAAACGTTCAAGGACTACATGTACCCAGAACTTGGGCGTCAAGCTATAGAATTCTGTCTGGACAATTAGATACAGGTGTTGTTGTGTTTATTTTGTTGGCCGTTATCGTTGGTTGAATTATCAGTGGTTAATAGGATTGTCATGCCGATTTGCAATTAGAGACGAAGCTTAGCTAGGTTGCTAGCTGAAGCTGGGTTTATTTTCCGCTTTTAGACGAGCGTCAATAGAGGTACTACCCTGAACGATGCGATAGCGCGAGCGCTGACTTTTCAGTTCGCAAAAGCTGGATAAGTTATAAATTGCCCCTATGATCTGGGTAACAATGGATATGCGTTTTCCCTGGTTGACGTCGATATAGAAAACCAATAATCGGTCAAACCAAACTCGTCTTGTTGGGTTCTTTAGCAAACCACAAAATTCTCGATATGTGATTAGCCGCTGTTCCGTTGTTACATACATCTCGCTGCCAATGCTATGTTGAATGACATAAAAGATACCCAACTCCTGTAGAAAACCACGGCTAACTGCAAACATCCGATTCAGAAAATCCGTATCATTGGCTTTGCCCAGTTTCAAATAAGGAATGTCTTCACGTACTTTTTTGATGCAGGCAAACAGACAGGCAGTGAAGTAGCAACTAGAGGTAAAGTAACAACCTTCACCATTAAACCAATCATCACTTTGGTTAGAAAGTTGTTGTGGGTTCTGAATGTTTTCTAGAAACAACAGATTCTCTTTCTGCCCCTTGGTAAACCGTTCGTCAATTTCATAGAGACGAAAGAAGGTTTCCTCAGCGTAGAGTCGTAGTGGATTCAGGTACGCTGAGTTGATTGAGGTTGCCTGCTGCCGCTTAGATGTGAGCGTTTTCAATCCTTCTTGAAGGAGCACTACAGCTACAGAGGTAATAGTGGCAATAATAGCTGAGAGCAACGCAACGAAATTCATAATCCGATGCAGACAAAGATCTACTGAATCTTAAAGGGTTATGGATAGACTTGGAAATAATGATTCATATCAAGTTGATATGTTATGGCGTGTTTGGGGCACCTTGTGACGAACATTGGGGTGTTTGCAGTTGAATGCCCCAGTCAGGTCTGATATGAATTTGGAGCCACTATACTTATGCAGCATTTGGATTATTTTCAAGTGTTCCAAGGTGATAGCAGCATTGCGGAAGGGGTGACGTTGCCATCGGGGCAATTTGCTCTGTGTTGGCATGGACTATGCCATAGCCATGGTGTATTTCCCAGTTTTGAGAGGTTTAAAGAGATGCAGGCTAAACGGTCTGGACGCAGCATTGAGCAGAGACACTCACCCCTGACAGCAGCTGGCTGTTCAAGAACGTTTTATTTACAGCGAAATGAAGACTGGAGTGGTATCAGCGGCACCGGTTTAGTGGCTGTCGGATTTGAGTTTGATCAATTAGTGATGCTCCACTGGCTCGATCAGCATGGATCTACGTTTTGGTATGAGAGTGTAGCCATGGTTGAACGTGTCCATGGCCACGAAGGTAGAACATTAATCACCAGATGCGAAATGCTTCCTAGCTTAGAGCATGTCTAATTTGATGTTTGACTTAAACGGAGAGGGGGGGATTCGAACCCCCGATGAACCGAAGCCCATAATAGATTT
>ERZ1740065.1096-NODE-1096-length-15794-cov-8.979287_pt1 | contig 15794 bp, 20 predicted proteins | sample MGYA00581738_ERZ1740065 | MGnify/ENA primary metagenome ERZ1740065 (study PRJEB43018, sample SAMN04849749) | marine metagenome | isolation source: floating plastic debris | place: Pacific Ocean | collected 2008-09-01 | study: EMG produced TPA metagenomics...
AGGTTATAGGGCGCGTACATCTCCTGCCACATCTCAAGCCCACCGCCGTGATGCAGCCAGCTGACGTAAGAGAGTGGATCACCCCCGAACGGCACAGACCCAAAGAGCGCCGCCGCCGGTTCCTTGCCCGCCGCATAGGCCGCATAGGACCACGCCGCATCAATGGCGCCCACGCCAACATTGTCGAAGATTTCGGTGGGCGGCGACAGCTCACCGGCCAGCAGATAGTCAAAGTCTACCGTGCCACCGGTCAGGGCCGTCACGTTTTCGACAAAGCGCTTCGCCGTCGGATCCAGCACCGGCAGGCCCGGAAACGCGCTTTGCAGCGTATAGCCGTCTGCCATTGCACTGGTCGTTGTGATGGCGGCCACAGCAGCCGCTGTCAGGATCGATTTCATGTGATGTCCTCCCATTTTAAATCAGCCCGGTGATCAACCCGGGAAAAACGATCAGAAGCGCCAGCACCAAAAGCTGGAGCAGGATGAACGGCAGAACGCCGCGGTAAATGTCTGTGGTGGCGATGTGATCCCCGATGGCACTGCGCAGGTAAAACAGTGAAAAGCCGAAGGGCGGCGTCAGAAACGAAGTCTGCAGATTGACGGCCACAAGAATGCCAAACCAGATCATGAGCTCCGGACCGGCAAGCCCGTTGCCAAAGTCGAGCCCGGCCACAATGGGCGCAAAAATGGGCATCAGGATCAGTGTAATCTCAAGCCAGTCGAGCACGAAGCCAAGCACGAAGATGGCCACCATCACCACCGTCAAAACGATGAATGGCCCATCGCCAAAGGCCATGATCCCCGCCTCGACCATGTCATCTCCGCCCACGCCCTTGAAGACGGCCGAAAAGCACGTGGCGCCAATCATCAAAAAGAGCACGGTTGAGGTCGTGATCACCGTTTGCCTGGCGGCTGTCATCAGCATGGCAAAGCTGAACTTGCCATAAAGAAGCGTGATCAAGACGGCCCCCAAGGCGCCAACGCCGCTGGCTTCTGTGGGGGTCGCAAACCCGCTGATGATTGAGCCAAGGACCGACAAAACTAGCACCAAGAGCGGGCCGAGATCCAAAAGAAGCCTCAGGGGCGATGTCTCCTCCTGCGTTGCAGCGCGCGGCAATCCTCGTGCCCGCCACAGCACGAAACCGCCATAGACCGCGACCAGCAAAAGCCCCGGCCCGATGGCGCCTGCGAACATGGACGGCACCGGCGTCTTGAGCTGATCGCCCAGAATGATCAGCATCACAGAGGGCGGGATGAGAATGGCCAGGGTGCCAGAGGCGGCGACAAGCCCCGCGCTCATGCGGTCGCCATAGCCCGCCTCGATCAAACGCGGCAAAGCCAGCAGCGACAAAAGCACGACCGAAGCCCCGACAATGCCGGACGATGCCGCCAGCAGGATGCCAATCACCAAAACGGAAAACCCCATGCCCGCCGCGCTGCCGCCCAAGGCACGCTGCGCCGCTTTGAGCGATCTTTCCGCCGTGCCCGACACCTCTAGGACCAGCCCCATGAAAATGAACATCGGGATCGCGACCAAAAGCCAGTTCGAGAGCACATTTGCATAGATCCGGCTCACCAGTAGATTAAAAAACGCCGTTGGCAGGTCAGAGACCAGAATGAAAATCGCCGCCGATCCGGCCAGCACCATGCCAACGCGGTAGCCCGCCAGAATGCCCGCCAGCGTGAGGATCGCCATGGCAAGGGGCAGGGCCATCTCGCTCATCGGATTTGCCGCACCAACCGGATCGTTTCAACCACGATGGCCAGCGCCAAAAGACCCAGCCCAAGCGGCAAGATGGCTTTGATGAGCCACAGGTCGTTTAACCCGCCAGAGGCTGATCCTTCATCTGAGGCCCAAGCCCGCATCATGAAATTCCACGCCGCAGGCAGCATCAAAACAAAGAAGGGGGCTGCAAACACCAAATTTCCCAAGCGGTTCACGCGCGCCTGCCCCCGAGTGGACAAGGTGTTGTAGATAAAATCGACCCGCACATGCCGCCCAAGCGCCCATACCAGCCCGACCGGCACCAACCCGATGATCACCAGCAGATGCCATTGCAGATCAAGCAGGGAATTCAGCGTGATCGCCTTGCCCAAGACCGGGTATTCGCGGTCAAACGCCACGATTGGATTGACGTCGAACGCGCTGAAGACGACCTGAAGCCCGATCGCACACATCAGAATGATCAAGGCCACAGACAGCAGCCAAAGTCCCAGTGATCGATGCTGTTTCAGAACGCAAATCCCTCAATTTGCTCCACATGGAACAATATAATTCCATCTGGAGCAATCTCTTTTTTTTCGCTAGCCTTTGGGCATGAAACTGATCGATATCCTCGACGCAACGCCATTCCCAATTGGCTACCGTCTCGCATTTCTCACCAATTTCTGGCGAGAGCCGATCCTGCGCAAGATGGAAAAGGACTTTGGGCTCATTCGGCCCGAACTGACGGTTTTGATGTGCCTGAGTTTCCAAAGCGACGTGCATGCCCGCGATATCTGTGAGGTCACCGAGCAGCCGTCAAACACGGTGAGCCGAGGCGTGTCATCCTTGGAAAGAAAGGGATTGATCACGCGGTCGCGCGACAAGATCGACACTCGCCGTCAGGTGCTCAATATCACGCCAGAGGGTCAAAAGCTCCATGACCAAATCATGGCCCTCTTCAAGGCAGGCGAAGACCGCATGTTGGCCACGTTGGATGCGGGTGAATTGGCGCAACTAGAAAAACTGCTCTCGAAAGTGGCGCGTGATGTGGAGGCCTGGCGCCTCTAAGCGTGTATGTTTCGGAGGATGTTTCCCTTACTGATCAGACAGGGAAAAATCCCGTTTGCGCGGGGCAGCAGATGGCGGGATCAGAGGCAAGTTAGGTCTTTTTATCGTTTTCTATGACTGCGCGTCTTCCAAGACTGCGATCATTTTAGAAAGTGTCGCGTGGATTTCTTTGAGGTCCAAGGCCAGCCCATAATTGTCGCGCTCGGACAGTCTCAATACCGCAAGACAAACCTCTTCTGAGCGGCGCATCAATTCGATTAGGTGCTGGCCTGCAGGGCCATGAGAACCTGCCAACCAGTTCTTTGCGGTGCGCTCTGACACGCCTGTCCATCGCATCGTGGTTTTGATGGCCTGATGCGATCCGCCAAGTTCGCGTTTCAACGCGGAGGCAATAGCCATTTGGTATGTTGGTCGATCGCGCTTCCAGTCGTCACCACTTGGAAAAGTCTTGCCCATCTTAGGAAACATTTTTCCGAACCTCTGCGTCTATCCTTTGGCCTCATGGAATCGCAGACAGTCCAACTGATCTGAACAAAGCGATGATGGAAAAGCGCGGTGTTTGAGTTTGAGTGACATTCAGAACCAGGGCCCAGAGGTTTCCAGGGTAGCGCCGCCTCGGCGCGCGGCTCAATACGTCCGCATGTCTACTGAGCACCAACGCTATTCGACCGAGAACCAATCGGATGCGATTGCGCACTATGCTGTGCAACGCGGGATCGAGATCGTCCGCACCTATTCGGATGAGGGCAAGAGCGGCCTTAGGATCCAGGGCCGCGATGGGCTCAAGCAGCTCATCGACGATATTCAATCCAGCCGCGCGGAGTACGAGGCCGTGCTGGTGTACGACATCAGCCGTTGGGGCCGGTTTCAGGATGCGGACGAAAGCGCCTATTACGAATACATCTGCAAGCGCGCCGGGATCTCGGTCATCTACTGTGCCGAGCAGTTTGAGAACGATGGCAGCCCAGTCTCCACGATCGTTAAAGGCGTAAAGCGCGCCATGGCAGGTGAATACAGCCGCGAGCTCTCGCAGAAGGTCTTCACAGGCCAATGCCGCCTGATCGAGCTCGGCTATCGCCAAGGCGGTCCGCCTGGCTTTGGCCTGCGACGCATGCTGATAGACGAGCACAGAATGGCGAAAGGCATCCTGGAGCGCGGCGAGCACAAGAGCATTCAGACGGATCGCGTCACCCTTGTCCCGGGCCCAGCAGAAGAGATCGCCATCGTGCAAGAGATCTTCCAAGCCTTCGTGGAAGATCGAAAACCCGAGACCGAAATTGCCGAGGCTTTGAATGCCCGCGGCATTCTAACGGACCTTGACCGCGCCTGGACCCGCGGGACCGTCCATCAAATTCTGATCAACGAGAAATACATCGGCAACAATGTCTGGAATCGCAGCTCCTTCAAACTGAAAAAGCGACGGGTCCAAAACGATCCCAACACCTGGGTGCGAGCCGAGGGCGCTTTCGAGGGGATCGTCGATCTTGATCTCTTTGCCGCCGCAAACGCCATCATCAATGCGCGATCGAGCAAGCTCACCGACGACGAAATGCTCGAGGGTTTGAAAGAGGTCTTCGAGGCTCAGGGCTTTCTCTCCGGCCTCGTCATAGATGAAGCCGAAGCGCTGCCTTCTAGCGGCGCGTATCGAGCACGTTTTGGAAGCCTGCTGCGCGCCTACCGGCTCGTTGGGTTCAAGCCGGATCGTGATTACAGATACATTGAGATCAATCGTCGCCTGCGCGAGCTTCATCCGGATGTTGTCACCGAGACGATTGCCGGCATAGAAGCTTCTGGCGGCAAAGTAGAACGGCATCGCCAAACAGATCTGCTCACCATCAACGGCGAATTCACCGCATCTCTTGTCATCGTCCGATGCAGCGAAACCAATGCGGGGTCTCTGCGGTGGAACATCCGCTTCGACACGAGCCTCAAGCCCGACATCACGATCGCCGTGCGCATGGATCGGTCAAACCAACGGCCGCTTGACTACTATGTGCTCCCAAGCCTCGACATGACCCTTCCCCGCATCCGCCTGGCCGAGCACAACGGCTTGTCGCTCGATGCGTATCGCTTCGAGACGCTGGACCCACTGTTCCACATGGCGGTTCACGTCCCTGTTCCGGAGGTGGCCTGATGGCAGACCCGCAACCCCAAACCGCCGCATTGATCCCGATGGATCGCATCACCGTGGTGAACCCTCGCGTGCGGAACCCAAAAGCCTTCAGAGAGATCGTCGACAATATCGCCGAGCTTGGGCTGAAACGGCCGATCACCGTCGCGGCCCGCAAGAGCGAGGATGGATTGAGATTTGATCTGGTCTGCGGCCAGGGCAGGCTTGAGGCCTACCGCGAACTTGGACAAACCGAAATTCCCGCAATCGTGATCGACGCAAGTCACGAAGACTGTTTGGTGATGAGCCTCGTCGAGAACCTGGCGCGCCGTCAGCATCGGGCCTTGGACCTTTTGCGCGATATCAAAAGGTTGAAGGAACGGGGGTACTCGGCGCCAGAGATTGCACGCAAGACCCAGCTTTCCCTTAAATACGTCGGAGGCGTTCTGAGGCTGCTTGAAAGCGGCGAGAACAGACTGTTACGGGCCGTTGAAAGCGGAAAGCTTCCGGTCAGTGTCGCGGTCGATATCGCAGAGGCAAAAGACACGGACGTTCAAGATATTCTGCACCAGGCCTATGAAACCAATCAGTTGCGCGGCGGGAAACTCATGGCTGCCAAGCGACTGGTCCAAGCGCGGCTGCAATATGGAAAAGGTGCTCCAAGCGTCGACCGAAAGTCGCGGCGATCGTTATCTGTCGAAAGCTTGATCCGAACCTATCAGAACGATGTCGAGAAAAAGCAGGTCTTGCTGCGAAAAGCGACGGCGACACGAAACGAATTGATGTTCATCACCGAAGCCCTGCGCAAACTCCTGAATGACGAAAACTTTGTCACGCTTCTCAGGGCCGAAGGTTTGGCGACAATCCCAAAGAACCTCACTGACCGCCTGGCGGCGCAAAGGGGAGAAACCTGATGGCGCGATCGCGACGCTCCGGATCGATTAACATGGCCTTCGAGAAAGACCTCATTCAGGTGCCTATTGAGCAGATCTGCCCGCTATACGCCATTCGGAAAGAAACCAAGGATACGGTGAAGTACCGCCAGGTCGTCGCGTCCATCAAAGACGTCGGGCTTGTCGAGCCTCTCGTCGTTGTGCGCGAACAATCCGACCCAGAAAAATACATACTGCTTGATGGACACATTCGCCTTGCGATCCTGTCCGACCTTGGCGAGCAGAATGCGCCATGTCAGATTTCGACGGACGACGAAGCTTTCACCTATAACAAGCGCATCAGTCGCCTTGCCACCATTCAAGAACACAAGATGATCCTAAGGGCGCTCAAGCGTGGCGTGCCAGAGGAGCGGCTGGCGCGAGCCCTCAACGTGAATGTCAAATCACTGCAGGACAAGAAGCGGCTGCTCGATGGGATCTGCCCCGAAGCAGCAGAACTTCTGAAGGATAAACAGGTTGCTCAGACAGGGTTTCAGATCCTCAAGAAGATGATGCCGATGCGTCAGATCGAGGCGGCAGAGCTGATGGTGACAATGAACAAGTACACTGTGAGCTATGCCCGCTCTCTTTTGGCTGCAACACCCGCCAGCCGGTTAAAGGATCCCGAGACGCCGAAGGCGATAAAGGGAATGTCGCGGCAGCAGCTGGAGCTCATGGAGCGTGAATCAGCAAACCTTGAGCGAGAGTTACGCTTGGTTGAAAACACCTATGGCCGCGATCATCTCGATCTCGTTCTCGCGCGTGGTTACGTCTCAAAACTGATCACCAGTGCACGCATCACGCGGTATCTCGAGAAGTATCACTCAGAGTTTCTGCCTGAGTTCGAGAAGATCAAAGAGACAAAGGCTTAGGTCTCGTGATCTGAGCACTGCCGCCATTTTCAGCAAAGCTGCTTTTGGGAACCCGGACCCCTAAGATGCATGTTACCCGTGGAAGACGCCGCCCGGCGGGGCCTCTTAAGAGCGGCCTTGGGGATGCTGACGATCCTGCACGTGGCGGCCAAGCCGGAATTATCCGTTTGGCATCGTCGGGGAATATTTTCCGCAGACGTGGCGATCGCCGCAAGGTGCGGTTCCAGAATTTTAGAAGCCTATGAGAATGGATGTGCGTCGTCGTGGGTCCCAAGGGCCTAAAGGCTTGGATCATTCTTTGACTGCGTCTAGCCTTGCGGCATGGGACAGGTGACATCTCTTTTTGCCCGAAAGGTCGTTAGTGTCGCGGGTGATGCGATCCATGCCAAGTCTGTCCTGGCATCGGTCGGTCTGGATGTGGACGGGGAATGGGACCCCAAGCACATGCTCGAAGAAGATGACTATTACGGCATGATCGAGTTGATGTCGGAGCAGATGGACATAACACCCCTGCCACTCATCGTGGGAGAGGCGATGCGTCCAGACGAATACGGGGCCCTTGGCCTCGCCTGGAAAGCCGCCCCAAATTTGCTTGGCTCATTTTCTCGTGTGGAAAGGTATTGGCGCCTATGGACCAGTTTTTCTCAGTATGAGCTTGTCGATACCGACGAAGGCACGTTGTTCGTAGAGCACCGAGCCGGTGTTCGGCGGCTCGGCATGCGCATCTCGATCGAGGCTGACTTAGCAAGTGGCGTATCCCTCAGCCGTCAGGTGTCGCCTCGGGGTTTCGCGCCGCTGGAAGTTTATTTTAGGCACGCAGCTCCCGGGACAACTGAACACCATGAAGCGTATTTTGGCTGTCCGGTTCACTTCGAGGCAGACATGGATGCGATGCTCCTTTCGCGCCAATCTCTGATTGAGCCCAACCTGTTGGGAGACGAAGGTATCACGCAGTTTCTCGTCTCGCACCTGGACGTTGAGCTTGCTGAGATAGACGATGCACCACCGCTCAAGGCAAAGACCAAGGGCGAGATTGCGCGCGCGCTCAGCGAAGGCCTGCCGAAGATGTCAGACATTGCACTCAGTTTGGGGCTCAGTGCCCGTTCATTGCACCGCCGTCTCGCCGAACAAGGGCTGAGTTTTCACACGTTGACCGAAGAGACCCGTCAAGACATCGCGGTCAACATGTTGCGCGAGGATCAATATGCCTTGTCGGAGATTGCGTTCCTCACCGGGTATTCAGAGCAAAGCGCCTTCAACCGGGCCTTCAAGAGATGGACGGGTTCGACACCGGCCAATTACCGCAAGACACTGAAGTAAAATCGCTTTGGCAGGTGCTGTCAAAACTCTGGCCGCAAAGGTCAATCGTTCTCGTCAACCCGCCTCTAACGTGTCGTTGCACATGAAATTCACCGATTGAAGGAGAGAAAAATGACCGCACTACTCGTTGCGCGTTTTGACGTTAAAAATGCCGAGAAAATGGAAGCTTATGCCTCTGCCGCAGGCCCAACCGTGTCAGCGCACGGTGGGGAATTTGTGGCGATGGGCCAAAATGTCGGAGCTCTTGTGGGCGAAGACGACAAACAGGGCGTTGCCATGGTGCGTTTCCCGGATGTCTTATCAGCGAAGACCTGGTTTTCCTCGCCAGAGTACATGGCCTGTAAATCCCTTCGGGAGGCAGCCGCAGATATGCAGTTCACGCTCTATCAAACTGAATAACCACACCATTTAGAAATGAAAGACTTTGGCTGCGTTGGGTAAACCAGCGCCGCTATTTTGCGCTGTATTGCCCAATTCAGGACCCGGTTGGCTTCGAATGTCAAAACCATGGCATCTGCGGTCAAGACCTGCACCCACCGGTCTTTCTAAACCTTGCTCATCACTTTGAAACAAGGAGCAAGACAATGTCCATCCAACCTATCCTCGTCATCGGCGCAACTGGCAAAACTGGCGCACGCGTCGCGGCAAAGCTTGAGCGCAAAGGTCTGCCTATTCGCCGTGGTGCGCGGCGCTCGGAAACCCCATTCGACTGGGACGATCCGCAAACCTGGGCCCCCATTCTGCGCGGCGTCTCGAAAGCCTACGTGACCTATTTTCCCGATTTGGCGTTTCCAGGCGCGGTGGAAAAACTTGAAGCATTCACGAACGTCGCCAAAGACGCAGTGCTTGAACACATGGTGCTGCTCTCGGGCCGGGGTGAGCATTTCGCAGGCTTGGGCGAAGAGGTGGTCCGCAATTCCGGGCTTGGCTTTACCATTGTGCGCTCTGCATGGTTTGCGCAAAATTTCAGCGAAGGCTACTTGCGCGATCCAATCCTTGGTGGCGTGCTGCCGATGCCGGGTGGCGAAGTTGCCGAGCCCATCATCGATATTGACGACATTGCCGATGTGGTGGTCGCGGCGCTGACCGAAGACGGGCATATGGGAGAGCGCTACGAGGTCACGGGTCCGCGTCTCATGACATTCGCAGAGATGGCTGACGTGCTGTCGAACGCGTTGGGTCGGCCAATCCAGCATGTCCCGATCACTTTTGAAGACTTCCACGCGAATGTCGCGGCGGCAGGCGATGAATTTGTGGCCGATGTCTTCACCAAGATTGCCCGCGAAACGCTGGACGGTCGCAACGCGCATATCGCCGACGGTGTCGAGCGTGCGTTGGGCCGTAAACCCCGCGATTTTGCCCAGTTTGCACAATCCGCAATGACTGCAGGCGCCTGGTCTAGCGCGGCCTGATCGACCCAAAGCCAAACGGCGGGAGGTACATCCCGCCGCCAAACCCATTTCGGAGCGAATAAAATGTCGACTGTTTTCTTCTTTCTTATCCAACTCACAATTCTGGCGTATGCCTTTGTCGGAGGTGTGTTCCTCGCGTTCTCCGACTTTGTAATGCGCTCGCTTGCATCAATGGGTGGTCATGGTGGGGTCGAAGCCATGCAGGTGATCAACCGCGAGGTGTTTCGCTGGGTCTTCATGCTGCTCTTTCTCGGTATGGCACCTGTTTCACTGGCTATTGCAGCTTACGGTATCTTTGGGCTCTATGGTCCGGCGGGGATGCTGATCATGTTCGCCGGATTGGTCTATTTGATCGGCTGTTTTGGTGTCACCGTGTTTTGCAACGTCCCCATGAATGAGGCGTTGGCGGGCATGGATGTGTCCAACGAGGCCACACGAGACTATTGGCTCAAGACATATGTGCCCCGCTGGACGTTCTGGAACTCTGTCCGAACCATTGCTTGTGCCGTCGCTGCTGCGTCGCTGCTATTCGGATTGCTTTGGCTCATCCAGGACCAAATCCGCACTGCGTAATGCATTGTTAGATCTTGCTTTGCCTTTTCCGATAAGGGCCGTCTGGGAAGACGGCCCTTATCGGTCGGCAGAGGCGTTTGTGGACTGCTCCAATAAACCCATGCGCGCCGTACTGGGCCATTTCGACAGCACCTGCAGCAGGAGCGGCGCCAGCTTGCACTACCACATGCCATTGTGACGGATTTTGAATTACATATTTACATATAGCTTTCTAACTATGTAAAAAGCGTCTCATGACAGATCGCTTGGATCAATCAAAGGCGCTGGCGAGTGATGCACGGCTTTCCATTATGGAATGGCTGTCGCAGCCTGACGCCCATTTTTCAAAGCAGGTAACCGGCAAACCATCCGAAATCGGCGTGTGCGTCACTCTGATCACAGAACGGCTGAACATGGCCCAGCCAACCGTCAGCCGACATTTGGAATTGCTGCGGCGCGCGGGGTTTCTGTCAGTTCACAAAATCGGTCGGTGGTCATTCTTCAAACGCGACGAGGCGGCAATCTCAGACTACAAGGCGTGGATCAATGACCATCTTTGAAGACGCAGATCAAATGCTTCTTCCGGGGTTCAAGCGGCAGTTTGTTGATATCGACGGACAGTGCATTCTGACCCTCTCGGCCGGCAGTGGCCCCGCGGTCTTGATGTTGCATGGCGATCCGCAAACGCATCTGTGCTGGCATCATCTCGCACCCGCGCTGACAAAAGACTTTACCGTTGTCCTCACTGATATTCGCGGCCGGGGTGAGACGCATAAACCGGCGCATGACGCCCAGGAAAACGCCTACACCAAGCGCGCCATGGCCAAGGAACAGCTCGCTGTGATGCGTGCTCTGGGGCATGAAAGATTTGCCCTCATTGCACATGACCGAGGCGCTCGTGTGGCCAGACGACTGACACTAGATCACCCAGACGCTGTCGGCCAACTCATTGTCATGGATATCATCCCGGAGCTTGATTTCTACGAGGCATCCAACGCACGGATCGCGCAGGACTATTTTTATTTTTCGTTCCTCACTCAGGATCATCCGATACCCGAACGCCTCATCGCGGGCGATCCGGAAGGTTTCTTGCGGTTAATCCTGAACGGGCTGTCGGATGCGCAGGTTGCCTACGATCCTCTGGCCCTCTCTGCCTACATGGCGGCGAACACGACGCCAAAAGCCATCACCGCCATGTGCGAGTGTTTCAGAGCGGGGTTTCACATTGACCTCAGACACGATGCTGAGGATCGCAAAAATGGACGAAAGATCACCTGTCCGACGCTTGTGATGTGGGGCGAAAAGGGTGTGGTGGGCAAGCATTTCGACGTGGAAAACGTATGGCGCGGGTGGTGTACGGATCCCAGTTTCGCGCCAATGCCAAGCGGGCATTTCATTCCAGAAGAAGCGCCGGAAAACGCTTTGAGCGCAATCGTTGCGTTTCTGATGCCTCAGCCCGTCAAACAGGCCCGCACGGGCGGCGCGCCAAACACGCGGGCGACGACTGGATCGTGTTCTTAGCTCCACCGCCGCCATGCTTGATTTGTGCCAGCCCGGCTTCGGTCAAGGGGAGGATCAGATCTTCACCAACGACCGGAGACAAACCAGGGCCACTAGTCAGGACGTGTTCGCGATTGTCCGGAAAAAAGAAAACGTCAACGGCCTTTGCTAGGTGCTGTTCAAGGATACCCTCGGCGTCGCCAACAGAAAAATGAAACGATCCTTCGACGACCACGTGATAGGCGAGCACCTGTCTCGGGATAGTCATGAAGGGCGTCAATCAACCTCTGTGACATGCGCCGTAATGGTCTAAGGCGACGTGAATTCGGCTTGCAAGAACGCCGCGCTTGTCAGGTCCAGTGATTTGACAATGTCGGTCAATGGATCTTGTGTCATCGAACGCCCGTGTTGCCCGCTCAGGTTTTCTAAGTTTGCACGACATTCGACATCCGCGTCTAGAAATGGAAAGACACAACGACGAAATCAGCCAGCGCTTTGAGTTGAAAAGCAGCTTTAATGCAGGGGGTCAGCCGGTCGCCTGCCATCGCGATCAAGCGCCGTTCACTTTCACGCCGAAATAGGGCCCCATTCTGAGCGTGCGGCGTTTGAATGGCTCCGGCTGTGACCGGGCGATCAAAGACAGAATGGTAGGCATGTCGGTTGAGCCGCGTCGTTCAATCTGGCCCTCTGACAGGTGGGAGAGAGGGCCGCTTGGGATCATTTGCACACCGGGTAGGCTATCCAAAAAACGCGCGCCCTTCACCGCTGGCAAGCGGTCGGCATGCATGAAGGCGATGGTTTTGCCGACTGCCGCCAGGGTGACAAGGCCGCTGCAATCATGCGGAACATCCGGATCTGTCGCTGCAAACTGTGAGATGTTCGCAAAGAGCGCCCGCGCGCGACCAGCCAATTGGCTTAGATGCGATTGACGCGATGACAGGGCTGCCCAGATGGGTCGGTACAAGACGCGCAGGTCCTGTAGGGCAACGGTTTGCATCAACATCACGCGTTTTCCTCTTTCTGCGCGGTAGATCGACGGACCGATTTGGGAAGAAACCGCATCGGGTCATCGACCTGCCGGGCGAGGACAGGGTCTTTAAATTTCGAAAGCCTTGCCTGCAGCTTTCCGGTTTCAAACTCTCTGAGGACCTCCGTGGCACAGCCCACCAAATCGCCGTCACCAAGCGGCCCAATATTGCCGCTGATTACGAAGGGCGCTTGCCTTTCATGTTCGGCACGAAGCTGCAACCAGCAGCTTGATGGTCATGGCATTTGCGCTGGCCGTTTTTTGTGAGATCGCCCGAAGGGAACGGCCGTTCTGGTTGTCATAAGCCTGCCGGATCATAGTTGTCCGCTAAGAAGCGAACGAACAGAAGTGCGAGGCTTTCGCGACGCGATTTGTCTGGCCAGACAGCATAAAAACCCAATGGTTTAAGGTGCCAATCCGGCAAAAGCTCTACGAGCGTTCCAGTGTCTATGCCTCGTTGGGCGACGTGATTGGGCATTGCTGTCACGCCCAAATTTTGCACGGCAAACGTGTACATTGCATCCACACTGTCGACACGAAGATGCGAATTGCCTTTGACGCTTGCGGTTTCGTCATTTCGGGCAAACTCAATTGTGTCTTGGCGTTGGTCGTAGCCAATCCAATCCCAGTTTTCGAGATCCTGAGGCCGAGTGGGTTTGGTCCTCGCCGCGGCGTAGTCTCTTCCCGCCACCAGCATTCTGCCTTCTTCGCCCAATTTTCGGGACATCATTGCGCTGTCATCCAACCAACCCACACGGATGTTCACATCGAACCCGGCTTCGATCAATCCGACGGGCCGGTCGGAGAAGTTAACCGACAGAACGACAAGCGGATGCTCTCTAGCAAATTCTCCAATGGCGCGCGCCAGACCAGAGGAAGACATAAACGCGGGGACAGAGACCTTGAGCGCGCCGACAGGTTCAATGGAGAGCGCGTTGAGATCGTTGAGCCCGGCCTCGGCGCTGCGGATCATATCGACGACGCGAGAGTGGAAAATCCGGCCTTCGCTGGTCAGCGCGATCTTTCGCGTCGATCGGTTCAGCAGTGTTACACCAAGATATGTCTCCAGATCAGAAGTGGTCTCAGACACCCGCGAGGGGGCAACGCCGAGCGCGCGCGCAGCGGCCCGAAACGACCCTTCATCGACCACCCGGGCGAACACGGCCATATGTCGGAGATATTCGATCATTAGTCCGTTTATCGGAATTATCATTTCTAAAATCAATATATTTTGGAACAATATGCTCTTAATTACAGTCCCCTCGTGGCTGGCGAGCTCACGGCATGTGCTGCTGACCTGACGCCGCTCTGACCAGACGAGGAGAAGACAATGAATTTCCCAAAACGACTGACATCCGCTGCTGCGGCGGCTTTGATCGCCACTGCGACATCCGTTGCCGCGGGCGACAAAGAGACTGTGGCCGTGTTTTATGAATTGCTGAGCAATCCAGGCTCTGCCGAGCTCGCGGCGGAATTCCAAGACGTCACGCTCGAAAGCTGGGAGAGCATCGGCAATTACACAGGTGAGAACAAAACCCGCGAGGCGTTTCTGGGCCAAATGGGCGGGTTCGCGCAACTGATGCCTGACTTGGATTGGGACGTCCAGGCGATGCATCAGGATGGCAATTTCATCACCGTGCGTAGCCGCGCGACCGGTACGCCTGTTGCGCCGTTCTTTGGCGTCGACGGTGAAGGCCTTAGCTTCGACATCCTGACCATCGACATTCATGAGTTGGAAGACGGCAAGATTGCACGGACCTATCACGTGGAAGACTGGGCCACTGCGTTGCAACAGCTGGCCGGCAATTGAGACAGGAGGCCCCTGAGATGGACCGTAGAACGATACTCAAAACCACCGTGGCGAGCGCGCTTTTGGCGATGCTTGGCACACATGCAGGAGCGCAGGACATGGACGCGAAAAGCCAGGCCTCTTTTGACACAGTGATGGCCTTCATGGGGGCCATGGGCAGCGGCGATATGGACGCGATGGACAAGCTGATGGCCGATGACATGGTGTGGCACAACGAAGGTGACACCAGCCTTCCGTGGATCGGCGAAACGGTCGGGAAGGAGAACATCTTTGAATTCCTAGGTGTTTTCTCATCCAATCTTCAGGTGACTGAGTGGGAGAACGAAGATGCTTTTGCTTCAGGCGATACCGTCGCGGTTTTCGGACGCATGAACGGGATCACGACCCATTCTGGTCAGGAAACCGGTGAATTCACCTTCGCCCTGCGCGCCAAAGTGCGGGATGGCCAGGTCGTGCTTTGGAACTGGCTCGAAGACAGCTTTGCTTTGAGCCAAGCCTACCACGGCAAGTGAATTAAGTGAGCGGCCTGTCTCTGGCGGGTCGCTCCCCAACAAGGAGAGAATACATGGGAAACGGATTGGACAATGTCCGCCGCATCTATCTGGAGGGGATTGCGGGGGGTAACGCGCGTGAGGCAGTGATGAAATACACGGGCCATCGCTACACACAGCACTCCACCGGCGTTGGCGACGGCGCGGAAGGGTTTCTGACATTCTTTGAGCCCTTTGTTGAGCGCAATCCGAAGCGCGATATCGAGATTGTCCGCATTCTCGAAGATGGGCGCTGGGTCTTTTGCAATGCCTATCAATCGCTCAATGATGGTGCTGCGCAGTGGGTGACGATGGATATGTTTTACACCGATGCCGACGGTTTGATTCTGGAGCATTGGGACACCATTGCGCCCTATGTGGCCGCGACGGCATCGGGCGAAGACATGGTGCGCGGGGCGACAGAGGTGGACAGCGCGGCTGATACGCAAGCCAGCAAGGATCTTGTTCTCGAATACACCAAACAGGTGCTGCAAGAAGGCAATCACGGCAAGCTTGGCGATTTTATCGCTCCGGATCTGATCCAACGCGCCCCCAATATTGCGGCCGGACGTGTGGGGCTTGAGGCCTGGCTCACGTCTGACGATGCTGGCAGCTACGAAATGATGTTTCAGCTCATTGGACAGGGCGACCTCGTCGTGACTTATGGAAAACGCCATGCCCGCAGCAAGGACATCGCCGTCTTTGACCTCTACCGCGTTGCGGATGCCCTCATCGTCGAACACTGGATGAATGAGGAAGAGATTGGCCCGCGTGAGACCTGGGGGAATTCCGGGAAATTTTAGCGCGGCAGACGGGAGCACTGACAAGCAGTTTTTGTGGATATCAAAAAAAGCAGCGCGCAGAGCCTCTGGTCGGCTCGGTAAGAGGCTTCTGACAGTGAAAGATGCCTTTTATCTGACGCCTAATATGATCCGGGTCTTTTTTGCCGGCCCGGAT
>ERZ1740065.1097-NODE-1097-length-15780-cov-5.534181_pt1 | contig 15780 bp, 15 predicted proteins | sample MGYA00581738_ERZ1740065 | MGnify/ENA primary metagenome ERZ1740065 (study PRJEB43018, sample SAMN04849749) | marine metagenome | isolation source: floating plastic debris | place: Pacific Ocean | collected 2008-09-01 | study: EMG produced TPA metagenomics...
AGTCAATCCAACCTGAACCGCGCTTCCGAGATTGCCGCCGACCTCATCCTCGGCAAGGAGATCGATATCATCGTCGCAGCCTCGACGCCCACCACGGTGAACCCGGTCTCCGATTAGGCCGAGATCAACGAGGTACCCTGCATCACAACCGATTGCCCGTGGCAGCCCTACTTCCTTGGCCGCAATGGCGTTCCGGGTGAAGGCTTTGCCTCGACCTATTATTTCTTCTTGGGGCTTGAAAAAGTCATCGGCGCCTTTCTGGATATGTGGGGCAACTCCGGTGGTGCCAAAACCGTCGGCGGCCTGTTTCCAAACGATCCGGATGGCAACGCCTGGAGCCACCCGAAACTTGGGCTGCCCAAGCCTTTGGCCGGGGCAGGTTACGATCTGGTTGATCCAGGCCCGTAACAGCCCCAGTTGGATGATTTCGCGAACTACATCGCCGCCTTCAAGAGGGCAGGTTGCGAAATCGACACCGGCAACATGATCCCGCCGGATTTCGCGACCTTCTGGGCGCGGGCGGCACAACAAAGCTTCAATCCGAAGGTGTTGACCATTGGCAAGGCTCCTTATGTCCCCCTCGTGGATCGCCTCCCTGGGCGTGTGTGGAGCCGGGTCGTCCTCGGAAGTCTGATGGTCACCGAACCATCCTTTCTCATCTTTGCTGACCGGGGCGTCGGCAGGCGATCTGGCCCGCGGGTGGCCACAAGCGCCAGCCAAATGGGCGGCAACGTTCGGGTCGGGCTGGAGGACAGCCTGTTCATCGAACGCGGAAGGCTGGCATCGTCAAACGTCCAACAGGTGGCCAAAATCCGCAGGATCGGCGAGGAGCTCGGATGCGAAGTCGCAAGCCCGGATGAAGTGCGCGAGATCCTGGATCTGAAGGTGGTGATCGGGTCGCGTTTTTATTGGCTGATGTAGAAGCTGCCTGAAGACATCGGTGCCTATCCTTCAGCGCTCCGCGTGCCTGATGCGCGTGGGATGAGTTCAACCGCGAGCCTTTCGCCAGACGCCTGCGTTCCCCGGTGTTCGATCATGTCAAAGAGCTTTTTTGCTGCAAGGGCGCCGAAACGTTTTACATCGCAGCGCACCGTTGCAAGCGGCGGGTACACAAGCCGCGCCTCCTCGATATCGTCGAAGCCGACGAGCAAAAAGTCCTTGCCGGGCGTTCGACCGGTTTCAAGCAGCCCCGCATGTAACCCAAGCGCGACCAGATCGTTGAAGCAGATGGCGGCTTCTGCTTCAGGGTGTTGCTCTATCAGACGCGGTACGATCTCCCGGCCAAAGGCACGCGTCGCCGGTCCATGCAAAACCATCGTGGGAAGGGAGCGCGCATTCATTTCGGTCAGGTAACCGGACATGCGCTCGTCGGTGATGTGCCGCCCTTCAATGCCCCCGATGAAGGCGATCTTTTCGACACCCTGGTTCAGCAGGTGGCATACGGCCATCCGGCCGCCGGACGCATAGTCGTGACTGAAAAGGGGCAGGGGGGCTGCCCCTGTTTCCACCTGGCGCAGCACCTGAAGCGCGGGTAACTTCGCCCTTTCGATGGCCAGGAACCCGTCGGTGCCATCGCCATAGCAGGGTGAGATGATGAACCCCGCAACGTCATGCTCCAGCATGGACCGGATGGTCCGGCTTTGAACGTCAGGATCCTCATCGCAATTCGCGATCACCGTGGCCAGCCCGTGTTCGGCCAGGGCCATTTGCACCGAGGTGGCGAATTCCGTGAAGAACGGGTTGCGCAGATCGTTGATGATCAGACCAACCAGGCCGGTGCCTGATCCGCGCAGGGTTGCGGCGGCCCGGTTGCGCACATAGCCTAGGGCCGCCATGGCCTGGGTGACGGCTTCGCGGGTTTCCTTTTTGACCTGCGGAGAGTTCTGCAGAACGAGCGATACCGTTGATTTGGAGACCTGCGCATGGGCGGCCACATCCTTGATCGTCGGTCGCTTGTCTGACGCCATATCAGCCGATCCCATGCAGCTTGAGGAGTAGGCCCATCCTCTCCGTTGCAAGGTCGGGGTGTGCCAGCATGCCGGCTGTGTCGGCAAGCCTGAATACCTCGGCGTAATGTGCGATTTCCCGGCTCGCCTGAAATCCCTGCGGCATGATGAAATGGCTTTGCGCGCCATTGAGCCAGGCCAGAAAGGCGATGCCAGCCTTGTAGTACTGGGTGGGCGCTTTGAAGATTTCACGGCTGAGCGGTACTGTCGGGGCCAGCAGTTTGTGAAACGTCTCGCGATCCTCAGCGGCCAGCGCCTCAAGCGCTTGTGCCGCGGCAGGTGCGATTGCCGCGAAGATGCCGAGCAGCGCATGACTGAAATCGGTGCCGTCGCCCTCAATGAGCGCGGCGTAGTTGAAGTCGTCCCCGGTGTAGAGCCGCACCCCATCTGGCAACCGCGCACGGAAAGCCTCTTCACGTGACTGTTCCAAAAGGCTGATCTTGATCCCATCGATCTTGGAGGGGTGGGCCTCGATCAGGTCCAGGACGGAACGCGCGGCAGCGTCTAGATCGTCATGCCCCCAATACCCCCTCAGCTGGGGGTCGAACATATCCCCCAGCCAATGCAGGATGACCGGCGCGGCTGCGCTCTCGATCAGCCGTCCGTAGACGCGGGCGTAGAATTCGGGACCCGAGCCATGGGCTGCCATCGCACGGCTGGCCATGATGATGACTTGCCCCCCGGCGGCCTCGATCGCCTCCATTTGTGTGGAGTAAGCGGCGACGAGCGCATCCTCGGTGGTCAAGGCGTCAATCGCGACGTGATCGGTCCCGGCACCACAGGCAACGCGCGGTTTCAAGGGGTGGGCCTTGGCCTCGATCATCGTGCGTTCGATCAGTTCCTTGGCGGTCGCCCAATCGACACCCATGCCGCGTTGCGCGGTGTCCATCGCTTCGGCCAGGCCAAGACCCTGATCCCAAAGATAGTGACGAAACCTGAGCGTGTTGTCCCAGTCAACGGCGGGACGGCCCTGCCAGGGGCCGCGTTCGGTGATCGGATCCGAGACCACATGGGCGGCGGCAAAGACCTCCCTGCTGAAGGACCGGCGCGGTGCGCGCGGCGTGATGGGAGTTCCCGCAAGCCGGTAGGGTTCCAGCGTTCCGTCGTAGGTGGGCAGGGTGAGCATGGTCGGTGCCTCCGTTCTCACTCAGGCGATTGCTAGATCAAAGACGAGAATGCCATCGAGACCGCCAACAGCATTGGCAACCAACCGACTGCCGAGTTTCTGGTGATCGGGGTGATCCGCGTAGGTTGTCAGCGCATCCCAGCTTTCGAAATCCGCAACGAAACCATGCATGTAACCGCGCTCGATTTTCTCGGGACTTTCGCTTTTGCCAGAAGTGATCGACAGCAGGCCGTCGATTTTGCCTTCCAGCGCATGCAGCTCGGCGAAGATGTCGCCGATCTCTTCCGCGCCAAGGCTTTCCTGGAACTTCACGAGAACGATGTGGCGGATCATATGGCTATCCCATTGTCTTGCCGGATCATGTCAGAAGCTTTCTCGCCAATCATGATGGCCGCGGCGTTTGTGTTGGAAGAAATGACGGTGGGCATGATCGATGCGTCAACCACGCGCAAGCCGTCAATTCCGTTGAACCGCAGCCGCGCGTCGACGACTGCTCTGTCATCCGATCCCATGCGGCAGGTGCCTGCGCAGTGGTGAGATGTTTTTGAGTGTTCGCAGATAAAATCGAAATAATCCTGGTCGGTCCTGACCCCGGGACCCGGTAGCCGTTCGGCCAGAATGAAGGGTTTCAGCGCCTCCTGAGACAGGATTTCCTGTGTCAGCTTCAGACCGCGAATGGACATCTCGCGGTCGCGTGGATCCTGCAAATAGTTCGGATCAATAAGGGGGGCCTTTGCCGGATCGCTGCTGTGCAGACGTACAGTTCCACGCGAACGTGGCCGCAGGTAGCAGGAATTCAACGTAACTCCTCCCTGCGGCATGGCCTGCACGCCTTTCTCAATCCCCGTTCCGAGGCCGAGATGAAATTGAATGTCCGGGGAGCGGGTATCGGGATCGGCATACCAGAACCCACCTGTCTCAAAGAGACTGGAGGCCACCGGCCCCTTGCCCGTCAGCAGATACTGAAGGCCGGCAAATGCCGATAGGTGCGGTTTGGCGAAGCGGTCGTAGGTGTGTGGGCCAGACACCTCGCAAATACAATAAAGGTCCAGATGATCCTGCAGGTTCTCCCCTACCTCGGGGTGATCGAGCACCACGTCGATCCCGGTGGCGCGCAGATGATCTGCGGGACCAATGCCTGAGAGTTGTAGAAGGCGGGGAGAGCCAATGGCCCCGGATGAGAGCAGAACTTCAGCTTGGGCTGTGATCTGCGTGCCATCCATCAACTCCACACCCGTGGCGCGGCCGCTTTCGACAAGGATGCGGCGTACTTCTGCGCCCAGACGGCGCGTCAGGTTGGGCCGTTTCAGATTTGGTGCGAGATACGCCATGGCGGCGGATGATCGGCGGGCGTTGCGCTGCGTGAGCTGGTAATACGCCGCGCCGTCTTGCTTTTCGCCGTTCACATCGGCGTTTCGAGGAATGCCGACCTCGGCAGCGGCATTGAAATAGGCCTCGCAGATCGGCAGCGGCGCAATGGGTTTCGACACACCCAGCGGGCCACCTTGCCCGTGGTATTCATTGTCAAAGGTGTCATTGTCTTCCGCCCGTCGGAAGTAAGGCAGGACATCGGCATAGGACCAGCCGTCGCAGCCCATTTGGCGCCATTCATCATAATCCTGGGCATTGCCGCGCGTGTATATCTGCGCATTGATCGCAGAGCCGCCGCCGATCACCTTGGCCTGCGTATAGTTGAAAACACGGCCTTTCATGTGCCTCTGAGGCACGGTTTCCCAACCCCAGGCACCGATGCCCTTGGTCATTTTCGCAAAACCGGCGGGCAGGTGGTACAGCGGGTTCCGGTCGCCGCCGCCTGCTTCGAGCAGACACACACGGGTAGACGGATCTTCTGTCAATCGGGCTGCCAGAACGCAGCCCGCAGAGCCGCCGCCGATGATGATGAAATCGTAGCTCTCAGCCATGCGCCGCTCTCACAATCGCTGGATGCTCAAGCCGCCATCGACGGGGATCACGGCGCCTGTGGCATAGGCCATCTGGCCACTGGTCAATGCGCGCACGATACTCGCGATGTCGTCGGGCTGGCCCCAGCGGCGCGCGGGCACCAGACCGTCCCTGATGCGGTTGTCGTAACGCTCACGCACCGCGGCAGTCATGGCGGTTTCGATGATGCCCGGGCGAAGCTCGAACACGCCGATGCCCTCGGCAGCGAGGCGCGCGGCGAAAAGCCTGCTCATCATCGAGGCTGCCGCCTTCGAGATGCAATACTCGGCCCGCTCGACCGAGACCATCTCGGCACTGACCGAGGTTACGAAGATGAGCGATCGATAGGTGTCTCCGGGTGCGGCACACATGCGCCGGGCAACTTCCTGGGCAAGGAAAAAGCCGCCTTTGAGATTCACGTCCATCGCCAGGTCAAAACTCTCCGACGCGAGATCCAGCATGTCCCCGCGGACGCGGGCAGGGACCCCGGCGTTCGAAACAAAGGCGGTGAGCGGCCCAAACTCCTGCTCGAACCCATCCAACAGGGATTTCACTGCGGCAGTGTCGCGCAGATCATGCTGCCGGTAGCGTGCCGATGGCCCCAGCTCCTCAAGCGCCTGTGTCACTTCGGTATCATCCGGCGGTCTTTCGGAGGTAAGTGCAAGATTATAGCCCGCGTCGCGCAGGCTTTGCGCGATTCCGAACCCGATCCCGCGTTGCCCGCCGGTTATCAGGGCGACCGGTTTCATGCCGCGAGATCCGTTTGGGCAATATGGTCCGCCACCCGCAGCGCCTGCGCGGCGACAGTCAGCGCAGGATTCACGGCGGCGGAGTTCGGCAGAAAGCTCGCGTCCACGACAAAGAGGTTCGGGTGGTCATGCGCACGGCACCAGATGTCCAGCGGGTTCTTGCGCGGATCCGCGCCAAACCGGACCGTGCCGCATTGATGCGAAGGCACCGTGCGGTCAAAGGCGCGGGACAAAAGGATGGGCCAGCCCGCCTGGCGCAACAGCTTTTTCACGCGTTTGACCAGCAGCAGATGGGTCTCCCAATTGGATCTGCGCCAGTCCAGCACGATCCGCTCACCCTTGACCGTGACCCGGCTGTCCGGGTGCGGCAGGTCCTCGCTCATGAGATACCAGTCGATGGAGCGCGTCGCGATCCACTGTGCGAGGGCGCGGGGCAGGGCGATCTGGCTGCTCAGAATCTCTGCAGTGATCTTGCCCAGCAGTTGGACGTTGCCGAGCGGTTCGTGCGCCGGGCCGCCCGTCAGGTAAAAGTCATTGAAATAGAGTGTTTTCTGATAGACTGAGTGATTGCGCCGCAGGGGGTGCAGGGCCATCAGCGCATGGGTGTTGTGATTCATGAAATTGCGACCGATCTGATCAGATCGGTTCGCGAGGCCGGTCGGACAATTCTCATTGGCGGACCGCAGAAGCAGCGCTGCCGAGTTCACCGCGCCCGCAGAGAGCACAACGACTTTTGCACGGGCGCGGTGTGATCTGTTGCCTTGGCGATATTCTACGGATGAGATCCGGCCGTCCGGGGTTGTCTCGAGCCTGCTGACTTCGCATCCTGTGTGCAGACTGACGGAACTATTCCGTAAGGCTGCTTTCAACCCGATGCTTTCGGCGTCCTTCTTCCCGTCACCGGTGTTGGGATGAGCGTCCCAGCCTGTTTTGCCGCCCGCCAGCCATGTGTCGATATCAACACCTAGCGGCAGATGCGCAGGTGTCACGCCGGCGGCTGCAAGCCGCCGCGCAGCGTCTTCGATGACCGGCTCATGAGGCACCGGAGCGAAGGCGTAGGTGTTTGAATGCGGCGGCTCTGAAGGGTCCTCTCCCTCGGCACCGCGCACCTCGTAGAGCGCTTCCGCTTTCTGGTACCAAGGTTCGAATTCATCATAGGTAATCGGCCAGGCAGGTGAGGTGCCGCCCATATGGTGCAATTCGCCAAAATCCTCGGCGCGGTAGCGGAACAGCACGGCCCCGTAGAATTTCGAGTTGCCGCCGACATAATAGTAGTTACCGGGATTGAAGGACTGCCCGGTGGCATCCTCCCAGGTTTCATCGTTGCGGAAAATGCCCTGGCCGAAGATGGCGTTGGCGTCCCGTGCGGCGGCTGTGTCCTGCAACCGCTGCCCCCGCTCCAGTATGGTGATGCGCGCGCCCGTTGGGGCAAGCCCAGCCGCAAGTGTCGCGCCACCCATGCCGGAGCCGATGATGAGAACGTCGGTTTCCATCAGGCAATGCGATTTTCAGTTTTCGGATCGAAGGCTGTGGCCTTTTCCATGTTTATGGCGAAGGTAGCCGCCTTGCCAGGCGCCACATCGGCGTCCGAGCGCATGCGTCCGACGCATTCCGTTCTGCCAATCGTGGTTGTGACAAAGGTATCAGACCCTGCAGGTTCCGTCACGGTGACCGTGTTTTCGATGCGCTCCACATGGGTTGACCGCTGGTCTGCGCCGTCGATGTCCGTGAGCGCCTCGGGCCGGATGCCCAGCTTGACGGTCTGACCATCGAACGCCTTGAGCTCGGCGCTCGGGGTCGGGAAAGCGAGGCTGATCTTGCCGCCCTTGTCATCGGTCGTATCCGCGTAGACCGCGTTGCCATCCGCCCGCACCGCAACGTCGATCAAGTTCATCGAGGGCGACCCCATGAAGGTGGCGACGAAGAGGTTCGCGGGCGTGTCATAGATTTCCTTTGGCGTGCCGAGCTGCTGCACATAGCCGCCATTCATCACGGCGATGCGGGTCGATAGCGTCATCGCCTCGATCTGGTCGTGGGTCACGTAGACGATGGTGGTGCCGAGCCGCTGGTGCAGCTTCTTGATCTCGGTGCGCATGTCCACGCGCAGCTTGGCGTCGAGGTTCGAGAGCGGCTCGTCAAACAGGAAGACATCCGGATCCCGTACAAGCGCGCGACCCATCGCCACGCGCTGACGCTGACCGCCCGAGAGCTGCCCAGGCTTGCGGTCGAGCAACTGGCCGATCTGCAGCATCTCCGCGACCTTAGCCATCGCCGCGTCCCGCTCTGCCTTGGGTATCCCGTGCATTTCAAGGCCAAAGGTAATGTTCTGGCCCACGGTCATGTTGGGATAGAGCGCGTAGGATTGGAACACCATTGCGATGTTGCGCTTGGAGGGGTGCACGCCGTTCATCGGCGCCCCCTTGATCGAGATCGTGCCGCTGGTGATGTCCTCCAGCCCCGCGATCATGTTGAGCAGAGTGGATTTGCCGCAGCCTGAGGGGCCGACAAGCACCAGAAACTCGCCTTCCTCCACGGAAATGTCGACATTGTGCAGCACTTCGACCGCGCCATAGGATTTGGTGGCATTGTCAATATCAAGAAAACCCATGAGATCAGCCTTTCACGGAACCGGCCATCAGGCCGCGCACGAAGTAACGACCCGCGACGATGTAGACGAGAAGAGTGGGAAGCGCTGCGAGGATCGCACCCGCGAAATGAACGTTGTATTCCTTCACACCGGTCGACGATTGCACCAGATTGTTCAGCGCTACGGTCATCGGCGCGCCATCACCGCTGGCAAAGGACGCGCCGAAGAGGAAGTCGTTCCAGATGTTGGTGAACTGCCAGATGATGCAGACCACCGCGATCGGCCCGGAGGAGGGGAGCAGGATACGCCAGAAGATCTGGAAGAAGCCTGCGCCATCGATCTGTGCGGCGCGAACCAACTCGGTTGGAAAGACCGCATAGTAGTTGCGGAAGTAGAGCGTGGAGAACCCGATGCCATAGACCACATGCACCAATACCAGCCCCGCAGTGGAGCCCGCGAGCCCCAGAAACCCAAGCACGGCGGCCATGGGGATCAGCACGATCTGGAACGGGATGAAACAGGCAAAAAGCATCAGCCCGAACAGGATCGTGTCATATCGGAAGCGCCACTTGGTCAGGACATAGCCATTGAGTGCACCCAGCACCGTAGAGATTGCCACGGCCGGAACCACCATGGAAATCGAGTTCCAGAAGTACGGGCGCAGGCCCGTGGGTTCGACGCCGATCTGCGCGGTGGACCAGGCTTTCTGCCAGGGCTCGATTGTCCAGACCTGGGGCAGGGACATCATGCCGCCGCCGGTGATCTCGGACAGAGGTTTCACGGAGTTCACTACCATCACGTAGAGCGGCAGCATGTAGAAGAGGGCAAAGAGGATCAGGACAAGGTAGATCAGCGTGCGGGTGATCCGGCCTGTGCGGATCGCACTGTCTTGCGTCGCGACGGCCATCACTTCTTCTCCCGGAGTTCGGCATAGAGGTAGGGCACCATGATCGCCGCAATGGTCATGAGCATGATCACGGCAGACGAAGCCCCGATGCCCATCTGGTTGCGGCTGAAGGTGTAGGAATACATGAAGGTCGCGGGTAATTCAGTCGCCCGACCCGGGCCGCCGCCGGTCATGGCAATCACCAGATCGAAGGTTTTGATCGCCAGATGTGCGAGGATCACGAAAGCCGACAGGAAAGCGGGCCGCAACTGCGGAATGATGATGCGGCGGTAGAGGTTCCAGTTCGAAGCCCCGTCCATCTGCGCCGCTTTGAGGATTTCATTGTCGATCCCGCGCAGCCCCGCGAGGAACATCGCCATGACAAACCCGCTGGTCTGCCAGACGGCGGCCAAAACAACGGTGTAGATGGCGTAGTCGCGGTTCTTGATCCAATCGAAGCTGAAGCTTGTCCAACCCCAGCTTTGCACGATGTTTTCCAGCCCGATCCCGGGATCAAGGAACCACTTCCACGCCGTCCCGGTCACGATGAAACTCAGCGCCATCGGGTAGAGATAGAGCGGACGCAAGGCGCCTTCGCCGCGGATTTTCTGATCGAGAAAGATGGCCAGTGTCAGTCCGATGATCGTGCAGATACCGATATAGAGACCGGCAAAGATCGCCATGTTGGTCAGCGATATTTCCCAATGCGACAGGCTGAAGAGCTTGCCGTAGTTGGAAAACCCGATCAGGTCGTAGGCCGGCTGCCCGCCGTTGCCGACAAAGGGTAGAATTCGGCTGTCGGTGAAAGAGATATAGATCGTGAACAGGATGAACCCGTAGACGAACACGAATATCATGGCGAGCGACGGCGACAGGACAAGCTTGGGCAGCCAGTTCTGCAGGCGCGTCTGAAAATCCGCTTGTGCGCGACCCGACATGGCGAAACACCTTTTGAAGATCGTAAAAAGGGGGGCGGCGCTCAGGCCGCCCCTAGGGAGGATTACTGCGCGATCGACACGGCGTCGACGAGCTCTTCCACCGCTGTTTCGCTGTCATACTCACCGTTGAAGTGGGCAGTGACGACATCGTAGATCGCGTTTTTCACGGAGGCCGGGTTGGCATGACCGTGGGCCATCGAACCGAAAAGGTTGCCCGAAGACGCCGCCGCGGAGAGGTCTGCCATGCCTTGCTTGCCGCAGGCATCAAAGGCTTCGTCAGAGACATCGGTGCGGGCAGGTACAGAGCCCTTCACCACGTTGAAAGCAGACTGGAAGGAGGGCGACAGGATCGCGCTCGCGAGGGCTGCCTGTTCGTCAGAGACCACGCCGCCCTGGTCGAACATCATGAACTGGTCCGCGTTGAAGGTGACCTGATCCTGCGTGCCGGGGAAGCGGAAGCACAGGAAGTCCTCGCCCGGTACCTTATCGGCGTTCAGGAACTCGCCCTTGGCCCAGTCGCCCATCATCTGGAAACCGGCCTCGCCGTTGATGACCATCGCCGTTGCAAGATTCCAGTCACGGCCGGAAAAGTTGTCGTCCACATTGGCGCGGATGAAGGCCATGCGGTCAAACGCCTCCTTCATGGTCTCGGAGCCGAGGGCCTCTTCATCGAGATCGATGAAGGCGGCCTTGTAGAACTCCGGCCCGCCGGTGGACATCGCGACCGCATCAAAGACAGTGGCATCCTGCCAGGCTTGGCCGCCATGCGCGATGGGCGTCACCCCTGCGGCTGCCAGCTTTTCAACCGCTGCCGTAAAGTCCTCCCAGGTTTCAGGAACCGCGATGCCATTGGCGTCAAGCACGGCCTTGTTGGCCCAGACCCAGTTGGTGGAATGCACGTTCACGGGCGCGGAGATCCACTTGCCATCGTATTTCGCGAAGGCCTGCAGCGCTTCGGGCACCACGTCATCCCACCCTTCCTTGGCCGCAACCTCGTTAAGATCTGCAAGGGCGCCCTGTGCGCCCCAATCGAGAATGTCAAAGCCGAGCGCCTGCACCGCCGTCGGCGCATCGCCTGCCGTCACGCGCGCGCGCAGCACCGTCATCGCCTCGGTGCCGCCCCCACCGGCAACCGGCATGTCCTGCCAGCCGATGCCCTGGCTTTCCAGGTCGCCTTTCAGCACGTTGAGCGCCGCGGCTTCACCGCCGGACGTCCACCAGTGCAGAACCTCCACGTCATTTGCCGCCGCGAAGCTGCCGGACAAGGCAAGCGCCGCGAGAGCGGATGTCGTTGTTTTCATAAAGTCACGCATGGATTTCCTCCCTTATAGACATGCATGTGCGCGTCAGTTATCGCGCAATTGATATCAGACCCACTTTTGGCGCGATTTGCCAAGTCGCATCTGAACCGTTTTGAGTTCCAGGAATTCGTCAATGGCACCTGCGCCCAGCTCCCGCCCGAGCCCGCTTTCCTTAATACCGCCGAAAGGCAGTTCCGGGTAGCCATCCATCCAGGTGTTCGTCCAGATCGTTCCAGCCTCGGCGCGGCGGGCAAACTCAAGGCAGGTGTTCACATTTTCGCTCCACACCCCGGCGGAGAGACCATAGCGCGTGTCGTTTGTCAGGGCGATCGCCTCGTCAAAGGTCTTGAACGTCAGCACGGAGAGCACGGGGCCAAAGACCTCTTCGGTGGCAATCGGCATGTCCGGGGTCACGCCGGTGACCACCGTAGGCGCATAAAACGCGCCTGCCATCCCGTCGATGTCGAGGGGCGCGCCGCCCAGCAGCACCTGCGCGCCCGCTGCGGCGGCCTCTTTGACGTAGCTGTCTATCTTCGCCTGATGGTCCGGCGAGATGATGGCACCGACCTTGGTCTCCGGATGCAACGGATCGCCGAAGGGCACCTTTCTGGAGAGCGCCACGATCTTCTCGTTCAGCGCGTCCGCAACATCCTCGTGCACGATGATACGCGAACCGGAGTTGCAGCACTCTCCGGCATTAAAATACACGCCGAACACAATGGCATCCGCTGCTTCATCCAGATCCGCGTCCGGAAAAATCACCTGAGGGTTCTTGCCGCCAAGCTCCAGCGAGACCTTCTTCAAGGTCTTCGCTGTGGCCGCGACAATCGCCTTGCCCACAGCGGTGGAGCCTGTGAAGGATACCATATCGACGCTGGGGTGCGTTGTCATGGCGGTGCCGACCGGATCGCCGTACCCCAGAACGATGTTGACCACGCCCGCCGGCAATCCTGCCTCGATCAGGAACTCACCCAGCATCACGGTTGTCGCAGATGTCATCTCCGAAGGTTTCACCACTGCCGTACAGCCTGCGGCCAGCGCAAACGGTAGCTTCTGCGACACGATCAGGAAGGGGAAATTCCACGGCGTGATGATCGAGACGACGCCAATAGGTTCCTTCAATACCAGGCCGAGCATGTCCGGCCCCAACGCATTCTGGCTCTGGCCGCGAATATTCCATGCGAGTGTGGCGGCGTAGCGCCAGATGTTGGCGGCTCCTTCGATTTCGGCCCTGGCCTGCGAGATCGGCTTGCCACTCTCCAGGGTTTCCATCAGGGCCAATCGGCTGCGGTTGTCGTCGATCAGCTCTGCGACCTTGGTGAGCAGCGCGGCCCGTTCCGCCCCCGGCACATCGCTCCAGCGCCGATCATCGAAAGCCGTTCGGGCGGCGGCAATCGCGGCCTCTACGTCTGCCGCACCGCCTGTTGCAGCGCGGCTCACAAGCTGGCCGGTCGCTGGTGAGCGGCGTTCGAACCACTCACCCGTCGTCGACCCGACCCATGCGCCATCGATCAGATGCTTGAGCTCAACGACATCAGTATCGGCATGCGCAGTGCCCGAGATCAATGTCAAATCATGCTGCGTCATGAAGAGACCTTTCCAAAATTCACCTTCCGCTTCTCAGCAAAGGCGGCGACACCTTCGGCCTTTTCGGCTGTGGCTGACAGTGCGGCTCCTGCAATGGCTTCCATGGCCGCGCTCTTGTCTTCCTCAAGTGCTGCTGAAACCAGCCATTTGGCCGTTTCCGTGGCCTGCGGGGCAGTCTCCAAGATGCGCCCGGCGATGGACATGGCTGCGGCCTTGGGGTCATCGGCGACCGCATTGATGAAGCCGATCTGATATGCGCGCTCCGCTGACAGCCGCGCATTGGTGAGCGCCATTTCCTTGAGAACGGCAGGGGGGATCTGCCGCACAAGCCTTTGGGTGCCGGACCAGCCGGGGACGATCCCCACGCTGGTCTCCGGCAGGGCGATGGTGGATTGCGGTGCGGCAACCCGCAGATCGCAGGTCGCCGCAAGCTCCAGACCACCGCCGAAGGCATGGCCCGAGAGGACCCCAATCACCGGGACGGGCAGGCGGGCGATCCGGTCAAACACCCGGTGGCCTTTTTGCACCCAATCCCGGGCAAAGTCGCGCGGGGTGAGCGCTGCCCATTCTTTGATATCCGCGCCAACGCAGAAGGCGCGTATGCCGGTGGCGGTCAACAGAACCACGCGCACCTTCTTGTGGGTTTCAATCGTCGCGCAATGGGTTTCCAGCGTCTCCATCATGCCCATCGTCAGCGCATTCAGCTTGCTGGGATTGTCCAACCGCAATTCGGCCACGGGGCCCTCGATTTCGAGCTGCACATTGCTCATAGCGTCAACCCCATTGGGCCCTCTGCCAGCAGTGAGACAGGCATCTGTGCTGCATTTCCGCAAATCCGCACGCGTCCTTTGGATGCCTCGACGATCTCTGTCGCCGCGTCGATGCCGGGCATGATTTCCGTCGCGACAAGCCCGTCGTCCTCCAGCCGCATAACGCAGCGCTCCGTCACGTAGAGGACGTCCAGACCGCGCGCGCGGGCGCGACGCCCGGCGAAGGTCACGTGTTCGACAGCATCCACCATCTTGGTGAATTTGCCTTTCCGGGTGATCCGCAGCGCATCAGATGTCAGTTCCATCCCGGCACCCGCTTCAAAATATCCCGAGAAGACGATCTTGCGCGCGTTTGCCGTGATATCGACAAAGCCGCCGCATCCGGCGGTGAGATAGGGTTTCTTGCCCAGCTTCGAGACGTTCACATTACCATCGCGATCCACTTCGAGAAACGACAGGAAGGAGACATCGAAGCCGCCGCCCTGGAAGTAGGTGAACTGCGCCGGAGAAGGCAGGATGGCGTCGGCATTCGATGCGCAGCCAAAGGCAAACCCGGTCAGCGGCACGCCCCCCACGGCACCCTGTTCGATGGCCCATGTTACGGCGCGTGCATGTCCTTCCTCAAGTAGAATGCGCGGCACGTTGGCCGAGATGCCAAAGCCCAGATTTGCGCTTTGTCCCTTCGACAACTCCATGGCGGCGCGGCGGGCGATGACCTTTTCAATACCATGTTCTGCCAGGGCGAAACTGTCCCAGGGTCGCATGATCTCGCCCGAGATGGCGGGATCATAGGTGGTCTCCGTTGTCTGTTTCTGGTCGGGATCAATGACAACCAGATCGACAAGATGCCCGGGGACATGAACATCATGTGGCCGCAGGGAGCCTGCCGCGGTCACCCTTTTGACCTGTGCGATCACGAGGCCGCGGTGGTTGCGCACGGCGATGGCCTGATCAAGTGCACCCAGAGTGGCCCCTTCATGTTCAAAAGTCAGGTTCCCGGTTTCATCCGCAGTCGTCGCGCGAATAATGGCCACGGTCGGTACAATGTTCGGGAAGTGCAGCCAGGTGTCGCCATGCATGTCGTGCCGGTGCACGATAGGGGCAGCAGTCGCGCGGGCATTCATGGCGCAGCCTTCGCGGATCGGGTCCACGAATGTTTCCAGCCCCACCTGCGTCAGCACGCCGGGACGGCGCGCCGCCACATCGCGGTGCATGTCAAACATGATGCCCGAAGGCACATTGTAGGCGGCCACGCGGTCCTCGACGATCATCTTCCAGATTTCTGGCATCTCCATCGAGGAGGGCCCGCTGGGGTAGGATCCCGCCAGAATGCGGGACAAGAGCCCGTCCTTCGCGATATGATCGACACCCTTAATGCCGTACATGTCGCCAGCGGCAATCGGGTGCAGTGTCGTCAGATTTCGCGGATGGCTTTCCGTGTCGAAACGCTCTCCCAGTGCCTTCAGTACCAGATCGGGGCATCCCAACCCGGAAGATGATGACACGCTGACAACCGCATCATCAGCGATGCGCGACACGGCGTCTTGTGCGGAAACGATCTTACACATCGTCGATCCCACCGTAGTCAACTGTCGTGCGCTGTCCTGAGGTCGCGGCCTTTTTGACTGCCGCGGCGACGGCGAGCGATTTGACCCCGTCCTCGCCTGTCGCCGAAGGAGATCCGTTGCCCGCGCACGCATCAACGAACAAGCCGACAGCCCGCCCATAGAGGTTGTGGTCGCTGAATGGTACGATCTCATCGCCCGCATCCGTGCGCAAAGCGATCTGGCCGACAGGCTGTTGTGTCATGCCCCCTCATGCGACAATCGAGCCCTTTGTCCCGTGGACCTCGAAAGCCGTGCCCGCGTGGCGGATTGTGAAGCCTTCAT
>ERZ1740065.1098-NODE-1098-length-15779-cov-11.640422_pt1 | contig 15779 bp, 13 predicted proteins | sample MGYA00581738_ERZ1740065 | MGnify/ENA primary metagenome ERZ1740065 (study PRJEB43018, sample SAMN04849749) | marine metagenome | isolation source: floating plastic debris | place: Pacific Ocean | collected 2008-09-01 | study: EMG produced TPA metagenomics...
GGGAGAATTAGGTGAGACAAGTAACAATAGAGCATCAACGTGTAGGTGTAGCAGTTTTGTATGTCTGTGGAGATTTAGAGAGAAACTTTGAGCATAGACATAGAGAATGGCGGGACAAGTTCTAGATACAGTAAAGAATTGATTGCTCATAGACTTGTGAGACAGCTATCCATATCATAGGGGGCCTGCCGGTGCAGGAATTTGCTGTCGGGCCTGTTGCTGACAGTATTGTACGAGTTCTTACTCGACATAGTGGAGTGATGTTCGTATGGCATTGGTTCGTACATGTTGACTTGAGGTTGTGGGTCATAGAGCGGCCCGAGGCTGTTTGGGTCGTAGGGGTTGAATGAGCTGTTGGTTGATAGGCTATTCGGCAGCATGGGGGCCTTGGACAGCCTGTCGTGGTACACTAGCTCGGGATCGTGTACCAGGTGGGAGGGGCTAGATGACTGCTTCCGCTCCTGCAGTTTCTTCCTGCCGCTGCATCTGATACAGGCACAGATGGTGATGAGAACCGTGAGGAGTACGAAGATGACGACGCCGATGATTATGTAGAGGATATTGGTATAGCTGATCCCCACACGACCTAAAACAAGGACACAGTGAGATTGTTATTGTATCCTGTCCCACAATGCATTGCGGACTACTTGACTCCTTCACTTCACAAGATCTAACAAGTTAGTAGCGGTTGGAGTTCAATAAATTGTCAGTCTGTTTTCCCTACAATAATATTTGGGTGAGACAGTACATCTACGTGTAGTGTTCATGCTACATTTAGAACAATTCTCAATTACTATGGCAACAGATTTCCTATTGACCACAATGACTTCTAGATCCAGCATTGCATAACCAGAAATAATTCTCAGATAAAGAAGCTGACCATCGCTGTGGCGCTGTGGTGCTAGTGCACACGAAAAATGTGCAACACCTAGTTACTATGGTAATGTGCTCATAAACAACCATCTGAAATGACTAAACACAACGTGAGGGTGTCTGTCCAGGATATCTATGCTGCTAGCACAGGAACCAATAAGTAGGCAAATCCAACAGAAAAACTGAGGTTTTACAACAACGAGAAGACAACTCCACATACAGTCCGCCTCATCGCTGCCATCAAGGCATTCAATGCGGTCATTGCACAGTGCAGTGACCGGCACGCACAGCCGCTGGTCTGCGCACTGAAACCAGGGGCAAAGGTCGTCTGCAGAAAAATTCGCAAGATTATGTTACAGTAAAAATTTTCTGAAAGGAACATCAAACATAGCGCATGTTCCCCAAGACATGTGCTGATACAGCGAGTGCATGCTGTAATGATGTAACCAAGGAACACCCTCCCCCCCCCCTTTGCTTTTACTCTTTTTCTTTCTTTTTATCATTATACCCACTCACCCCCCACCCCCCCCCCCCCACTTCAATGAAAAAATGATCTTCACTGGCATTCTCTCCTCACAGTAGCTAGTTGATTATGTCTCACAGATGATGAAACCTAGCCTGTAGTTATGTGACAATGTCAGCTGAGAGAACATCAGGCTGGTACGTACTTTCGATTACTTCAGTCCAAGCAATCTTGAAACCAGTTTTGCCAAATGACTTGCTGGAGCTGATGAATCTGCAGAAGAAAAGACTCAGATCAACAGAAAAACTTGGAACTGAAGGGAAGCAATATTTGTTACCATACAACCAAAAATACGACAACGGAGAAAATCCAAGATGTAATCTGTGGCGTATCACGTCAGTGGGACAGTCTAGGTCAAGGTCAATGTCAAGCAGGGCAGTAGTGGTGTCAGCTACAGTTACTAGAGATCTGCCTGACCCAACAATCGATTTCTACCAGAGTCTGCAGTGCGTAGTCTGCTCTCACCCAGCACGTCATTAACAAATAATTATTTTTTGGTGTGGGTTTGAACCTTGACATTGCAGATAGCCTAAATTCTAGCAACGACACTGTGAAACACAACTTCCAACGTACCTCAGAGTTGTACCAACGACAAACCTAACACAACCATCAAACACACATGACTGATGATGACACGACAGGCTTAGGACAGGACATTGAGTGTGGTGGAGAGGCAGTCGTGACGCGCTTACTTGATACGAATGAAGCCGTTCTCAGAGATGATGTTATCAATGGGAGATTCCTGGCCACATATCTCATAGTCGACTTTGTACTCCTCGGACTTGTATATCCTCAAAACTGCCCCCTGGCAGCCCTCTGCGGTACAAGGTAGAGTTGTCTTCTCTTGTGCATAGACACGGTCAGGTCAGTCTTGTTTATGCTTACCATCAATGTTGCCTTCGATGTCAAAGTGTTCAAACTTGATTTTGATCTGTGAGTTAGGATTATTCCTGTAGATGAACCAGTCGCAGATTGTCCTTGTCTTATACTTTAGTGGATAGTTTGGCGGCACGATCTCACCCGATCCACCTTCCGTTATATTGCCCCCACACGCTGTAGATAACGTGAAGTTTTATTAAACCGCTGTTTTAAGGTCAAATTGGGGTCAGATGCAAGGCAGCTACTTACGAAATCTCTCGGCACTTGGTAGAAATTCATACTTTGCCTGGAAGCCTTTCTGAGCCACGTCGCTATCCGATTTGAATGTGACAACCATCTTTTGCGTGCTCCACTCCGAGACGATGGGGCCGGGATACGCAACGCCGCAATACTGACCCATCGGTATGGAGAGAGACGTGTTATCGCTCTGAGGTATCACCGATATGGAACTGACGCTGTCGCCAAGGCATTCCCCATCACTGTAAGAGCATTGTACATGGTGAAACAACTCCAAATGGACTCAGCCTCACAACTGATTTTTCGAGGAACATATTTTTTGTACGAGAAGAAATAAACGCTACGTGACAGCCTTGCTCGACATGTAAAAAATTGCGGGGACAACTCCCAAATTAATACACATGACATCCAGATGAAATATGACGAATATAGATCTGTTTCCACTTGGGCACAGCATAGCACAACATCGACAGCGAGACAGTAAGCAGGAGACCAGTCGGAGGAAGTGAATGCAGACGAACTCGTGAGAGATCTGTTCCACGTCGAATGTGTCGAAGGAGAGCATGATGAATTCCTTGCCGCTGGAGATGAACTCGTAGATACAGGTGATCGAGTTAGGATACGCGCTCGGGTAGCGGGGAGAGTTTATTTTCCCGGTTTTACTCGACGTGCTGCGGTAGATGAAGTGGCAGTCACTCTTCGAGGACATCGTGGCTGGAGTGCCTTCAATTGCGTAGTCTGAAATCATACACACGCCGGTAGATCGCTAGCAAAGGTCAAGGTCAGAGAGTACATGTTATGATAGTAACTAACAAGGAAAAAATTTTTATAGCAGATTCTTTCTAGATTCACAAAAGTTTGTTTTCATAGAAACAGGTCATTTACAGCATGTAGGTTTGTGTGGAACTATGGGACATATTCACTTACCCATTAGAAAGGTGTATCTGGCTCTGAACCCCACTGGTTCGTTAGACATGGCGCCCATGGTGGTAAAACCGAGTGCAAGGCGTGGGTGTTTGCTGACCAGCGTGCTGGGAAGGTTACTGTCACACAGGTAGCTGTCCGGTCGGTCAGCGATGGGGTCCTGGCCATACAGGTACGTAGACACGTACGCTGAATTCTCGTTGCATCTGTAACAGAGTCAAAATCAAACTAGAATTGAAGAGTGGGGAGAAAAATGGTAACACGGTTCAGTTCAGTAAATAGAGTACACATATATACATTTAAGTACACATATATACATGTAAGTACACATATATACATGTAAGTTCAGTCAACACAGTTTAGCTCAGTAAATAAAGGTAAGTTAAATTGTGTAAGGCTGTAATACCAGGCCAGAGTAGTAGAAGGTCAGCACATAGGATGCCATAGGAAGTCCTGCGGTAGCCCATCTCAGTGTAATAGAATGCACTGATGATGGACACTCCGCATTCCGTATTCCGCAGCTTTCACCAAGCTATTAGGCAACGGCTTGTAGTAAGCATCTATCGCGGATTGAAACTTAGACGTTGCTGGAAGCTTTCCGGAGACCCATAACGTGTCTAACCGGTTCAGTTTTTGTATGCCGGTTTCTACAGTAACCAATAACAATCTCATCAACTCTCTTTGGATGCAGTCTACATACCTGGAGGACGTTCCTGGCAGGTGAGCCGAGTCAAATGTCAGCATCACTTTCTCCAGGTTCTGGGTATCCACGAGTCCGTCGATGTAGAACACACAGGTGATGTGGGGTGGAGCCGAGCCAGGGAAGTTAGGGGTGACTATCGTTCCGGAAGTTTCTCCCCTCGATCTAATACGGACGTCACATTCCGAGCCTCGCAGATGTTCCATGTCACCAGAGATGAAGTCTAAACGACGCTGTGAGAGTAAATGACTGGCGGTATTTGAAAAGTTGAGATATTGCTGTAGCTGCTAACCGAGGTCGACAAAGTTCTCACTGAACTCGTACACGGCCTTGAACCCTCTCATCTGAATCACATCGTCTCCCCATTCGTACTTGACAAGCGGTCTTCCGCTGTGAGTGACAAACCGGAGATAGAGGGAGCTACCTGCAATGACAAAGAGTGTCTTAGCAGACAACCGGATGTTGGCTAAAGACCTGCCTCCTAGCTATGAAGGCGCGCTTTGTGATAAAATTGAAGTTGTCTTCTTCCCCATTCAACATACCGCAAATACAACAGCGCATAACTGAGAACTCATCATCTCGCAATAAATGGAAGAAAGGGAGAAGACAACTCCTATACCATTACAAGTAGAGAAAAAAGTCTTTGCCCTCACAAATAACTCACCTGTCGAGTAGATCACCATGTTCTTGATAGTACTGCAGTAGGTGCCTATCACTGGGTCGGCTCCAGTGCTGCCATCGTGGATACGTAGATAATCATATGGGCAACTGCAACAACATCATTAATAAGGAGTTGTCCTCTTTTACTCTTATGACCACGTGACTGAGTTGGAAGATAAAGGTCTCACTACTCAGGTTCTGGACTTGAGAGCTAGGAGGGATAAAAGGTTTATAAAATTGGTAAAAACAGGGAGTAGGAGAGCGGCAGCGGCCAAGTGCTTTATTTATTTATACTGACCGATTCATAAAGCAAACGACTGCGGTCTGTTTGTTTCATTAGAACAGTATGAATCAGAGATTAATTAACTAAGAATGGAGGTGGAGGTCTATCTACGCACAGTGTGGTACTGGTTTGATTGAGCAAGCAGTCATTGAGTGGATCCTCCGAGATCAAACTTTGCTTTGAAACTATTGACCCGAAAGGAACTAGTTGGTGTGACTGGGAGAAAATGAGATTTTTTTAACCACAGGAAATGGCTCGCTCTAGAGCGGTTGGTTCAGAACTAGTCTAGTGTCAGATCCGATCTGTGCATTGAAGATGTGTGAAAGCAACTGCTAAGGACTATTTCATCACCGCTTCTTATTTGCTACCGTCAGTTGAAAGGAAACGTGAAAGGAGAAAGAGGCTAAGTATAACTGGTGGAGGCTCCAGAGTGCTGGTGCAGACGTCGGCGCTGACAGCTTCTCGTCAGACTGATGAATTATGCTTATGAATGGAAGGTCAATGAGAACGCGAGAAAAGAATGAGCAGAGCTGTTCTGCATCTTACTAAAATTAGTGAAGGGGGAAAGAGAGGGAGAGAGGGAGGGAGAGGGAGAGAGGCAGGGAGAGAGGCAGGGAGAGGGAGGGAGAGAGAGGGAGAGAGGGAGAGCGAGAGAGCAAGAGAGAGAGAGAAAGACAGGAAAGAAGAGAAGGAGGGCAGGAGAGAGGTAGGGAGGAGGGAGGTAGGGAGGAGGGAGGTAGGGAGGAGAGAGGTAGGAAGGAGGGAGGTAGGGATTTGGTCTACCACCAGTAGCTGGTATCAGACTGTGGTAGCGGTAGTACAGATAGGACTTACTGGTCTCCACCGTAGAACAGATCAAAGTCGACAAACTCGAGACGAATCCTCTGACCCGGCCGACCATCCAGCCGATAGAAACAGTCAAGGTCATCGGGGTACACAGCCGGATAGTAGGGGTCCATTATGTAGCCTTCAGGTTGTGAGGCGGAGTCTATGACCCACCCGCATGCGCCGAACTGTGCTTGCTGGCCAAGTTTGTAGGGCTCTGTCAATCGGAATGTATATAAATGTTGATAAAACAGATTGAAAACGCTGCTGTGCAAACAGAATCTGATACTTCCTCTAGAAAAGAACATACCGGAAATATACATACATACATTCAGGAAGGTGAGGTTTGTTTACAGGTTGATGTCTCTAATCAAATCAACTAGACACGGCTTTCCCTCCCTTGTCTAACCGACCCCCAACATCCAGAACGAACAGGTCACACGGCATTTTGGGAGCATAACCTTTGGCACTAGCTGAGGCGAACACATGACATACAGAAACCGTGCTGAGTGGTGGTAATGTTGCAATGATTTCGGAGCCCATAAAGGTCAGCAAACACATAACGGCTGAGATAGATCGACTGACAGCTGCCCACATTTCCTACCCTGGATTTGGTGCCACCAAATACCAAGTCCCCATGACGCTTCTGCTAACACCAGCAAGTGCCTGCCAGTATGCTTGGAGAAGAGATATACACGTGGTACCCACCACCGCTGACGAAGCTGTATGTTCCAAAGAATCCTCTAGCAGTCTTGCCATCGTTGTCAGAGTCGAAGGTTATGATTATTGTCCTATTCAGTGACATGAGCAGGTGTGGAAGTTCAGACATCTCGTTGCCGCAGTAACGACCTTGAAGGGGCAGCTCTAGGATATCGTGATCCGGGTGTTCAATTTGAGTGTAGACATCGATGTAGTCATTAGTACATCTGGAACAACGGCACATGCATATGTCAGTGATGATGTATGGCCACATTCTGATGATGAGTCACTCTTCATAAGGTACCGATTGCCATGTTACAGATAAATTACGGCTATTGACAGCGCCATTGTCTGATTTCTGGCAACTAAAAGCAGGTACTTGCTGGTTTCTCACCCAGTAGACACACCAGGCAGCCTGTTGGTGAAGCCATCTACCATAAAGTCGGTGAAGTTGATCTGTACCCGTTCATCTCGCAGACCGATAAACTTTATCATGCATTTCAGACCATCAGGGTAGTTCTGTTGGGAAGAGAGATACCTGTAGTAATGTAACTGTAGACTCGACAGCAAACCGGCAGCATAGAAAGGAACTCACGCGTGGGTAGTTGATGGAGGAGAAGTTTCCAGTCTTCGGCGCATTCCCACTTCTTATAATGACATCACAGTTTGTACTTTCCTGGGCGGCTGTAATCAAGACGAGACCAACTATTAACAGACATTCTCTACTCTCCTGTACATGTAGAGGTAGTAAATGGCCATGGAGAGAGCAGGCGTGATCGATAGCAGCAGTGTATGTGAGATCCAGCAGTGCTGCTGATTGATCTAAATGTGTGGGAGTGTAGAAACGCATGCTGCTGCGTTCCTTCCATTCTACTGCTCATGATGGTCTATGGTGGTGTACTTTCAGGTAGTGCGTCATAAAAGTTACACAACGCCGAGAGTCTAACTTAGATCACGCCAACGAAAAGACATCAAACACAGATCAGTACACCAATTTTGAAAGTTAGCTGATTGCTTGCTAGACTATTGGAAAGCGGATCGATTCGTATTTCTGGTTGTGAATCGTTGCTGAGTTGCGCCGCAGTAGTTCTTGAAGTCATCGAACTATTGCAGCCGTAAATTCGCTCAAACGAGATGATTGAAAGCAGAAGATTATTGTTCAGCAAATGCTGAAACGAGTAATATGGCGGTGATTTTACTAATCATCTGTTTAGCCTTAACAACTGCCTGATGAGATATGAGAAAGAAGACATGGACCATACCCTATACTGCCCCATACTCGACGGACAATTACTGCTGCACCGATGTTTCTGATTTGCTATGAAATGATATAAAGGAAGAGCATTGGCCGCGAGACTGGTGGCAAGGGAAGCGTTGCTTCTGTCCTAAATTATGGGTATCCATGAAAACAACAACCGCATCACCCAACAGCTTCATACAGCAGTGGACTGCGCCTAACAACAGGCTCTCAACAGCAGCTGATGGTTTACAAGAGGAGTTGACAAGACAGGACGATAGGATCACGTAATGAACACTTGTCTACACTCGCAGCAGCTCAGACGATGCGAAGCGGTGTCGTTTATCATCAAGATTGTTGTAAAGCAACACTGCTTCATCAATAATTAATGAACAAAGATACGTTTAAAACCTGTCATGTAAACGTAGTACACTGTTGTAGAGAGAACTGAAATCTGTCGCAGCAGCAACGCGTGAAGAGACGGGCCTACGGCAAAGTGCAGCTAACGAAGCCTATGTGAGATTCGGCTCGTTGCGAGAGAAGGGTACATCTAATTATGCACACGCTGTGCACCAAACACACGCTGCCACCGGTCAGCACAACTGGTGAACATTAAAGGTCAAAGACAAGGGAGCTGGATAGAACAAGAAGCATCCACTAGCTGATCCAATAACACAGGGGGAGCTGTTAACGACTAGTTGTCAGATCACTTTGTCAGCATCGGCAGCAGCGTCCAACAAGAGGAGAGAGGCAGCATTAGTTCTTAATCTACCTGCCACCGCGGAGAGTGCCCCGTGTAGATACCATTATGGCCAGTGCCATAACTGAGTAGTGTTTATACACTCGGCCCAACTGGAGGGCCATGCCAGGGCGCAGGTATAAACAACTTTATAACCATCTACATTAATGGCACCGGTCAATAAACACAAATATTGCAATCAGTCATACAGGGGAAAATGGGCTCTCGTTCTAACCAACCTTCCCTGGAATTCTAGGGCCTGTACTGTCACAGCTGCCAAGTTGTGGTGGGAATGGGGTGACCAGGGTGAGAGAGAGAGCGAGAGAGAGGGAAGTGTGGTAAAGGTGGCAGCAGGGCGTGATTGAACCAGTCAGACCTGTGTAGGTGATTTGGCCAGCCCAAGCTGCTGAAATCGTTTGGCGTCATCCAAAATCTTCCTGCCAGATACATCAGTGCGGTATCGGTTGACCTTTCAATGACTGTGTTTGTGTCATGTGCTGCCCTCACAAACACTCGCCCAGCACAAATATTCGTCTGCAGCCTTCTCAAATTCACTATGTTTCCATCCGTCACAAATTAGCATGCGTGAGGATACAGTGTCGCTGCTGGTGGAGCCAACGCAACATACACACACAGAGCGGCAAGACAAAGGATCTTACTGGCACTGACATTTGCCGTGAAATTTACATTCCATGCTGCTGACTCGTGTCATGTACAGCATTGTTGTTTGTTACACTCGAGTCGCAGCCACAGCTTCCCCCTTCCACCCCCCTGATGGACACCATAGACCCATAAAGCCTCTTGGATATTTTCATCTCGGTGTCTTTGAAGTTTCCACGTAATTGATTAGTTAGCATCTGTAACCAGCTGACAACACGGCTCGCTGTCATAGACGTATGCGTACAGACATACGTACAGTTATTTGCTTTACAGAAGTATTTACTGACCATCGACCGGCGGACGAAGTGAATTCGTCACTCTACACTCCACACGTAGCTACCGTATGAGCGCGCCCACCACCCCTTGGGCTCCTTCATCCCATTCCGTCAATAACTACCTTTCCTATAGCAATCAATGCTTGTAAATGTACGCTAGCACCGGAGGGAAAGAAACACTAACCCCTGGAGCGCCGAAAGCAATATGGGATAAATACAATAGGAGTGTACATGTACATGTACATGTACATCTACCGAGACTTACCAGTCGCTACGATGAGAGCTGCGACAATGTAAGACGCTAGGGTCTTTACTATCAGCCTTGATTGTGGCATCCTAAGACCTGCAATCACCTGCGAAAGAAAAATCGGCAGTGTTGAGAGGCTGCGTGGTGTCGCTAGAGCGCGTAGCCCACCTGGATTAGGTATAATACAGGTATAATCACAGGAGCGTGAATAGAACCGTATTATGTATCGGCGGTGTGTATAACGGGTATATAATGTTACATGAATCAAGATTCTATTGTTGTCATGCGGCTGTACCTGTCTGGGCTCAATAGCCCACTGCTTCAACTAAACATCTCAACGTATACAAATAAACAACGTCTGGAAATAAACACAAACCTTCACGTCTTGATGCTGAGATTTTTGCTCCTGCTATGTATCCTCACAGCAAGCTGTTCAAACTCCGTCTGTGTGCTTGTCTGGCCGTGTTATCCTTGCTAAGAACGGAGCAGGCTACTGGAAGCACCTGCAAGAAACGAGTTGCTATATGCCGAGCCCACTCACAACCACTTGCCTGAGGGTGCCAATTATAACATTAATAATACTAAACTGACATAAATATTTCTCGACAAGAAATGACAGCTTTTACTAATTAAAAGTTGAATTTCTCAGCGCAGCTTCTCACCTCCAAAACCACAGGATAAGCCCCAAGTACCCGAAGCCGATAGACACACCCGCTTGAGGCAAACGACTTCTGAATAATATCATTATTGCCCGGCCTTCATCGCGGGCTGGATGCTAATAATGCAGCGGTTTGTCCAATCAGCATCAGGTAAATGAACAGGCTGATTGCTCACCATTATCAAATGAGGAACAGCTGACATTTCGTTGATAGGATGACAAGAGCGAGACAGCTGCTGACAGCATGGCACACGCCGCTACTGCTGTACGCAGCCAAACTTGTGCGTCACAAAGCGCCGATCCTGTGGACGGATGCTAACAAAATTATGACCACCTCTCTCACAATAGTACATATTATTTAGACTTCACGATCATGCTTATTGCACCTGCAAATTTTTGTTCCACAGAGCGGTGCTTCATCGAAAATTAGGTGGGGGGGGGGGCATCCCTGAAAATGATCCCATATTTACATCCCACGCTCCAGTATTTTAGATCTGGATTGATTTCCTGATGTTCTCCTATGGGTCTTGCTGAGCTAAGCTCGAGTATAGCAGAGTTGTAGCTGTGGGGGGTAGAGGGGGGTAGCAGTAGGGGTTGGGGGTAGGGGTTTTCAGCTATGACTTCTCAAAGTTCAGAAAAACTGACTCTCCCATGTATTGTTACTCTGACAGGTAGATAGTAGGTACAGTTGACTGGTCAACTGTCATTGAGCATATCCATCCTTGCAGGATGTACCTATCCATCCATCAGTGAATATTGGTCTGATCCAATTATAACGCAGAGTACACCAAGTCTCAACATACGGTGATGTAATTATGCGGAACAGAATAAGACTTCGTCAATACCAAATTGAATTCTACATGGCCATAGGCTCGTAGCAGACCGGAAAAACTATTGATTAAAGGCTAGTTTCAAAGAACAACTTAGTATATAGAGACAAAACAGTAATAAGTACGCCTCACCCAACTCAAGGAAACGACGCCCAAATAGGAAGGAGAGCACAACTCCTGTGGTGCTGTGTAAAGAACAAGTCAGGGCTTGAAAGAGCAGCAGCGCTCTCTGCTTGGGTATAAGATATCGTCTAGGGAGAAAAACGTATCATCAAGATTCCGTCCTGCTATCACCCGCATCCAGAAGAGGGTAAGAAGTTTTTTCAGTTTTTTATGCGATTTTTTAACAAATATTTACACAGAGTAGGAGCTCCTTTTTCATTTAGTTCTATCAACCACTTTTTAGTGGAGTGACATGAAATGAAATCCAACAAAAAACTTAACCTAACTAAGCCACATCCATGATTGCAATCCTCTACCGAGACTGAGCTCCATGGACCCATCATCCATACACATGTCACTTTCTACAGCAAGGGCAGTGATACCAACAATTCTAATTTACCAAGTCAGCGAGGCTTCTCTACCGAGTAAATACATAGATTCAGAGATTGGAGTTGTCTTCCCCATATGGTGCACTGTAGTTAGGCAAAGAACTTCACATCAGATATCCGGGATCTCCGTCACACGCATATTCTTTTCTGTACACAACTATTCACTCAAGCCAAAGCACTAGGTAAAACCTCTTCTAGTACATTTTTAGCTCAAGTGGTAATTCGTATCTGTTATGACTCTCATGACTACCATCAATTTGTTTCAAGTTACATCTTTGCTAATGGTATCTATCATTGGATACACAATAGAGCCACCCTACAGCCCTGCTCTTTCAACCCAGTGGACCAAATGGGGAAGAGGACAACTCTATTACTGTAAAACCGGATTCGATAGCGACAGAAATGTGATCCATCAAAATAAAAATGAGAAGACAACTCCTATATATGTTATAACGGGTGACTGGTAGTGAATTCCAATGATAGCAATAGTTTTTCATAGCTATCAAATCCGGTTCCACAGTATCTCAGTCAATTAAGAGACCCAGGCCACTAGTTTTAGTACAAATTCCAGCAGTACCCAGCTTCCAACATGGAAGAACTTATGATCCAACCATAGTCTCTATAGCTTTCAATGGACGAACTGAAACGAGGCTTATATTCCAAATGAGCCTTATCTTCATGATATATGGCCAGTTCGAATGCAATGTCGCACTTTAAAAACATTTGGCACGCTTGGATCCACGTACGTTTATTGGACAACATGAGGAAATGTCTAGTAAATTCTCTCAGCTTTTCCCATAGTTGTCTTGATGTACAATGACCTGACATTCTGCCAGTTCTTCTTGAGCAGAGACACAAGGAAGTTGATGCCCATGGTAATATTGGCCACAAGCTCATCTCGTTCCATGCCGACGTTTCCAATGGCAACGGCGAGACAGAGGACCTGAAAGGAGAACATAATGTAGGCTCATCTTATACTACCGATCACTGTAGTGAAACAGCAGCAGCGAGTGATCCGTCTATCTGGCATGGAACATAGCACGAGATACAAAAAACATCTTGAACCTTGTGCTGCCATGCTGCCTCCCATTATGGCAATGACATAGCAACCAAACTGGTATCTTACCTTCTTCATCTGGAACTTGATGGTAGCCTTGACATCTTCAGCCTTAGCCAACATGCTCTCAGAGTGACTGAGCACTGTTGGGAATTTACCGGCTTTGTTCAGACCGGGTCCCAATACTCGAGGGATCATCTTGATAACGGTGTCGGATGCAAGGAACGCATTGTACTTCTTAGCTACAATTTACATAATATATAAGTCACTAGTTGCTCTCGAACAGAGCGAGTCAGGGGAGGATAACTCCACAGTAATCAGGTCTCCAAGGTGTCTTTCATCGGCCATTGCCTCTCACCGCTGTTTCATCATGACTGACTTGCACAGTATGCAATTGTGGAGATATTGTCATACAACTCTTACCAAGCTTCTTGACGAGTTTCTTGTCCTTGTTCAACTTCTTGAGGTCATCCAGGCTCCTATAGTCGAATCCATTAGCTTTTGCCTCATCAAGATGTCTTTCATCTCCGATGATGCAGATCTTCATCTTGGGCCTCGGAATGTGCTTCAGCCTGAAAAGAACAAACTCATGTTATAAAACTCAGCGATGAATACAATAAATAAGACCACATGCACGTAAACTAGACACAGCTGATCAGGCTGACGGACCAGTCACAAACCTGTGGTTGCATGGACAGTAAATTACTATCAATGTTCGGCAAAAGCCTACCCCTTTATTTAAGACACTGGGTGGGTGTCCGTCTAGATAAACTAGACTACCTGGGTCACCCAATCGGCCGACTGGGGTCAGGTTAGCTTACTTGACGGTTCCTGAGAAACGCTTGTCCTTTTGCGGGTCATAGTTCTTCAGTGTAATCTGAAGTTCCACAGTCTCAGTGAACTTCCTCTTCTTGTCCTTCGATCGTTGAAGGATAGTGTCACAGAGCTCCCTCAACTGCTCCTTGTTCAACTTACTGCAAACCATCAGTATAGAAACGCTTGAGGAAGGATGTTCGAGGATATGCGAGCCATTCGTATATGGAAAGCAAAAAAGCTTTAAAACGAGTGTTATTAACTTAGACGTGAAATAATTGGGCAAAGAGGGGCCCGATGAGTCAATTAAGAAACCTAAAACAGGGATTTCTTTTCAAGATAACTTTACAACATACCTCATCGTGACGGCAGTCTCGTAGAAAAGGACGAGACACGAGATAAGCCCTAAGTTTTATTACACATTACGGGGATTCCGGTATACCTCACGATATCATAGTAGTAGTTCCCTAGAACCGAGGCCAAAATCCTTCTGAACACGAGCGTTTTCATGGTTGGTTTTGGAGCGTGATGACGTAGTTTATGACGCATTACAAAGCAAGCATGCCCGTATTTTACAATTTATTTTACACAGATTTGCTCCGATGGGCTGGAAATAACATATTAAATCGCTAGTTACTCTCATTAGCACATAAGGTACAGCAAGTTCTACAATATTTTTACACTACGTATTCTCCGGCTTCGTATGGACTACGTCACCGGCCACACGGATTTGATGGCAAAGAACGCTCACCTAAAGGAAAGTGCAGGAAAGGTCGCCGGATTTTGATTGGTTGAGCGCATCACCTTCACTACGAACCGGTGATCGTTGCACACTTGGCAAGCGTGGACAAGGCATACTTCATTTATCGTAGCGTAGCTTATCAATACCGCTAAGTATGGCTGCAAACAACCAGACATCTACTCCAAAGTACATAAAGTTTCTCTTTGGTGGAGGAGCCGGGTAGGATATTCGACTTGTTCTTCAATCAGCCTCATCCCTTTGCCCAGGCCGATGTGCCTTTTTTCACTGGCAGTAGTTCTGTTGCCAGTGAATATAAATATGAAGTGAGTAGGTTGGTTGATTATGCAAGAGTTAAATTGAAGATGGGACGTCATTCCTGATAAAAATATTACAGCCTCATTTAACAGGAACGCATTACCGACCGTAAACGAGAATGATAGAATCAAGAGGTTTCTACTCATCTTTCTATACATGCTTTCATGTGACAACTGCATTAACTGGGACTCTGAATTCCATAAATGAATAGGTTAGACTAATTAACCACCTGCAGAGTATCGTTCAATCAGCTGACACTGATCAGATAATCACGATAATTCCCATATTCTGTCTTACTACAGTATAGCTAGCTAATAGCTCTCACCTTTACATAGTTTTATCGGTATTTACATTATATTATACTATATTTTAGTATGGCTGCCACGGTGTTCGTACAGCCTTTAGATCTGGTGAAGAATCGCATGCAGCTCAGCGGCGAGGGTGGAAAGCAGAAACAGTATCGCAACACGTTTCACGCACTGAGCACGATTCTAAAAAACGAAGGAGTGCGTGGTATCTATACCGGGTAAGTGAGGTATCACATCACGCTCTACACCTTGAGTGATGAGAGTAATGTGAGGTGTGCAAAGGTATTGTCAGTCAGATGATAATGCGGAAGAATGTTCAACTCAATGTTATCCTAACTCAGTGTCGCTTGAAATAGGATCAGTATGTGAGATATCAGGTCCTCCAGCGATACTTGTACAGAAATCGTACCAGATCCGTCAGTAGTATTTTGTGCTAACCAGTATCAGTTGTAAGCTGCCGCTGCACTGTGTCTATAGTTTACAAGATACATAACACATAGAGTGAACTGTTTACCCAATGTTGTAGGCTATCGGCCGGCCTGCTGCGACAGGCAACCTATACCACCACCAGGCTCGGTGTCTACTCAATGCTGTTTGAGAAGTTCAGGTAGGTTACACAGCTCCTTTCATTCCTTCTCTTCTTCCTCGCTCCCTCCCTCCTCTTTTTCTCCTCTATCTCTCTCCCCTACCTCCCTCCCTCCCTCCCTCTTTCTCTTTTTCTCCTCCCTCTCTCCCCTACCTACC
>ERZ1740065.1099-NODE-1099-length-15771-cov-11.813375_pt1 | contig 15771 bp, 8 predicted proteins | sample MGYA00581738_ERZ1740065 | MGnify/ENA primary metagenome ERZ1740065 (study PRJEB43018, sample SAMN04849749) | marine metagenome | isolation source: floating plastic debris | place: Pacific Ocean | collected 2008-09-01 | study: EMG produced TPA metagenomics...
TCTCACCTCTCACCTCTCACCTCTCACCTCTCACCTCTCACCTCTCACCTCTCACTCTTCACCCTTTACCGCTCACCTTTCACCTCTCACCTCTCATCCTTCACCCCTCCCACTCCTTACCCTTCACCTCTCATCTCTCACCCCTCACCCCTCATCCCTCACCCGTCACCTGTCACCTTGCAGCCTATCACCCTTTACTTTTGACCCCTCACCTTTGGCCCCTCAACCCTCACCCAGAATGATTATTGCCATTCTTTTGAGCTCAAGAGTTTGTATCAGCACCATGTGAGGTTGAGAAACCTCCTCAAGATTTCACCAGTTCCTAACAGAGCACACTTCTGTAGCCCATTGATATCTGCATGCTCTAGTACTGGTGACAGCCATTGGCAGCGCTGAGATGTTGCTGCCCTAAAAAGGCTTTGACAGCTACATGGAAAATTGCGGCAGTCATCTTTTATTATGTTCTTTTCAGCTCTTCCTGCAATGGCAGGCACTTATCTACTGCCACTAACTTACATTCCACAATATATGTCGGTATCGTGAAGGGCTGGAGAAGTTAGATAAGTCCAAGGTACTGCAGGAGAATATTGATAGAAGATTACTGCCACATTTTTAGCAAAATTACACGTCCAATCAACTATTGACCGGTTTCAGATCATAGGCGGAACACCTGTCACGAATGCACGTCAGTACATCCTTAGAGATCCAGACAAGTGGATGTAAATAGGTTACAGAGGAGTAGGAGTAGTCTTCCCCTGCCTAAAAACCGAGAGCATTCTGGCGCCGTACATGGCAGCCTCGCTCTTAAGGCACTGTAATTTCTCGGTGAGCAAGCACATGAGACAAACTTGCAATTTTAACTTTGAAAAAAAGTGTACTCTGTATGGAGGCGGTTTCCCAGGCACCGAGAGTTCTCACCTGAAAGGCATGATACCACCTGCTTGATTGAGATGAGAACAATATGTTCTTTACATATGTGATGAGGAAATGCTCACCATGAAAGTAGTAGAAACCTTGAGATTTGCTGCCCCTGATATCGATGGAGAGCTCATTTGAGAGGGGAGTGATGGAGAATACCGTGAACCGTCTACTATTACAGAATTTCTCTGTAGTACTGAATGTCACTGCCGCTGGCCTTCCATCAGGGCACACTGATTGTGTAGCGGGGAAGGCGGCCAATTCGCCATAAAAGTACAGAGAGTCTCCCGGTGTGAGTTGAGTGAGTGTAAGAGCGCATGTAGCCTGACCGGGAGATGGGTCAAATCTGATGGTTCCACTTCTGTCAGCTTTAACCTCATTAAGCAGGCAAGAGGAGGCAGGCTCTATCTCCTGACAGATTGTGTACTGGATCAGGAGTATGAGGAGAGGGATGATGTGAAAAATCATGTCTACAAACGGAGTTTCCCTTTTATAGCTCTTCACATAGACATCGATATCGTGCTATCGGTGAATTACATTCAGGAGCATTGGAAAACATTGGTATCAATGCTATACGACGTGTATCAGGCATGCGTATATATAAGCTGTACAAAAGGTGAAAACAGATTCAGAAGATTAGCTGCTGGATGAACCTGGTTTGGTTCACACGGGATTACCCACACCAGAGGGGAATGAAATAGATGGAAAGGCAGGCTGGAGCACCTCACGATCCCCACAAGATGTGAATGCTGAGGCAATTTATCAGAAACTTGTGTCTAATACTCTACAAATACGATTGTGAATCTGGCCACCCACCTGTCACCCACCTGTCACCCACCTGCCGCTAATTGGCACGTGGTAATTACCAGCCATGAGACAGGTTCCTTTTCAGAAAGAGTCTTAATGGCTCACATAACCCTTCTGGCATGTGACGATACTGGTGTGACATGTGACGATACTGGTGTGACAACCTACCTCTGTGTCTGTGAATGTCCTGAGCAGCTATGAGTCAAGTAACAATAAGCAATAGTGCTGGATTTTACTTCCTGGCTGTGACAAGCCTCTGCTTACTAATACAGTCACTCCATCTCACACTATCTCACACTCTATCTAACACTGCTAGAATCTATAGCTAGGGCCGTAGCAATTATCTTCATGTGGAGGGGGGGGGGAAATGAATAATCTAAGAAATGTGAACCAAGGCAAGAATTGGAACCACCCCTACGGAACTATAAATGTGTATATCACACTACGAGGCGCTGTCCAATCACGTTGTTGAGACCAACAGGTCCTCAAACTGAAATGTTAAATGGTTGCCATGGTTTCAACTTCCTACCAGGCTAGGTGAGATACCATGCAACTTTATGAACATCTGAGAATGTCTACAAACGTCTGAGTAAGATGAAGGGGAATTTCCCCCATCTTGCCCAGCAGTGGTTACGGTCCTGCAGTCAGCTACTTACTATCTTGGAGTTATCAGTTTGGTGAGTCAGCTTGCAGACGTACGCAGGTCAGACATACACAGGTCAGACATACGCAGGTCAGGTGATCGATTAGATTACAAACAGAGTTCATTGGTGGATTCAATAATTCCTGCTTTCTCCAAGCTTCACAACTAGCAAGGGGGAAGGGACCGTCCTACAGGGGAACAAAGGGAACAAAGGGAACAAAGGGAACAAGGAATGGGTGCCTGTGATTTTTCCCACCAACCTCTACAGGCCGACCCACTACTAAAGTTTCCACACCAAATTGTTTCGCCTACAGTTACATCGAGATAGCACCTTTCTTGGGTGACATAAACAGCTCAGAATATCGCTGGTACAATCTGCCATGGCCATTGCTGACTAATTCAATAGCTGGTATCCTGTGAGAGGCCGTGATGTACTCATGAAGAGATAATACCAGTACACTTATCTCTCCATTGTACGGGTCATATCATACTCTGTGATTGGTATAGGAGCAGACTCTGTCTGTGTGTCTCATTGGTGATAATGATAACATAGCGTATAACTGCGTGATATGAAAGCGATAATGAATACAATGGTGATGCATTCACTCAGGCTGTAAATAACCTTGCTTTAGATCAGATCGTTTCTGTTCCGTTCCGCAGTAAGAGCCTACCACACGCTGATGACAACAGTGATGATGAACACATGTCGACATGTCAAACTATGAATGACGAATGCTCCTCATACTGTGATCGATAGAATGAGCGTGTGGCCAGCTATCTGCATGTGTGTGATCATCATTTCCACTTCCCTCCTCTGACGCTAGAGAGGAAATTAAAAGCACCTGCTACATGTACCAGAGACGATGACAATGAATTGACGGACTAGACTACTGGTGACAATAAAGGTGACTGCGATGATAACACGGTGATGACATTTGCGTAAAATTTGGAGTTGTCTTCTCTCCTCACTTGGCCTAACCCCTGTGATGTCACACCACATATTCTCACCCGACTAAAAGCACATTGGTTAATCAGTATATATTTTAGTTCTTCATCACATGCTGTTGTAGCTGCTACACCAAAAACAGGTGAAGACAACTCTAGTTTTCCAGCAAAGCTTTGTTACCTTCAAGGGACAGTCTTTGGTAGAAGTATCCCCTATTGCTCACATCACAACAAAGAATATCCGCAAACGTAGTGAAAAACACAGCGATCTCTTGAGGAACGTTTATTTATCTCTTACATTTTAAATGCATTCTAATTCTAACTGTCGCCTCTACAGACCGATTAGTTATGAGAATCAATAAAGCTAAAATGACATCGATAGAAAGATAACCAATCATAACGCCTTATTCATGCAGCACCAGCCACCATTGCTAGAAGTACATTTCAACAGTTCAAGCTTATTCCACAGAGTTGAAGTGGTTAACATATAGACAAGGCAGTCGTCTCCCCCTGGGTCAAACTTCACACTTTCTCAAAGGTCCTCTTGCAGATCACTTTACCGTCTCCGACATTCATCATCTGCAATTCAGCTGAACTGGTTCAGTTTCACCGACACTCATCTGACCTCTGACCTCTGTAAACTGCAGACGTACCTGAATCAATTGGTCGTCCATCACCTCTCTTGACACGGTCATGTTTCCCTTGTCGTTATCAAACGTAGATGTTATAACGACCTTGTCATCTTCCAGCCCCATGGATAGCTGAAGGAGAGGAAGGATATAGTTTACCACTCGTAATAGTAAGGGTGCGACGCTTGCAGTAAGTCTTTGTGAGTTAATATAGATCAGGTTTCTCGAGTTTCATGAGTATAAGATAAAATTTCTCACGACATAATTTCATTCATATAACGTGTGTGTGCAGACAATAAGCTATAGCTGAATGCTGGAGTAAGGAAATTAATTTTGAATTATTGAGTGGATAAAAGTGAAATTCATACTTTTCCTGTGCCCCATTCGGTTTCAACCACTTCGATCGTGCTGCCATCTAGTGGCAAAGAAGCTGTCCTCGTCTCACTGCCAAAGTCAGTAACGATGACCAGGTTACCTCCATCGACAGATAGTTTCAGGATGGCAGGTGTGGCTAGGGCAGCCGACTTCATAGCGTCGCCATGACCTGGAAATGAGTGAGTCTGAGATATATAACAACGAACTTATAACCTATAACCTATAACCATGAAAATCCTTTGCTATCACAATTGGTAAATGGAAGCTACTGGATCATATCGATCAGATATGTACAGCAGTGAGCATATACATATACATGTACATGGAAATGAGCATAGACATAGAGATAGAGCACAGATAGAGGAGATAAATAGCAGACAGACATGGAAGTGGCACATAGACATAGAAAGCAGTGTATGGCTGATCACACAGAGGAATCGTGTAATGCGCTGATCAAGGGTGAAATGCGGTATGGTATTCCTAATGCCCGGTTTATATATAACAGTAGAAAAATTAGCAGCCATATATCATCGTATTATTCAACCAGCTCTTTATACAGGCTTAAATAGCCGAATTTCCCGATCGTGTCTCCGATACCCGGCTGTTTGGATGCAAAATAAGAGTCGACCAATCAAACTTCCATTTCTGTAGTTGGCTGCAAAAGGTTGTCCGTAAACATAATCACGTGATCCTTCCCCGAATCCAGCTAGCTTTGACCTTGGCCTCGCCAAAATGGTGGAACAAGGAGGTGTCAAATCATCTGCCAAAGTTGCTGAGTAATTCGACTATGGCGGCAACAAAATTCGATTGGCCTTAGACAGCCGTGTAACGAGCCGAATAATGTCGCTATACGGCTCGTATGAAGCGGGTACAGGACTAAACTCTCTCAATGAAGCAAAAATATGAATGACGGTAAACATATAAAAGCCATTGCATAGTCCCTCACCAGTAGCCTCCAGGAACTGCTCAAAGTTCTCCGACTTGGCTGGATCAGACTTCCATGAGCCGAGGAGTTTCTGTACAGCAGTCTCAAGAGCGGTCATCGTGACGAGTAGCTGATGATTATCTCTCTGGCAGCAGCAGTAAAACAAATCTGGCAGCGGGGCTTGCGGCTGCATGGCTTATATACCTCAGCCTGACCAACAGGATGTTAGTGGATCTGACATCTGATGTCACGCCAACGATCATACGTATGGGGGAATAGTTGTGAGAAATAGCAGGCAACATGACCATTCTGCCAAATCTGATGTTTTTGCAGGTAAATGGCATCGAAAGATTGGTTTGTTTTCCTGTGTGCAGAATGCCAGCCTGGCCACCGGTCCAGCTGGTGGATGCGATCAAAATGCGACCAAATGACATTATTGGGGCAGGACAGATTTCATTGACCATGTACTTTAACTTCGGGTCGCTATTGACCTTTTGCTGCCGTAATACCTATCTCTGCATGTAGACACTCACGGAAACATTCAGGTGCGTCTGCTGCTAAGTCCGTCTGCTGCTGAACCCTCGCTCCAAAATTTTGTTCTCCATAAAAAAACTGAAATGCTTGTTTGCCATCACAGATTCTCTTCCGCAAAAAAACCTTGGAAAATATCACAGCTATACATAGCATCAAAGATCATCAAATACGTTGATGATCTCTGATGACGTGTTGTAGGATCAGAAATACTGGAGATTCAGTTTTTCTAAACTTTTCTGAACTTGTAGAAGTCATAGTTGAGAACCTCTACCCCCTACAGGCAAGATCTTGCCTTAACTGAACTCAGCTCAGAAGTATCTAACCAAAAATACGGGAGGCTCCAGGTAAATACAGGAGACTTGCCATGTTTGATCACAGCGTACCTCTCGCATCCAGGTGCCAAAGCCTGATGGCTGAATGAAGCTCAACTAGCCTCAGAATTTGACACCTAATCAGGAGGAGCAGATTACGGTAGTGATAATGCCACAGCTGGATACAGATGTCAGGAAGGAGGGTACTAGTAATACGGAGATACAGATCTACTAGCCGATGAAAATGGGTGTGAGTCAGCTAGTGGCAGCAAGACAAATCTCACCTGGATTAGTGTGTACGTACGTACCTGGTGAGGATGCGACGTAGTAGTGAATGCTGCAAGTTTTCTGCTTGAAACCGGAGAATTTATACTGCAGTTAGGCAGAACTGCGGCAACTTGTGTAGGCCAGAATTTTCTGGCTGAATGTGTAAAGAACATGCTCGATAAACTTAGATAAATGAACAAGGAACATAGGGAGGGAGGGAGGGAGGGAGGGAGGAATGGACGCAGGGAGGGAGCCAGCATGGATGGGAGGGGAGAAAAGGAAGGGAGGGAGGAGAGAGGAATGGAGGGAAGGAAGAGAAATGGAGAGAGGAGAGAGGAATGAAGGGAGGGGAGAGGAATAGTGGGAGGGAGGAAGGTAGATGGGATAGAGGGAAGTTGAGTATAATCAACCCGCCGAGCTCTGGCGTTCTCATTGATGAATCGGTACATCAGGGGTGTGAGAAACTAGAGGTTGGGACTGTGCTGCGTTTAAGCAGGAAGTAATAGTGAAGTTGTGAAGCAATTGGGCAGAGGTAGTCAGCACCTATGAATGGTTGAATAGGGAGACTGTGTGAATTGCATTTTTTGGGTTTCTCATTCAGCTTTCTTACGTTGCACAAATTTAATGTTTACAATCAGAGGAGAACCTTACACACTATCACCCTGACAGATACGACTATTCGACATGGATACATAGATAGGCAACTAGGAACTAAGCAATATATAGACTTGAAGTGGCCAAATTCTAGTCATTAGTACTGACAGTATAGTAAATCAAATAAAAGTATCCTGCAAAAATGATCCCTAATCTGTCTCAGTACACCATGTAAATTTGGTAGTTGTCTACTTATCTGCCCTGAAGTTCTTAGAAAGGTAATTTACTGTAATGTTGAGAAGGCAACTCCATATTGAAATCACAGCTTACCATTAGTCTGAGAAGACAATTCCCTACCGCAATAATGGTTTTCTACTATACTGAGAAGACAAATGCATATCGAAATAATAGTTTGCTGGTACATCGAGAAAACAACTCTGTATTGCAATGACGGTTTACTGCTATACTGAGAAGGCAACTCCCTTCTGCAATCATAGCTTTCTGCTACATCGAGAAGACGAATCCATATTGCTATGCTGGTTTAATACTTAACTAGGAAAAAAATCTGGCATTCTTTATTCTTCTATTGGCAGGGTCACAAAGTGTTGTACCAGTGGAGTATGATGTGCGCGGCTGTCGTCCCCCGTTGGTGCGCAGTAGTTAGTTCCATCGTTGTTGCGGCCATGTCACAGCTGTCGCTGATAATATAGCTGGTGAATGCGTGTGTCAATGTCCTTTCGTTGTAGGAAGGTATGATTGCTGCGTAAATACCTGCTTTTTTCATGAACAGATTTGTGTAATTTCGCATATTGTTATTCATATTTTCGTACTACAAACAGGATGCAACGAATGCAGCACAATTCCGGAGCCAAGTCACTCTAACATGCATTGTCTAAAGATCAAAATATGACGAATGATTTAACACATCATTCATTTGGAATCATTTGAGTTACAAAGAAACAGCCCTTATACAGTAATAAAGATGTATCGGAAGCCCTCACACAACTTGGACCAAAGCCGTAGCAACTTATCGCAATGGTGCCAAAATCAGTGCAGAAGCAATAAATCAGGTAGAAAACATACAATAGAGGATTGTAATTAATTTATCTCCAATTAAAAATGAAGAGCAAATTTTTTCTTGACCTTCATGTTGTAAAATCATTAGTTGTATTCGCAACGGCGTTCCACCACGAGATGGAACGAACATTAAATGAAGCTCGGCCCACAAATTGGATTAATTTACGGGAACTAATTCAATGGAACCAAAAAAAGTTGTTCCGGCCAGCTGCAAGAAATGAGCTAATTTTGTCTAACCCACCTGGTGTTACATCGCCACTTCATGCGCGGGCTCTCAATGTCTACTAGCGACTAGTGCTGATATGTCGAATGGCTCACATCTGTGCTTTTCCTTTGTACAGTAAGCATGCAACTGCACAGGTCCACCATTTCATTTTCGCCGTATAGTTAGTCCCAACTGAATCCTTACTGTTCTACTTTACATTAGGCTGCTGTTTTCAGAGCTTATGAATGTTAAAAGGAAAGAAGGTGGAGTGGCCTTCAACAACTTCTTACTCCATTCTCATGCGTCGCCAATCATGTAACGTTTAGTCCTTGACAGGCTGGATGAACTACTCTGGTAATTCGACTAATGCATTCTAGTCCTCTCTTTGATTTTAGCTGGGCAATGTATCGATGATTGCGCAAGATTTATCGCATGCATATCTTATGCCACTGTATTTAAATCCTGCTTGCTCGGCATTATAATTTTATCCCAATCACTCCAACTACGTACACATTGTTCATAACAATGAACCCCTTCTTTTCTTTACATACTCATGCATGTGTTCCCATTCCTTTTCACTGTTGCAACCTTTCCCACTCCTGTATTCCAGTTCATCTATCCTCCCTCATCCCCATTATGAGTGCATGTGTATTCTGTCCACTATCTTTGAACTGAACAAATTATGTCTTCATGTATCTCTCTCTGACTTCAGTGTGGAGAAAGTAGTGACGAAGAGAGGTCGTCCCATCGGATCTAAAAATAAGGCTCAAATAGCAAAGATATTGTTTACAAAAACAAAGTTTCATACCATCATTGCTTTTATTGTCCATTTTAATGCTCCTTTTTGCTAACAGGTGTCACAAAGCTGACAGCAATGTACAGTCCAGTTTGTCAGAGGTGTTATGGCCTCGTGACCGTCACTCCCGCTCCTCAGCCTGCCACTGCCGTCTTGTCTGACACCATCTCATCTGATACTGTCACTTTTGACACCAACTTGTCTGACGTCACTCCCTCCACAAGTACTGCTGATGAGTGCTCACTTACTCCACGCACTATATCTGACATGGACGATGAAAGTGTCAAGAGTACTTCTGGAAATACAACTTATGGTACGTATGGTTACGATCACTATTAGACATGAAGTTTCATCCTGCTACTGCTATCCCAAAATTCCAACCTTTCATCATCCTACTCCAGACAATATACCATCTTGGATGATGCCATCAAGCTTGTGATAAAGCAATATACCCTGTTTCACAAGCAATCAAGATAGCAAAGACAAAGAGAGAGAAGCTAGTGGCAAGTCATCAGTTTATTTTCAGACTTGTTTTACAAAGGTTTGCTATGTATGATATATACTATCATTGGCAATTGCTTTTCTTTCATTTCTTAGCTCATGGAACCAGTGTTTTCATCCCTCGCAGATAATGGGGTGACTACAGACGGTCGTATAAAAAGGAGAAAGGATGAACGTCTACAACGACTTACAAGGAACTAAAAAATCACGATAACAAATCAGGTATACTAACCTTGTACAGGCACGTACGGTGTTGTTTATAACCCTTCAATGGACGATACCAGCTTGTCTGTGTCTACTGCAGGCCATAACCTTAAACAAAATCTTTGAAGAAGAATTCAGCAAGACGTATTCATTGGTGGTTGATGCCGTCGTGGATGAAAGCGGAAAGTAACTTCATGTTGTGTTTCCCCCCCTTACTCCCTCTCCCTTGCTCCCTCTCTCTCTCCTCCTCTCCCTCCTCTCTCCTCCCCTCCCTCCCTCTCTCATCTCCCTCCCCTCCCTCCTCCTCTCCTCCTGATTTTACCCTGCTAGTGGTATCGTCATGGGCAACCAGCAAGAGGAGCCTGCAGGCCGCAGCAGCGATATACGCGTGCATCATGATATGATCCAGGTGACCCGGCAGTATAGAACATGAGCTGCTGCAAAGAGTTGAAGACCAACAGAAGGTTGAAGCCGTAGTCTTTTTTCCTGTTTAATTACACCTATCATGGGTTTTATGCTCGGTTTCATCATCGTGATCTCAGTACCATCGATGAACCTAATAACACCAGGGAAACCTAGAATTATGTTGATGCGTGTGAGACAAAGCAAAAATCATATAGCACTACTCTAACACCATAGCAGCATGTAAACTCAGCACAAACTGCAGCTCTGGCTGTCAGAATTTTGTACTTAATGCATGCAGGAGTTGAACCTACACTGATGGCCTGTTTACTTTCTGTCTCAAGTGAATAGTTTGTTGAACTATCTGACGGATCGGGTGTAAGTAGATGAAACTGAGTTCAAATATTGACGAAGTTCAGGAACAATTCCTTCATGCTAAATGTTGTTTGTAACACTTGCCGTATTGGGGGATGAAAAATACCTCCTCTTGTCTTTGCTCCTGCTCTGATGGCCACACGATATGCTGCTGCTCAAGCTCCAGAATGGTAGCACAGACCTGGGTGACACACTCGAAAACCGTTAACTCAGCGATGTTAAATCTAAAAGAAAGGGGCAATGCGTGCAGCGTACCTTTGCTGGAAAATATTGTGCTGTGGAGACCTATGTCACTTATGTCTCAGCTGTTGTTCAGTAATAAGTCTGCGTAGTTAACTACCATAAAGCGAACAAGAGTCGATGTTCAGGTGGAAGGGTGTCAGAGCGGGCACCATTGTAATGATTAGTTGGGAGATATTAGTTGCAGCACTTAAAGGTCTTGTTTTACATGATTTTCTCTCATCACCATGTGTTTATTCAAGTTGGACTATGTAACCCCGCCTGTGACAAAATACGCTTTAGCTGACCCGCGTCTAACCAACATCACAACTACTAACATGTGTTGTCAGTCTGACACAGGCGCGACAGTTAACATTGCCGCTAGGGCAACGTCATCCACCTATCAGCCTAACGCATTCTGCTGCGAGGTGCAGAGACAACTGATTAGTCATATAATGACCATTCTGTTGTGGCTTTGTTTACAATAGATGAAGTATTTTGGCACGTGTCCCCCATATCTCATCTTACAATTAATATCCCATGTATATTGGCTACACCAAATTTAATTAGCACTCATGACTATTATTAGCACAACAAACAAGTTCGTTAGATATTATCACGCCTAACCAACCTCACAGCTATTAGCGTGTGCTGTTAGTCCGGCGTAGGCAGGGCGGCTAACATTGCCACTAGGACAATGTCATCTGCCTATCAGCCTAACGCCTTCTATAGCTTACATCTCACCAAAGTGCAAAGCTTCACAGCATGTCAGATTATCTCTGACCTTCGTGCTTCTCAGCGGCCTTAGTTTGATGTATGGCTGGTCACAAATAATCTAATTAACACTCAGAACTTAGTAGTACTCTATATATACAACTCGCATCTCACCAAACTACCAGGTTTCACTGCATATCAGATTGCCTCTGACTTTTTGAATCCCAGCAATCATAGCTCAATGACTAGAGTTCTATTTGTTTTGCTGTCTACAGCAATTACCGATAACCGTTAATTTCTGCACACGAGCATAATTACTTTATCAGAATCACACAGACTAGATTAATTAACCAGCAGATGAGGCGTACAGCAAAACTTACATGATAGAAGAATTGAAGATGAATAACAGTCAAGTGTCTTCAAAAATCGAGAGAGACGTTGAACATGACTGATGTTATCAGTCCTATGTCTAGGGCTCAAAAAGGTATTGTCTATCTGAGTCCTTTCCTTTTATAGGTGACTGCTGTATACATGTTATTTAACAGTCTTTCCCACGGCAACCTTGAGCTCATCTTCTTTGTTGTCTAGGAATGTTGTGCCAACGCATGTCGTGTTGTTTAGTCTGCCTTTTCTTGGTCTTCATGGTTGTGTAGTAATGTTGTGACAACTTAACTCTTGCTTGGTTTCTTAGTTGCCTGTCTTTGATTCTACATCTGATTCTCACAATCGGTTAAAACTATGTAAGCCTATAAAATATCTCTATAATCCATGTAAAACATAACTAATCAACTTAGGTATAATAATTAATTTACATTGAAATTGCCCACACTGGCACACGACGTATCCCATCCTTTCAGTCAACCATCGCTTCAAAATTCTTTATAATTCACCTGGCAAACGGAGTGCAATAAGTACTGGGTTTTGGCATTCTGTTGATCAAATACATAATCAATATAGAGCAAGCACATAAGACTAAAAAGTGAAATAGTTTTCGAGCATGTGACACAGCATAGATGACAAAGAAACAGTTCCAAAGTTTGTCTTACCTATGATAATGAGTAGCTATATGGTGAAGAAGGGCATATTGAGAAACATTTTAGTCCGTCAAATCATAAGCAGTTCAGTTGTAATCATAGGTATACAGGTAGAGTAGTGTCTTATGAATGGGCTTTCGGAAAATAGAACCCATTATACTGCCTAGGGAGCACAATAGGCAGTGCCTAATGAGAGACAGAAATCACATGGCACCCTCACTGAAAGACCGCCATTGTTTGCCATAAGCCTCATACTGCAACGAAAAGAGTGACCGCACAGCAATGCTGGTAATCCTTAGGTTATTTTCAACTGAATTCTTGGAGGCAACGTATCATCCTTGGAATTACGCCCATAATTTACGACGTTACATGACCATTTGCAACTAATGGCGCCAGGTTGCCGCCTCGGAATACTGAGCTGAAAGTGGTTAGAATATCGTAAGTGATTACCATCTTCATGATGGAGAGGGAATGTTTGCAGGTGTGATACTAACCAGTACAGGGTTACATTGAGTGTGATACAGATTGTGTTAGCTAAAACAATCTGAGGCTATCGGGTGATACAAGACATTTAAGCATGACAGCAGTTCTTGAACCAGCTGCTGGAAGCAATAGCTGTACAGAGGGCATTGAGAACAAGGGATTCAGATCACAGATGTTGTTTAGAGAATATCAATATGTCACCACCTTGTCACTACACAACCAAAATTTTGTAAGAGGTGAAGGAAGACAAAGCCACACCACAGACTTACCCTTGGACGTATGATAATGTCTTCCAAATTTTCCGGCACTGTATTCAGGCAGTGAATTGAATAACTTATTGCAAACAAAGCGCTGTTCTGAGATGTTAGTCTCCATTACCTGTGGAGGATGGTCAAACCATTGGGCCAAATTAGTCAGGTCACTGTTGCCAGCTAATTTGATGAAAAGTCTTCTGGCACCAGGATCCATAGTCACTTTGCTAAGAAGAACGAAGTGAGAAAAATTCCTGAAGGTTTCATCTCAGAATGTATATGAATTTAGACACAATGACGATAATGAATTATAAGACATTGCCTCAATACTAGAAAAATGAGAAATAGGAGAATAGGTGATCGCTGTGGCACGGGACGAAAGCATTTCGGTCTGACTTCAGAGAGCTTATAGAAATAGAGATTTCATTCCATTGGTGCTCGCAACCTCGGCTGTAGTACAACCCGGAAATGTTGGGATTTCCAAATTCCATTTCGTAATGGAACACCACTGCAAATTCCCCTATTAGAGTCATAGACAGAAGGAGGAAAGTATGGAGAAATTCCTTCAATACCTCGTCCAATGTAGTTGGCTGATAATCAGTACAATTCGGCTGTCTATCAGGTGGAGAAGTGACATGAGGAGTTATCTAAACATGACTTCTCTAAGATTTTTATTTCTTGTGCTATACATAAATTGATACAGGGTGGTAACTAAAAATGAGGTTATGCCTGAAATGGTAGAGAACGTTAACTTCCTGTGATGTTAACGAGCTTATAGCTCTAAAAATGGAGTTATCTAAGGAAACAGGAGTAGAAACTCAAGGAGCAAATGTATAGGTAAATATTTAGTTAAGATTAGCAATCAGGTAAAAGTTACATATCAAGGTTAAACCTTAAGATTTATTTCACCCAGCCTACATAATAAGCAGTAAGCCGGTCTGGTTAGTCTTATGGTCGTGATTGTGAAAACTCCTGAAGGCGTTGATGATCTCGGGAGAGAGAGAGAGAGAGAGGGGTGGAGAGAATCCTATTTGAAGTTGGCATACTCCTCGAAGCAGTTCAGGTACTCCAGCATGAAGTTGTACAGGTACTGCAGCTCATCCTGTGGGAGAACAAATACACTTGTGATTAACTTGATTCTGTGTTGCTCATCTACACCATGATGTATTTTAGCTGATCAAGCAGACAAATCCTGGCTGAATTTCGTCGAAGATATAACTAAAATTGCAGGCGAGCTTGAGCCTCTGATGGATCCCATGCTCACCTGTGGACAGGCTATGGCAAGCTTTGAGGCATACCTAACCCTATTAGGCACATGGTGGTGTTAACTGCATCACACTAGAAGACTAGAGGGGACCACCTCCCACACCCACCCTGGTGCCTCTGGTGCCAAAACTTCATCTCATCACTTCACCTGAGGTGCTCTGCAAGCTACCTATTTCTTAACTGCTAGGCCTGGGTAAGAACAGTCGCTTTGCTTTGTACAGAGTCGCTCTCCATCACGCGCTCAAGTAGAAAATTATAGCTGTTTACGACTAGCTGATCACTTACCGAGCCAATGAACTCTGGCCTTGACCTCCTGGCCAACTTTATCTCCAGCACAATATCGATCTCCTTCTCCATCCTCGCTCGCAGGAACAAGTTCATGCAGATGGCAAACAGTCCGCTCAATCGACATCCGTTGCTAAATAAACGAATATTGCTATGAACACAGCGTGGTAAGATGATCGGTATACTAATTTTACTGTCCATACCTAAAAATTACATCTTTTGTCATTCTCCGATCGATATTTGATTTCACTGCTTATACCTAGAAACTAAGGCATTTGTAATTATCCTGTCGATATTTTTCGCATACAGGATGTGTAGGAGTGTGCAAGCATATTGACTGCAGAATGAGAAAATACCAACACTACTTGCTACCACACTAGTGCTTCATGAGGTGATTAACATGAGTATTCATGGATGCATGGGAATTCCTGAGAGTTCTCATCATCACTAAGACCTTATTGCATATAATCTCCTGTAATTTTTGGTCTCTTCTCACTCGAGAAATTTTACTTCCAGTTATTTGTTGAAATAGCTTTCATGATTTATTGTTTATTATTATATGGAATAAATGTAGGACATTTGCTGCTTTCCTATCGGCATGTGTCACAGGTGCTACGTAAGCCTTAGTCCACACACAGCCTGGCTTTCAATGCAGTAACGCAGGCTTTAGCAAGCGCTGGAGCTGTAGATAGAACTAGAGCTTTGACCCTTCACAGGCAATCTAATAAGAGAATATAAAACACTGAATAACCCACTCCTAGAGTTCTTGGAAGAAGACCAAAGGCCTATAAGCTATTAGTATGGATTATAGATGGAAATCATTATGCCATAAGATCTGACAAAAGCTGACAGTACTTAGAGATTTTGGTTTTTTGTCTTTCTCCCTCGTGCATCAGCGGAAGTGTGCGAGACTGAGCACAGATAAGCGCGGGAGTGACCGTTGATAGGAGCGGGAGTGACCGTTGATAGGGGCGGGAGTGACCGTTGATAGGAGCGGGAGTGACCGTTGAT
>ERZ1740065.1100-NODE-1100-length-15768-cov-12.665564_pt1 | contig 15768 bp, 10 predicted proteins | sample MGYA00581738_ERZ1740065 | MGnify/ENA primary metagenome ERZ1740065 (study PRJEB43018, sample SAMN04849749) | marine metagenome | isolation source: floating plastic debris | place: Pacific Ocean | collected 2008-09-01 | study: EMG produced TPA metagenomics...
CCCCCTGCCTTGGACTGTCTAACACTTTACTCCCCCCCCCCCCCCCCCCCCACACACACAGCGGCCCGGTGCAGCTGCACGGTGCAGCGGCACGGTGCAGCGGCACAGTGCACAGTGCCTCTTATTCCTGAAACTGTCAAAACCTCTCTTCCCTCTGCTTACTTAAGCTGTTTATAAGAGACAATAACTTTTCAGACTTTCCGACAATGAGGATACCTAGCCTAGTACTTTTACTTACGTACCTATACTTTTACTTACGTACCTATACTTGCGTACCTATACTTACATACCTATACTTACGTACCTACACTTACGTACCTACACTTACGTATCTATACCTACTATACTCATTCATAGCTGTAATATTTTTACATAGTTTTACCTTTCCGCTTTTTACTATCCTCCGGCACGTCGTCTGATACAAGTTTAGACATTCTGATGACAATTTTGTTGCCTTCAATCAAGGAATGGTCCACCTTCGCATCACGGATGGAGCAGAAGTAGTTTGTATGCTGTCTTGTTTGACCTTCATATTAATTCGCATTGCTGAATTATGTGAGTCGCATATTTGATTGAATATTGTCTGTGACTTTCATACCACACTCTTGATGTTCTACATAGTAGCTCTGTGAAGATCTATGAGAGCCGGCCCTATGCCTGCTGTTAGGTGAGGGCTCCAGCTGTAGTGCCTTTTCCTCAGAGGTCTGATCGATATTAAATAGCTTCTTTGCCTTACCAAACAAACCTGCCGTAAAAATAACACCACATGTCCTTTCTACATCTACACACAGCCGCTGGCACTCGGAAAATATGTCATATCAACTAACCTTTGACCTGGTCGATAACATCAGGAATGTTTTCATTGTGTGCAGTGTCAAAATGTTGAGCCAATGCAGTTGCTGATCCCAGGTCTTGGACACATATGGGACAGAGGAAGCCTTCCTTGTCAAGAGGAGACAGTTGATCTCCTATCACCCCAGCCATATATCATCTTTCCTACACAAAAAAACATGATCAGCCTTGATCATATTGTACGTCGTGAAAAGATTGTGTAAATGCTGTGTCAACCACAGAAAAGACTCTCTGTACAACTCCGAGGGGTAGAGGAAGGATGAGTGAGAAGCCAGTGTATGCAACAAGCGTAACTTGAGATTCACTAGTTCATGTACCTGGCTCTATAATGCTATCCAACGAGCAAACCGCTGTTACTCAACAATCCTTGAAATATATAGGAATAAAAAAGGATCATTTAATAGTGAAATATCGGGTCATTTACCATGTTTTCCTTAATATCTCCGTAGCTGGACGGTAATGTTAGAGTTTGAGAAGTCGACGAGTGTCCTGTAGCCGCAGAGCTGGTCACGCCCCTTTATTCATTTTATCTGCTTAAGAAAGCGGATAGATCTAAAATTAATAGTTTAATCGGTAATATTAAGATATTTTTGATTTATGAGATAATTTTTCTTACTTTATTTGTAGTTTTTGGAAAGTTCGTTTATAATCTTTTATCTCCCGATCAGCGATTGAATGACTTTTCTCACGGTATTTCCTGTGTTGGTGCTCACGTTTGGGGAGCAAGACAGAGGTAAATAGAAAATAATATCGTCTTCTTTGCATCTTATCTGAGCAACATCTTCCATATGAGACTTCACACTGATGATAAATATGCCATGCATCCCATGTGATGTTCTCGTGTGAAGTGCCGTATATGAATAACGTATATAGTAAGGCTATCTAGTACTATAGCATCAGTATTTCTTCACCATGACATTCTACTGCTAATGTTGGTGATATGATATGGAGGCGGATTCGACGCAAATAACACAAGAAAAACTCGCCCTATCCATCAAGACTGTTCATGCTGATCTACGACGAAGAATTCTCAAAGGTGTGATATGATTCTTCCTTTTATTTTCATTCAATATCTCATATAGCATATTATGATCTGTTTCTGTAGGTGAAAATGTGGAGAGCGTGTGGAGGGAGCATATGTCCGACACTCAGACTCTATCGAGATACGCTCAAGCGATGAGAACTCTGGCTAGAGATCACTGGCAAAAGCATAATGGTTACAATCTTGTTAGCAGTGTGACCTATCTTGAACAATGTTGCTGCAGTTTGTGCTGGATTGTTTTCTATGGTTTTAGAGACAAGGATTGACTGGTGTCACCACTATATTCTCAGGTACTTTGCTGAAGACGGTGTGTTATGCAAGATGTTAGGCAAAGATAGAAGGTCTTTGGAGTTCCATCAAAATGACGGCACAGAATTCACTGGCAGCAGGCGATGCTGTAGCAGAGTGTTTGATTCGCTATCTACACTCCTCACACATCAAACAGATATGCGGGACAAACTGGCCTGCCGATTGAAGAACAGGTATTACTGATTATTGATTATTGGTTTTATCTGTCTCAGTATCTGGGTGCAGGAATTCAATTGATTGAACTTTGTATCTTTCAGCCCGTTGCCATTGGCTCATCCTATAAAGCTTATTGATGTCGGAAGTTGTTACGCGCCGTTCTCATCGTATTCAGAGTATGACTGTGTCTCTGTCGACCTCTGCCCAGCTACTGATGTCAGTGACACTATATTCCTATACTTCCCCACTAATGTCATCGTAGTTTCATCTTTATCGGACATACCCGCTTCTAGAAAGTTCTCAAATGTGACTTCTTAAATGTTGAGATCCTAACCGGTGACAAATCCAACGAGGAGGAAGATGCTGTGGCTATCACTGACACCTGTGTCACATCTATACCTGCTAATGTATGAAGCGACTTCTACTCAACTCACCTCAACTCACCGTTCGCTGAACTGCATGACATTGACTGCTGGATTGCCTTACAGCGTTTCGATGTAGTTGTCTTCTCCCTCCTACTGGAGTACATGCCCTCATGTGTTCAGAGGTGGGCGTGCTGCCTTCGCGCGCATCAGATCCTGCGTATGAGCTGTGTGCTGCTGCTGATTACTCCGGACTCCAACAAACAGCACAGGAGAGCGCAGCAGGTTTGTCCAACAGCCATACCATCTCTCCAACATTCTCTATGACGGCTCTCACACACCGAGTGGTAGTGAGCCAATACCCAGTTCACTACATTTGGTTTTGAGCATGATTTTTTACTTCACAATCTTCACAACAATCAAGGCTGTGGTGCAAAGAAATATGTTAGGAAGCACGTCATCTCCCTGTCACTGAGCACTGATTCGTCGTTTTATATTTCTATCCCTCGAAACTGCGTAACCAAAAAACAACAAAATTGTCTGTAAGCAAATTATGACTTTACACCTCTGACCTCTGACCTCTGACCCACAACATATGCGTGATTGAAAAGTCTTCAGTTTTCCGGGAGAGTTATCTGTCGAAATTTAGTCATAAGAGTTTTTCTAATGTTCAACTGTGGTTTATTAGTTGGATCCTACTGATCTATCAGAATTTTAGCTGTGGGAGGTAGGTAGGGTGCTATGAAAAACTATACCTCTAGTATTTTTGTCATGTATGCCCCACAACATGCTCTAAAGACATGATTACTGTATACTGGAGTTTGTTTGCAACGTAATATTTTTGTGAATTTTTGCAAATATTCAAAATCGCAAAATATTTCAACGGTTATATTATAGTGATTATGGTGGTAATGAATTTTTGCAAACATTTTTCCAGTGAAGTTTCCTGATATTTTCATGAATATTTTTCAACCCAAACAAATTCCAATATACAGTGTTCCATTGTAGAATAGTATGGAATGCATCGCTATTTCGCAGGTGCATTTAGTGCAGATGGTCTTTGTCTGTTTCCGCTCAGTGGTAGATTGTATACGGTTCCAGGAAATTTTTGCGAGCACAATCTTTGCATTTTAGTTTGTGATATAATTTTGCAAAAATGTATTTTTGCATTTCTTGCTGCTAGTGTACAGACAATCAATCGAACAGAGAAATATTTGTGTGGTCAATTTTTGCGACCAGCCGAAAATTCTTGAAAACATAAAAATTTCCTGTACTACAGTACTAGGTCAATCCAGTACAGCTATCGGCTGATGTATTCAGTTTTCAATGAATTGCAGATGAAAGACTGGAAGGAAGCCATAGAGTCCATTGGCTTTCAGCGGTGCTGCTATGAAAAGAAGGATCACATACATTGCATGGCATTTCGCAAGATCGCAGATATTGACAATTACTCCTGCTTAGAGGACAAATCCAGCCTTCTGTACATACCCCAGGACTTCAACACAAAGCTGTCTGAGGAACCTGATGAGGTGGCTCCCAAGAAGAAAAGGAAGACAACTCCTGACTCTATCTAGGTGAATCTGATACTAACTTATATTCACTTGTCTATGAATGATGATAAATAAATTGTTACTGCATACATGTATGTCATTAGTATTTCTACTGCTGGTTTCATACTTGTTACTCTGCGAATGGTGTGATGTTTCCAGTGGTAGCCAGGTGTCATGCAGTATGATTAAGACCCCTCGTTCCACTGCCACGCAACTAAAGTGCTGCGCTATATATAACCGGTTCCATCGATGCGGTGTGATCCGGTACACATAGTGCAGCGCTGCCGCGTTATAACATGGAAACACTGCTGCAGTACTTTGATGTCTCCTAATAAACAACACTGATGACCGCTGATCTGGCGAAGAGATCAGTGCAGAGCAGTACAGAGCAGCCGAGTGGCAATGACTGGCAATGGGCCTGGTGAAGCCATAGATTTAGCATTGCGTTCCATCCAGGTGTTGATACTGCACTCCTTCTGTGGTTGGTTCGGCGCACTATTGGTGCGTTGGGTCCCAATGGAACCAAGGTCTAAAAGTACATGTGCCCGTTACTATTTATGAATAGCAGTTGATCATAAGCTCCTTATGATCTTGGGGGAGGGGGGGTGGTACTGCCGGAGGCCATGAGATAATTTCGGTCTATGATTACAGACGCTGATGTTATTGATATTGTCGCACTATTTATTGTCTGCATCACTTCTATAGTACCGGCGCTGCATATAACAAGAGGTCGCATTGTTTCTCTGCAAGGGGTTTTCAGTGATGTCTGAATACCACCAGAGCCTTTGTGTGATATTTTAAGGCTCAGCGGCTTTCAGCAGGTCTAGTGGCTGAACTATATCAAGTATCTATTGATTCGACTGATCATTCATTCATACCAGCTAGAGTTCCTATATAATGGGCAGACACTGTTAAACCTTTGGCTTCAGATAATGCCCACACCTGCTTCCTGCTTGCCGCCATGCAATTCATGATTTGTCTCGCCTCTTTTATTCCATGGATCAATCATGTTTATGATCTGTTCCCAGGTGACTAGGCAATTGCATTACATGTAATAAACTAAACCTGGCTCAATCATTCGAGTCTTGATGCTCATCAGATGCCGGCATGCCTCCTGTGAAGCTTTACCTGGTGCGTGTGTCTCCTCCATGCAGAATAGTCTGGCTATACATGCTGCAGGTATATATATCGACTAATGCATATTGTGTTCTGCGCTGTCTATGTCTATGGTTTGTCAGAAATTTTGTATCGATTATAGAACAACATAGACCATGAGCTGGTAGATATCGCCACGCTGGATGATACGGAGGGATTGTCAGCCGGTAAGGATGTGGGTCCACACACCGATGTGCTGATACTAGTCGATGAAGATACGACTGTCTTCGAGGCGTAAGTAGCTGACTTGTATCCCTGCAGCAGACAGTGGCGATGAGCACAGGCTAGTCACTTCCATCTTCCCCAACAGTAAAGAAGGATCAAGTTGTCAATGACCTCTACAACAACTAGATCTAGAATGAAACTATCTATAGGCAAACCATCTGGAGCTGTCTTTGTACATCTATGAATGTTGATAGTGATCTTAGTACAAGCCTCGACTCGAGGGTGTCGTTGGTCTATGGCATAGCAATATATGACCTGACATAGTGTGCAGTATGACCTTGAACTATATACTGCATGGGAGACAACAGTTCTATGACATTTCAGCCCAGCAATTCTGGATTACTTGGGCAGCAAATACACCCAGCATTCCGGATTTGGTAAGACAGAGGCTGAACGATGGAAATGTCACTCGATGCTCAGCTGGATCAACTCCGAGGCGCATCGGTCAGTGTCATCCACACCAGCAACAGTTCATAAACCTACCAACCACCCCCCCCCCCACATGAGTGCTACTTGTGATTTCAGGATCATAGGCTACATGTATGTCTATCCTCAGTATTTCGACAAATTCCAACTGGAAACCGAGTCGGCCAATGAGTGTCTGGTTGAGAGTGGAATACAGCAGCTTACTGACCTCCTTAATAAGTTGGAGTCGCGATACCTTAGCAAGGGCCCTTATCTGTGTGGGTCAGCTCTTACCATGGCGGATACATTCCTGGCCACAACTCTCATACAAGTCCAGTGGGTGGATTTCAAATATAGTGTGTGGTCCAAAGTGACTGCGTGGCTGGACACGGTAGAACAGCAGCCTCAGTGGAAGACTGTTCATGAAGCTCATGCTAAGTTTCTCAATGCTGTGCACACTGACACGTAGATGGCTGTGGGTTTTACGCAGAAAGCTTTGACCTGTCCATTTCTCAACTCACATCATACTCGTAGATATACATACATACGTATATGTGTATGTATACCGCATATCAACTCTCATACACATCAATGATAATCTTGGCTTCATGGAAATCGATTGGTTAAATATATATAGATGTCTGTATTTTACATTTGGGTGAAAACATAAAAAATATTTTGCAGTTAGCAAAGTGAGCAGCACAAATATATTCTCTATCACATATGGTTGATAATATCATTCAGTTGTAACAATAGCAACACCAGTAACCACCCTGTGGTCAGCCATCTTGTATGGCTGATTGTCTGTATAGAAGGGGCACTACTCCGACCCATAGATCTATATTTAGACTTGGATAGCCCAGAGGGCAGGATGTTGTCGTCTGGTACGGGGCATTCATCGTCTCCTGCAGGTTTTATTGTGATAAGACCTCGCTGAACGGGTATAGAGGCTCCTGAACGCACAAATCGGCGAATCATAATACATTATTTTCAGCTCTTCAACTTGATGGCAGTGTACTTTACTCACCTCTTGTCAAGTAATACTGGCGGCCATCTTCTGATGCTATCAGCAATAGGGGCTCTACTCCTATTGACTCTACTTCTATGTGCATGAGAACAGACGTTACCTTCAAATCAAACTTTGATCCCATATAGTCTAAAACAAAGTGGCAAATTCTATAGCACGTGACCTATAATACATGACCTATAATGCATGACCCATAACACGTGACCTATATAATGCGTGACCTATAACACGTGACCTATGTAATACATGACCTATAACACGTGACCTATATAATATGTGATCTATAATACATGACCTATAACACATGACCTATAATACGTGACCTATAAACTGAGACCGATAGTGTTTGTTCATGACGAATGAACTTCAGTGTTTCGTGAGAGGAGTGTGGTTCATGCTTACCTATATTTTTGAGTGTCATGCTATGCACTTTTGGAGGGAGTTTTGGATCTAGTATCATATGATCTACGTGGATGCGTAGTCCGCCGTACCCGTAGACCAGGCTCTGAATGTACGCTCCCATACCAGACAAGTAGTTAACCATTCCATCATTTGGATACTCGCTCCACACCTGTGTAATTTCATCACACATCAGCTGTTTGCTAATAACATGGGAGAGTAGGTACAAAAGCTATCTGCTGACCTTGAAAGGACCTTGAACATACGGCTCATAGCTCTGATAAAAAGTTTGCTTGGCTCTCTCGATCTCATCCAGCTGGAGCCATCCAATAGTAAGCATGGACCGAGCAGTTGCCGGCGAATCAGGTGACAGGATCGAGCTGTACAACTCGAGGTTTCTCTTCACGGTGCTCGCTGGCAGGCTCCACATTAGTGGAAAGTTAAGCAGCACGGCACTAGGCTGGAGCAGCAGTCTGCCGTTATCTGTGAATATACATCAGTATTAGACACAATCAACAGCCTACCATGACAAGGAACTGTGTCTGAGACTTACTAGACGAGACAAAGTCATGGAATTCTGGGTTGAAATTCTTTGAGTTGTTGTACTCCCAGTGGAGATACTGGGCAGCCAGTATCCACTCGTACGGAGCGTAGTCATTGACATCGGTATTGCACAGACATGCGGCATACTTTGCATAATGGAGTGAAAGGCTTGCCACTGCATTGGTGTACACAGAATTATCCACTGACTTGAGCGTCTCATCAGGAGGCGTGACGTCTGAAATGTAAGTTGTGGTAGGGAAAGACAACTCCTAACTGCGTGTGCAAGCAATCATGTTGGTGGATAAATACCAGAAATGTCGTAGCGTTGAGTGTCGCTATTGTATTCAGCTTTGGAGAACCAGAAGTGTCCAATATCCTTAATGAGGTCACAGCCGCCTTCCTCTTGAAGCCATAGCTTATCCGCTGTCATGGCAACAAATTGTCTGGCAGCAAATGATATGTCTCCATTGATATGCAAATGGTTCCTACAAAAGCATATACCGTCAGATGAGACCAGGAGCATGTCGAGACACAGGACTAGGATAGCGTAATGTAGTGTAGAATATTTGACCTTGAGGTGGATGACGGAGAGACTTCAATGCCTGTGGCAGCGCTCTGCCAGGAGTAGAGGAGTCCTCTGTAGCCAGAGGTAAGAGCCTGAGAGTAGGCGGCGGTCATAGTGTTCACTCTGTATGACAGCATTGCCTTTGCTAGAGCAGGGTAAAACGGCAGCACCGCTGGTAATAGCCAACGCTCCTGGTCCCAACTGACGTGACCTTAAATCAAGACCGTTAAGAGTAACGTGACCAGTTAGACTATCACCTCAGGGTTCATCTGTGTAGTATCGCAGCTAGAAGGTCACTTACCAAGGTCATTAGGGTTGTTACCGCCTCCATTGGCAAGACTAGTAGAGCTGATACCCCCAAAATCATTGCTCTCTCTATGGCTGTCGATGGATGGCAGACTACTTAGTATGTAGTAGAGTGATGAGTAGGCCAACTTCTCCAAGGATTTGTCTTCTCCTGAAAGTTCTATGCTTCCTTCAGCCCACTTCTTTTGCCATGCCTCTAGATGTAGGCTGAAGAAATGGTCAGGATTCTTATCTGCCATCCAGGATCCGGTTTTAAAACTTTCCTTCGCCACCTGAGAAGATGTCGCGTTACGAACTCATGAGACTATCAGTCGCACGACAGAATCAGTTCCTTCAGCAGACGCACCTCATCAGTAGTATCCACCGACATCATGTATGTGTAGCGTATGCTGTTCTGGTATGACGGTATGTGTATGATAGGAGGAACGATCGACCAATATTTGAAGATCTTTGAACGGTGGCCCCCTCTTATCTCAGAATTCGCTGTGGTACCATAGGTGTACCTGCAACGAAAACCAGAGATATTAGCGACTGGAGGAGGCAGAACCTTTACTGCCCATTTTTGCCTATGGATTGGATTCCATCTACAATAATTCATTATCAATCGGTCATGTTGGCTGTTAGGTCTGATTATTGCATGAGCCATTAGACTTCAACATGCAATGAGTATGTCACCCCCATATAAATATGAAAGGGTCAAAAACAACATCAATAAAGTTTTCAATGCAGGAATAGATCATTTAATGGATCAGAAGGTAGACTACAGTCTTCAATTCATCAAATCCATGTGTCAAATCAGATTTCCCAACCTCCGGACCTGCCACACAACCTTGCTACTATCATCACACAGCACAAGTACTAACACTAACAGGCCATCTGCTGAGGTCAAGGTAATTATGCAGCGGATCTGAGGCGTGCGATTGACTAGTGATGAGTATGAGAATGTGAGTCGAGAGCTAGATCTACTACTCCAATCATAGCAGTACAATCACTTCTCTAGTTAATCAGCAATCTCTCAATTCATAGGAAATGTAGAAGAGGATCAAGCACATTATTGTCAGAGAAGACAACTCCGAACAATAACCACTTTCAGAACAGAGGTACACGAAACCAACAGCATTCTACGGATTAATTGAAAACTGCCTAATAATTCACCGTCATGCAATGAGAAGAACCCACAAGCCACATGTATTTGGTGACACAAACTTTGGAAATTTTCCAATTGCCAATGGATTAAAATTTCAATTGCAATTTACTCTCCACCAACATCCCGTAGAGCGCTGTTGCACGAGACAGGGTCAACGTAATAGGGAATCAATACGCACAAACAGGGCGTTCTTACCAGCACCAGATGTCTGATGTTTTGTTACTAAGAAAATAACATTTGAAACCACTAGAGTGTACTACAAGAATCTGGAAAACTTGAAGCTTGTTACGTCATGACAAGTCAATCATCGTGTTATAGCATTCCTCACCAACATCAGAGAACATAAAGTCATAAAGTTTTGACTCTTCCACTGTCGGAAATGATAGCAAGAGGCGTAGCCAACGGTTATTGAATAGACAACATTTCGAAATGTAAAACTTGCTTGTGAAGAAGTTCTTACCAATTTCCACCATTGAAACTAAGTGTGTCGGAGAACCTGAAATCTTTGCTGTCGGTGGAAGCTGTACTTCGGTTAAGAAATATCATCAGGTTTCCTAAAATTACAAGCAAAAATTGGCTTATGTTGCTGTTGACCCATCAGCGTTCTCTGAAAATTTCCTGAAAAATAATAACCACCATTGCGAGGAAGTATAGAGAACAGCGTTGATAAGTATCTGTCGAAATAGAATAATGACATTTCAAATGATGCAATCGACCAACCCTGTTTGTGTATGACTCATAATTCAGACTCTTCAAAGCTCAACAATGGCTAAAAAGTTGGGCATATTTTTACCTCCTACTCTTCGGCAGACTCTAGTCCACCTGAGGTACGCCTGAGGTCTGCCTACGTGCCGCCCTTAGGAGGCCCATTTAAGCTCACTTGGCCAGTCTAGGACGCTGGTTTCCGTGCTTAGTCAGATCATGTATCTAGTCAGACCTCAAGAACACCTCGAGCAGACTTGAGTCTGCTGAAGGATAGGAGGTGAAAATACGGCCAAAGTTAGGCTAAACAGATCTTTACAACTTTGTCCAGTCCAGTATACGGATAGGTTTTTATTGTCGAAGCAGGCTGCCTTTGGTCTGCCCTTAGCCTTAGCACTGTGAAACTTAGCCTTAGCCTTGTTATGAAAAATTGCCATCCGGACAGATTTCAACGTCCACGGACGTTGATACAGCGTCCGATTTTCGTCGATGAGGCGTCCGCGTCCGCAGAATTGATAAATTCATCGTCCACTGGACTCGCTCTCAATGGAATGGACGTTGATGATACGTCTGCTTCGTGAAAACCCTGACCGGACGCAGCCACCACGTTAGGAGAAGACAACTCTAATATTTACTCGTTGAATTTTGGTCCAGCCGTAATTCAAGGTACATCATGATTATGGAACTAAGCCATTATGCCTTTGAGTACGAGTACCACACACAAAACTGAACTATCCTCCTCCGTATGCTTTATCAGACACTAAATAAATCCTAAACCAAGACGAAAAATATATAATTGTGTTTTATTCAAGATTTGTCTCCATGAAACAAAAAATACTGAGACCCGAGAAAGTAACGATCGCAACTTTCTTCTTATATATGTTAGCGCAGTAGAACAAAAAGATTATGCAGTATCCGTAGAAGATGAAGCATTCAATGTAATTTCTCACTCTGATGAGTCAAAAAATTGAGAAGCCACTGATAAATAAATCAAATTGAACCAAATTTATTCTTATAGAGTGAGAATTTCAGTTCTATGTACGTTTCTGAAAACGGGGGCGGACGAGTATTTCACGCTCATTTCCAACCGTTGTACTAACGACCGAGGACGCGTCTCAATTCTCAACGGCTGCTGATTCGACGCAATAGCCTTAGCCTTAGCCTTAGCCTTAGCACTGTGAAACTTCATTCCATTCCCCATATGGGTAACTGATACTTTGTTTGAAGTATACAGATTCAAGTTTTTATTGCAAATGAAACGCCATTTCAGCCAGTAGGTGACCTTTCCTAATTTACAAGATGTGTAGACACTGATGTACACAAAACGAGTGTAAACGCAGGGTACAGACGCATCCGATGCATAAACACGGGCCAGGCATAGACAACTAGATACGAATCCAACAACTATTGGTAATGTAGTACATATACATTAGCTGGCAGAGTCTATAAGGAGATGTATTTACCTGTGATGGCTCCTTGTCTTTGGGCGAAGACCTCGGCGACGAGCAGACGAGTATAGTACTGATGAGCATAGATTCTGTGTGTAACTCGACATTCCTCCGCTATGACCTTTTCCTCCCAGAAACCTACCAGACACAGATCCATTCCATGTACGATTCAAAGACTGTGAAAAATCTGCTGATGCATTCCGTGCATGATCCAAGGATCATTGAAGATCTGTTGTTAAAAAGGTGGTAGCTTTGATTCGGAATTCTGGGCACGTCTGATGGGGTCTGATTGGGTTTCTCACATCCACTCAGAATTCCTCAAGTTGGACATTAACTGGGGTACTACCAAAGCCCTTGACCTCGTAGTTCAAGGTCGTTAGTGTTACCACAACAACCAATTATGACTAACGATAGTGTTAGAACTTTGCTGTGAAGCATAGAAATGAAAGTATAGAAGGAAGTGAAACGTACTTTTCTTCACGTCGAGCCGATATTGTCGATATACTTGTTTCCTCTGCTCGTTCTTGAAATGGACGCGGAAGTTGATATCAACAGGAATTCTTGCTCGATGACTTCGACCTACAAATCAAGGGAGAGAAAAAGTTTCAATTTGACGCCATTTTCACCTCTCTCTGGTAGAAAGGTATCGACCGATGCGTTACAACACAATCTAAACACCATTGTAACTGGCACGGATGTTCATCCAGCAAAAAAAGGAGATCAATTTTTTTCTGAAGATGTGGAGCAGAAGCCATTTAACGCTGTTTGTTTTTGGATCAAGTATTGAGATCAAGCCATCATTTCCTTACAGCTCAAATTTTTGTCACTGCAAACTTTGTATAATGGATTTTCTATTCAGAAGCAACACTAAAAACATGATTGCATATCGCGTTACATTTGAACAATTGAACGGCATGCTGGAGCGTGCAGAAAATCAATTTTCAAATCTATGAACGCAGTTATTATACCGCGCGCAGAATGTAGGCTGGCACTGAAAACACCGGATGTGTCAAGGCTAGAGGCTAGCAGAATGCTTACCAGAGCTTATAATCCTCTGGCTGTATAATTAATCCTTGCCTCATCATCCACTGCCAGCAGCGACCCTACCTGCCTGGCCGTATAATCAGTCCTCTCCATCTCATGACCTCTGTGGGCCAGCCGAGGATCTTTTTGTATATAACACAAGGTGATTTTGAATTTGCAACCTAGGGCGCTTTCGGATACTTTATGCGACTCTCTATGCGAAATCTCATCTATCCCATGATGCATTTTCTCGGCCGAAATAGCGGCAGCTTCATCTACACGATGGTCAACGATCATTTACTCCACACAGTCGCATCAAATATCTGAAAGCGTCCCTAGCAACAAAAAGATCTTTCAAAAATTTCGCTCAAAGCAGCCAACAAAAAACTCTTGCTACTGCATTTTCGGTGATCATTTTTGGTCAGAATTTTGGTGCAGCTAAGGCTCCCATGCTTTCCTGGGTTACTTTCTGGGCAATTCTTTTCCGAATTTTTGTTATAGATGAATACGATGCGTTTCCTTACTGCATTTCAATAAAAGATTCCAAACATCAGTGTCTTCCACGAAATTCTTCCTAAATATCCAGTATTATTTATAAACAATAAACAACCATAATTAATGACATTTGTTGCATCTTTGAGAGTGTGGCTTTTGACCTGTGTATCGGTAATGGCTGCCAGCCATGAAGTCGTAGGAATGTCAGTGAGGAGAAATCAAGGTGAGAGAATAGGCGCCTGGTGTACTTAGAAAAGGAACAAACCAAATCATAGACACAAAGCCTACCAGTTCCTTATGCGAGCCTAAGAACGCCAAGCGAATACCGAAGATCGCCTGAGGACTGAGGTCTAAGGAAATGCAAGAACGCCTGAGATCGCATAGGCGTTCTTACAAACTACCCTATGTGGGCCTTAGGCATACCTGAGGCGCACCAAGTAATTCTTAAGCGTAGTGACCGACAGGAGAATTCCATCGACTGATGTCAGCTTCACTCAGCAATCCTATTCTTGATCACATCATTTGCCTATCTCCCCCTTCTACCCATCTGGTTCCCACTAGTCCACTCCTATCTATCTATACACTCCTGGCTGTGCCAATAGATAGCTTCCTTATTGCGAATTACACTCATCGCCTCATCGACCAACTTACTTCTCTCTCCGGTGTAGATCCCGTTCATGTGCATAGACTCATTGTAGATAGTTGTAGCTATGTGTCCGTTGCCCACATAGGGCATCTGACTCGTGTCTATGGTTTCACCGTCGGCAAGTGTTGGCAGGCTGAAGACCAAAATAAAACCTTTTATAACTGAAATCAGCAGCACTGTTGTCATAGTGGCCTAGAAACAGATTGCTGTTAGCTTCGGAGAACGTGGAACACAAAGACCAGTGGGTGGATGCCTGCACGTCCCTGAAGCACAGGCTGCATAGCCTGTGGCCAGATCAAGAGATGATGTACCTACTGGGAAATTGGCAAACCTCTCGTTGACACGCAGTTGACAGCTAATGAGCGAGAGACGTACTGCTGACACATCAACCTGTTTGTATGCTGGTGAATTCCAGCAGCAGCTTACCTGTCCGTCTCTATCACAGTCGAATCGTGACCGAAATCCTTGATTGAAGATGTAGAGGTGGCCAGTTGTATGATAGTCAGCCAGTAGAATATAACCGACATCTGTACGCCGCTGCGTCGCCACATGTCAGATTAGTGGCTGAGGAGAGAGCAGTATATCAGTATAGCAGTATATCTAGCTGTTGGTGTGCAGAAATTTGAAAAATAAAACTCAATAGGTTCTACTCTAAGCGGCTAAACACCAACTAAGGAGGTGATTACTTTCGGGTAAGGATGGAATTCTAATTGGCTCGAGGAGATTACGGCAGGTCGTTACTAACCTTGAACTCTGGAGTTCAGAAATCTGTGCTCATGCAGACGTTCAGGGCAGACATGACGGCTGATGAGCTTCCGATATCCACGGGCGGTAAGCGGCGACTAACTGACACCCAAAATAGACAGACGCGCTTCTCAAAAGAACAATGCAAGGTAAATAATTAGTTGTCGATATTATTGATGCGCTACTCGTTTCTTTTCACAGGCAGCGCGTGTTGATAAACATTCATATCGTTTCATTTCATCGTCTGTTGCGTTCTATTATTGTCTATACAACGGATACCGAATGACTTAGTATTCTCTTCAAGTCATCAAGCAGCAGGAATGACAGAATGTATGCACACTGCTCAATGGTACTGACATAGTATTACTCGTTAATGAGGTTAATACCCAACTGTTACATCATCACATGAATATACAGAATACACAGCTGTATACTCACAATACCACGCTTGTCACCTTTGAGTCCAAAGCACAACCTTCAGCATAGGCAGCGGCAGCAGCAATGGCACGGGACAGCAGGTGTCTGCAATGTGTGACACTTGAGAGCAAAATTGATTTAAGTGAATTCTACATATCTTATTGTGAGATTTGTGCGACGAGCACCGCTGGTCGATATAATGCAATAATAAAGCCCCAATCAGTTCCCTTAGCCAAGTCAGTAGCTACTC
>ERZ1740065.1101-NODE-1101-length-15765-cov-10.762954_pt1 | contig 15765 bp, 17 predicted proteins | sample MGYA00581738_ERZ1740065 | MGnify/ENA primary metagenome ERZ1740065 (study PRJEB43018, sample SAMN04849749) | marine metagenome | isolation source: floating plastic debris | place: Pacific Ocean | collected 2008-09-01 | study: EMG produced TPA metagenomics...
GTCGGCCTGTGACGGTCGGCCTGTGACGGTCGGCCTGTGACGGTCGGCCTGTGACGGTCGGCCTGTGACTGTGGGTTTATGGCCGTGATAGTTTGATGGATTGTCACGTTTGTGACTTTGATTATTGCAGATAAGACGAGGATAAAGTCGGATGTCGCGTACCAGGTTGAGGAGGAACGGGGTGCCTCCAGGACTCGCTCATGTCTGCTTAACAAAGACTCGCGAGTCGAGGCGCAGATCCTCTGGTTTCAGGACGGCCAGCCCATAGACCTGTCTGTCTCGTCGCGATCTCTCCTCAACCAGAACCAAACTCTGAAATTCAATCGTCTCCAGACGATCGTCGACCAGGGATTGTTCAAGTGCAAAGTGACATCTGTCGCTGGGGACGACACGAGAACCTACAATATCACGATCATAGAGGTGCCGCGGAAACCAGAGGTGAAAGCCGTGTTGGCCAGCCTGCCGAGGGCAATCAATGTGACGTGGAAGGAACCGTACGACGGCAACAGACGAATAACTGCTTACAACATTAGGTACAAAGTGGACGGTACGTAAACCACTCGCATACTGTCAGATATTCTCATCAGTAGAGAGCAGGCGTTGAATATTCTTATTGGCTTGTTTTGTTTTATAGACGGAGTGTGGCAGAATCTCAGTCGTAGTCTGCGGCCGGAGACACTCAGCTATATCGCCGATAGATTGCGACCGAGTAAGAAGTACCAGTTCGTGGTGACGGCTGCCAACAACCTGGGTGAAGGTCAATGGAGTGAGACCACACCTGCGATAGAGATACCTGCTGAAGGTATGCGTTTCTCTATCAGTAATGTCGCCATGGTAGCACTTTCTGACATTATTTCACTGTTATTTTTATTGCTGTTTTTCTACTAGCTCTTACTAGTTCCTACTGATGTAACGATCCGGTCAGGTTTTTATACTGTCTGCTGCTGTTTCAGCTCCTGGTGCTCCTCCAGAGAATGTGGAGGCTGAGTCTCTATCAGCAGATTCCATCAAAGTACAGTGGACGGCCCCACCCCAAGATTACTGGAACGGTGACCTCTTAGGCTACAATATCCGATACCGTCTAACCGGCTCCAACTCTCCTGAGGTGGAGACATATCTGACCAATGCTGGCAGTCAGGGCATCTTCCGCTTCGAACTCACCAACCTCTTCACATACTCAGAGTGAGTCTTATAAACTGCTCAAACCGTTTGTCGACAGCTGGAATGCTGACGGCCATCTTTGTCTGGAACAGATACTGGGTACAGGTAGCTGCGTACAACGTGAAGGGACCTGGCGTGTATAGCGAAGAGAAGCGTGTTAGGACTGGCGAGGGAAAACCCAGCAGCGCCCCCACTGTACAGAATTCTGTAGATATCAGCTCGACGGCCTGTAAGCTGACATGGAGGACGCCGCCCACACCCACCATTCACGGACAGACTCAAGGTACTGTCATACATCGCCGTAACATATGAATACATCTACTAGACTCCTGTCTTACTGTTCCTCGTCTGCGCTGCAGGGTATCGCGTACTCGTATACAAAGGTGATAGCGCAGCGCCCTCTAAGAATATCACCGTACTGCACAACGGCCAATCGCAATACCAGAAAGATATCACTGGGCTAGAGAAGTACACATACTACAGGTAGAGCGTCTTTTCATATCTTACTCTTCAATTTCTTTGCTTAGTAATTTTGTGTGGTGTAACTGTCAATTTTTAACTTATTGTTCTAGGATTTCATTGAAATTGTACACTAGTGGCGGCTACAGCCCTACAGCTCTTACAAACTGTACCACGCAGCAGGACGTCCCTGAGCAGATTGAGAATCTGAAGGTCACTTTAAGGACACACGATGAAATAACTGTCACCTGGTCTCCGCCGATAGTGACTAACGGAATCATTACTCGTAAGTATCCACCAACCAATCAGACGAGTTGTAGTCTGTGACATCAGCTAATCGGACGAGTTTTAATCTGTGACGTCAACCAATCAGACGCGTTGTAGTCTGTGATGTCAACCAATCAGACGAGTTATAGTCTGTGACGTCTGTAACATCTGTCTGACATCCGTGACGAACTAGTCAGTGACGTCTGCCTCTACTTGTCAGGTTACAAAGTAGCAGTGAGCGGTGGTGATCTGAGTCGTGATATCCTTGCCGACAGCAATGTAACCGAACAAGTAGTAGCTGGATTGAAGCCTTCAACTACTTATGCCATAGCGGTCAGGGCCAGAACTGTCAAGGGTTTTGGACCACCCACAGAAATTACGGGTTCAACAAGACCACCCCCACGTGAGTTGGTTTCAATATCTTCTACTAACCGGGTTGCTGACTAGACAGAAGTTCAGTATTGAGAGAATTCTTGCAGAGAGACCAGAGCCAGTGCTCGACCTGCGTGTGGTTGACAGAGGTCAGAGGTTTGTCAAACTACGATTCTCGCCTCAGTCCGACGGTCAGGCTCCAATCACTAACTGGATTGTTGAGACAAAGAATTACATTGACTACGACTGGACCAGGGAGGCTAACGTCTCTGACTCAACACCATCTGTGTAAGTGTTGTCTGCGCCATAGGTGAATGTGAAAGCACCGCTGGGTTCATACACTTGTAAAAGCATCGGTTTCATTTTTTAGTGCTGGTGTTGAGAAGGAGATTCGAGTTGACGGGCTGCGTCCATACGAGGATTACTTCTTCCGAGTTCTGGCGCAGAACATTGCGAATCTCAGTGATCCAAGTAATGCTACTTCTAAAACCACCACCCTGCCTGCTGCCCCGGAACGTCCTCCTCAGAACGTGTCCACTAGGGCGCAAAATCACTCCGCCCTCCTCATCAACTGGGAGGTACGGGCTTGTTTGCTGTCTATTTTTGTGCCGTCAGTGTCACACGTACTGTCAGTGTCAGTGTCACACCGTCTACTTTGACAGGCCTTGGAGCCATCAGAATTCAATGGTCCGGGTGGGGGGTACCGCGTGACATACTTGTCTGAGTATGAAAATGAGGCTAAGCAGCTGTCAATCAGTGCCCCCCAAAGTAGGTTCTTCATCCTGGGTGGTCTGAAGGCGTACACTACATATTCTATCAAAATAGCCGCCATCAACAACCAGTACAAGAGCAACTTCAGTCAGCTGGCCACGGCCAAAACTATCGAGTCAGGTATGTTGTGAATATTGGAAATACTACCCTTGTGTATCAAGCATCCCTACCAAGTGCTTTTATGTTGCAGTTCCTAGTGAAAGTCCAACATTTACGAAAAAGACGGTTGTGAGTGCGTCCAGCATTAAACTGCAATGGAACGCTCTCTCACCGCCCCATCGTAACGGCATAATCTTAGGCTATGAAATCACCTATCAGCAAACTGGTCAGACGGATACAGACCTCATGACTATGAGGACAGAAAATACGTCTCTGCAGTTGACAGGGCTCTCTGGCTATACGCAGTATAGCATTCAGGTAAGAGGTTTGGCTCCATCGTCTCTAGTGGAGGCCACATTGTAATAATTGCTGTGGTTTCAAAGTCATTGCCAACAGTTGGAGAATATATAAACACTCGAAATCTTGGCAATGGTTACCGTACTAGTGCTCATCTCTCAGTGATTGTTAGGATGTGTACAATACTTGAGTGCAGACTGTCAGACGGTTGTATCACTCTAAGCTGTGTCATTCTGTTACAGATACTCGCCTTCACTCGCATAGGAAAGGGCAGAGCTTCATCTCCCGCTACTGTTAGGACCTGGATGAGTAGACCCAGTCCTCCCAGAACGCTCTCCTTCCAAAACATAGCCAGCTTCTCGGTACTGCTCTCCTGGCAGCCCCCTCTCCACCCAAATGCTGCTGGCGATATCACGTACAATATCAGGTAGGCCTAGCTCTCTCAACACACTCGTATCACATCAACACCTTGAAAATGATATGTCTCCATCTCGTATTGATAGTCCAGAACGGTTCCACGAATCATACTTACGACTCGGTATTCGCATTGATGTACAGATTTGGAAGTAGCCTGTATACTAACCGGTCTACTGCTTGTAGTTACAGAGGCATCGATAGAGATACAGATGTCAAGGTCATCAGTCAATGGGATAGAGAGTACTTCGATGCGGATAGCCTGACACCAAACACTCTATACGAGTTTACGGTCAGCGCGAGTAACAGTAAAGGAAATAGCGAACCAGTCATAGCCCGAATTACCACGGTCTCACAGCAGCTGCAGAGCAGCCCTCCAACCCCCACACAGTTTAGATCCACAGCTAAGACATCATTGACAGTGTCTCTAGCCTGGAGTCCTGGCGTAGGTGGCAACTCTGACCTACCTGTCCGCAATTACACGATTTGGATTAAGAAAATAGGCGCGGGATCTTACGACAGAATAGACTTATACATACCGAGCACGGATACGTCTGCGGTTGTTGATCAACTGCTACCAAAGACAGAATATTCATTCAAGCTGCTGGCTATGAACGACTTTGGTATGTTATCCCAGCAGTTAGAGATGTCGTGTTACTACTATTAGGTTGGATGTGACACTTCCATTTTCAATCTTTGTACTTTTCCACAGGCTCCTCAGGAACGCAAGAGGTTGCGGAGACAACTCTCGCAGCGCCGCCGAACATACCTCCTCACGATCTGGAGATAGTGCCAAAATCACCCAACTCGTTGAACCTGAGCTGGATATTGAGTGACCATAGCTCATGGAATGGTGCTCTCACTCACACCAGGGTGTGGTAAGTATTTTGTATTGTAGCGTACTAAATTGCCCTATTCTGCAATACAGGTAATTTGGCGAGCATAATTTTTGTATTTTTATCTGTGATAAAATTTGGCAAAGATATGTTTTTTGCGTTTCTTGTGACAAAAATATCGACGGTCCATAGAACAGAGAAATATTTTGCGTGTTTAGCTTTTGCTATCGTTCAAAAATTCTCAAAAATGCAAAACTTTCCTGTCTTACAGTACATTCTCTTAGTAATTGGGAGTTATCGTTCCTTGTGTTTGCCGACGCCATCAGTTGATTGGTATTCTGTAGGCACACTCATTACAAGCCGATAGAAGAGAAAGAGTTGGGTGAGTTTGACTTTGTGGACGTGCCGTACCCTCTGACCTCAGTCATGCTGGACGGACTCACTGCGGACCTTCTGTATGAAATTCGATTGGGTGCCGTGAACAGCGCTGGTGTCAGCAGTTCATCACCGCCGTCAGTTGTATATGTTGGTGTGGCAGGTTGGTACAGCTGCACTGTTCATTGCATCGATCACATTCTGATGGCCATGTTGGATGCAGAGACTTTGCCAGTGTTTCCTCAGTAGTGCACATGTGCTTGTAGTACCTGTTGGTGTTCCCAAGTCTGTGACATCTACGATGAAGGGTGCCACGGAGGTTACGGTGCGCTGGCAGCCTCTATCACAAGAAGATGTGAATGGACAGTTACTGGGCTATAAGGTACGGCAACTCTGCTGCCCCTCCTGTCCGTCTGCTGCCCCTCCTGTCTGTCCGCTGCCCCTCCTGTCCGTCCGCTGCCCTTCTTGTTTGCTTGCCGCCACACTTTCTCAGTCTCACCGCCATTACTGTAGATCTATTATGAACCGATGGCAAAGTCTAGGAGAGCGAGGAGAGCTGTCGACGGGGTCCAAGTCGACCTAGTACCTCCCGAAGCTACAGAACATGTGATCAGAAATCTGAATATGTTCACTCAATACAGCATCGAAGTATCAGCCTACAATATTGCTGGCGACGGGCCCAGGAGCATCCTCGTTGTAGCCACTACTGATGAAGGACGTAAGTAGCGTTTCCACTCAATGCATTTTTGCGGCGACAGCGAGTGTAACCAACGATATCATTACCCGCAGGACCAGGCGCACCAGCCAACCTGACCTTCAGCGAGTTAACCTTGAACCTTGTCAATGTCAGCTGGCAGACGCCGCCCCAACCTAATGGCAGGATCCTCAACTACGAAATCAATCACAACGTCACTGATGGTGAGTAAAAGTTCCTGCTAGTGATGATCATCTAATTGAGCAGTAAGTTACTATCTCTTCTCTGTGACTACCAGCTGTAAACAAATACGCCTACATTCACCGGCGCCACCACAAAACAGCGGGTATGTTGCGCGCAGCACGAGGTCTCCTGTCAGCTTGACTGTCTACCGGGTCCCTCCTTGAATCGCTCAGTTGACTATGTGACTTTTGAATTATGTTTTCGTCTGCTGAACTGCATGCTAGACAAAGGTCTACATAATTCGTCATATGCGTTATATAAGTGGGCTATTAGTGGACCAATGGCAGTATCCAGTATCGGCTATGATACTAACTACTACATCTCAAGCAATCTGTGTGAAACCATGGACATTAATACAAAAGCTACACTATCGATGCTAACCGACAAGGATAATTCATTATTTCAATAATTTACAGCAGGAATATACCTGCTCAACACATACTTATGATGGAAAACTAAGAGTTGCCTTCTCTTTAAGAATAATTTTCAGGATTAGTTTGATAGAGAAAAGCAGAAAATCGATGCACGCGCTCAGTGAATAAATGCACAAGTCAACGATTTGGGATTATCACTCGCTAAATTGCCCGGAAATGACCAAACCCCCCCCCCGTGTAATCTCAGGCACTTACGGTTACGTTGGTGCTATCCGAAAATGCCCTAACTCATCATGCGTCTTGGGTTATATCATTCTTGCCCAATAGTCACTATCTGTTACATTTGATATCGGCATTTCGTTTGTGATGGCTCGACTACATTTTCTGTGAATGGCTTTTATACGAACTTTTGTGACATTGATTGTGACATTGATTGTGACATTGTCATGTCAGCAGCCAGAGTCGGCCGTCACACTGCTGACTTCTGTCACAGAGGTGAGTGGAAGGCGGGCCTTAGTACCCATGGCTCGGTGCTGCTCGTGGTGTCCGTACAACCGCGGAATGGATCACATGTGAATGCTTACCAATGAATGACTGTTGTGTACCGTAATGCCTCCATCAGTAGCCATGTTAAGATTATACCGTACTCCCTCAAGTATAAAGCTGTGACTGAAGAAGTGAGGTCATCTTGAATCTTTTAATTGTTGATTTACAATCTGCACTTCCTTCTGAAGCCTTTACATTCCAGCTGTATGAGACCCGATATTGATATTTCCTAGTCCAGAGAATACAGTGTAAATTCTGTAAAAAATTGGTTTTTCTGCAATATTTTCTGCGATATAGCACGTAGAAAATAATGAAGATTATTGCTCACTAATTTCGGAGGGTGGATTATTTGGTGATTGGAAATTCTTTTATAAGCCAGGGCTACCATTGGAGGATTTATGGTACACAGTAAATTTTCCCTTAATGAATGCCTGCTGCGTTGTAGAGTTGGGTGGAATCAGCTCAGTAACTTATCAAGTACCGTCTCCAATGACGCATCATATCATCAAACTCGACACCAACTCCAGCTACAACTTCTCCATCGAAGCCATGACTAGCAAGGGTAAAGGCCAGCCTATCATCGGCCGATATTCCACTGGACCTCATCCAGGTATGTACCAATCGCCAAACCGTTAGTTAGATGAGATTGGAGTTGTGTGCCCGTGTTGATTGTGTCGCTGGCCTTGATTTCCAGGCGTTCCTCAGCCTCCAACCACCGCCCAGTATTCCGTGGAAGAGGATGGGATACTCATCAAGTGGGAACTAAGCTCTGACCAGGCGGCTGAGACCCAAGGCTATGTCATCGAGGGGCAAGGAGAAGACGGTAACGGTCCTATCCAATCACACCGTTAGCAGAATCTCACTGTCTGCACTGGTGAACACTGTGAATCTGATTTCTATAGACTGGGAGTTTATTATACGCGATCAGGGTAGTGATACGAGGAAGCTGTTGGTATCCGCTGATGACTATCCGCGGGCCCAAGGCTACGACAGGTTCCAGGTCAGTCTGTACAACACGCGAGGCCTGGGCGAGGCGATCGAGGCGGAGAAGGTGGACCCATTCTACAAGAGGTGGTGGTTCCTTGTTATCGTAGCAATGGGAGCGCTTATCATCATCATCACCATCCTGGCCGTCCTCTGCTGCTACTGCTTCAGGATGAAAGGTACGTCTGCTAATTCTTTCTCTCTCACACATATCTCCTTCCGCTATCTTTGAATGCCGCTCATACTGTGTACTGTAAACAAAGAAATTTTAGCGACATCAAAATGATAGCAATAATCTAGACTTTACTGAAGACTCGATTGAAGTTAAACTCTATATTTTGATAGCTCTTTATGTCATATACAAGCTCTGAGGTCGACAGAATTACTTCTCAACGAAAACCTCAATAAAAGTTAACAACAACAAAAGAAATCACTAAAAATTCTAAACTCCACTATTCAAAATACTAGTAATGCTGATTTGAGTAAAACGTCATAGTTTTGACACCGCTAAAATTTCTATAAATACGGTATCTCTTTTTACTTTTCTTCACACTTTTCGCTCCTCACACATTCCATATTTTTCTTGACCTCTGATGCTGTGGTTTTGAGGGAGGGAATTGTAATTTTGCAGCTAAGATGGCTGAAGAGGCGTACGAGAATGACATAATGGCTGCCGACCCCGAGTACAACACTTATGAGATGAGGCAGTCGTTTAGGCGAGACAGCAGGCGAGGCTCACGATACAGGTTAGTGTAAGCTTTAGCTGTATCGGCTCTTGTCACACGTCTGCAGAGACTGGTCACATGACTGCCTGTGGAAGTGCCAGTGGAATAATGTCCATTGCCTCATATACACCAAGCCAGTTACAGTCTTACTACTCTTTGCAGCCAATCACGAGTAAATTTATATCTCCCGTTTCCAGGGACACCTGATCGTACATGTGTCACATTCTTGCATGTTAGAATAATGAGTGTTGGTGTTATAGTGCAATGAAACTGGTTGATACACGGTATGAGCTCATTCCTTAGGGCGACTCCTCGTTTCTCCTTGACCTGTACCGTCACACCATTTTCTCTCTCATAACTGTTTGCATGACGAACTTAATTCTGGTGCTACTAAATACGTGCACGCTGTTTATGCTTGCATTTGGGAAGAAGTTTGGGAGCAACTGAATCTTCTTTTGTATTCAAACTTTATATTCCCTATCCCTACACACGTATGGAGTTGTCCTACCCTGCGTAATGATGAGATGACGACTTGTAGAGCTGAGCCACCACGACCCAGCCCAGGAGCTGTTCTGTACTCAGATGAAGCACCGCCTCAGTATGAAGACTCTAGTAGTGTCGACGAGAAAGCTGAACTGTCGAGTGACGATGACGATGATGACGATACTAAGGTGAGACGACTCCCCAGTGCTAGTGAACCAGGCTCTGTCTACTCAACTACGCTAATGACGCGTTTTTTGGTATTCTCAAAAAATTAGAAATGTTTATAGGAAATTTTCAACAAGAAATGGAAGGTTAGATTTGTGCCAGCATCGGCTGGTTGCATTTTTCATGTAAACTATGGCTTTGCTCTTACAGAAGAACTTCATGGATTAGAAGTCTGTTAATAGGTCAGTTGTCAGCATTTGGAGGCATGGTGGATGTGCATTAGGTCGTCTTGTTTGGCATATTTCCTGTCACGACACAGCGTTGTACGTTTGTGAAAGCGTGTGCGACAGGCCAATGCTACTACCTGTCTACTTGTATTCAGGGTAAGATGAGTGGATCAGATAGCAGCGACGACGATATCGACAAGACTGGAGCGAGCTCGGTCTCGCCGAGCTACAACAACTACCAATACGGAGGATACAACCACTACGTCAGCTCAGGCGCGGTGCAGCAGACGTGGCAGAATTCGTTCCGACCTCGTAACGGCCGCAACATGTACAGCTACACGGACAGCGAGGCGGAGAGCACAGTCGGCCCATCTACCAGTCATTACAGGCACGGCGACTATAACCACTTCACACCGAATAGCAGTAGACAGCATCTAGTCTTATCTCCCCCTGGAACTCCAGGATCACGAGCACCTCTTCCCAACTTTTCATCGTTTGTCTAACTAATGCAACGGTTTCTCATGTTTACAAACGCATGTGGCTCAAACTACTTATGATGAATTTTTTTAGTGAAATTATTTTCCTAAGATCACTTTTTTAAACCAGCACACTTTGCTGCTTGTATAGGAAATGATTCTCAGAATGTACTTATCTCCCCCTGTGATGTGTCGCCGCATATCAAGTTTCGAGTCTGTCCATCTTGTACAAGTATATTGTGAATATTTTTCTCTTTGGCTTTTTACTTTTTATACAATTTTAAATGAAACATCAGTACATATTATTACATACCATTGTAAATAAATAGATTGGAAGATTGATATTGGCAATGAGTACTACTCAGATCACTACAGCAGGATTTCTCCCTGTGAAAGGAACACAGCGCAGTCACTACGTCAGTAAAGATGCAAAAATATATGTTTCAGTGTTTAAGTCATGTATGAACATAGCAGGACTCCCAACACATGACTATCGAGTCCAGCTTGCACCCAGGAGGATGTCGCCATAGCACTCATGTCGACAAGTCCGTGTCAAGGTCATCCTACAACCTCTTCTTCTCACTCGGCTCTACCGCGCCATACGCCGGCGGCGGAGCAGACGGCTGAGCCGTGTAAGCGGTATTTGGAGCGTTGGGGTCATAGTACGCGGCTGGCATCTGCTGCATACTACCGTTTGTTGGAGGAACATACATAGGGGGCGCTGCCATCACTCCAGGATAAGGGGGCGGAGCATCAGTCATATAGACTCCAGACGCTGCGAATAAACAGGCAGTAGTCACAAGGGAACAGCGGTTATGTGACGATGTCATAGCAGTGTGACATCATGGCAGTGACTGATGCACAGTATACCTGGTGGGGGAGAGGGGAACACCGCATATGGCAGCCAACCGTAGTTGGGATCTTCGCGAGCCAGTGAGTAAGCGGGCGGAGGTGCCGCAAATATATTGCCAGTTGGTGTGTACGCGGGTGGAGGAGCTGATGCGTTGTTTCGGTTTTTTAGAGCTACAATAACAATATACAAGTCATCAGACTGGCAGCAGTAAGACAGATGCTTGAGATGTCCAACTCTTCAAAACTCACCAAGCTGGCCAGCTCGCATCATTGCCTGACCGAACTCTATGGCGCCTCCACTGTAAAACCATAGCTTGAACTTGGACGATCCAACCCAGTTACCATCAGTCTCAGCAAGTACTTTCCCCTTGATATGATTGGCTCCGAAGACTGGTTGCTCCAGCTCTACCTCCCGCATGGATATGAACGGGATGCTGAACGACTTTAAGCTATCGCTTTGATTACGCGCAATGAAGATTATCTGAAGAAAGAATTCTTTATATTGAAGCTCCGACGGGACACGTTTGATATGAGACAATTCGAGTGATTTTGAAGTGCGGCTTTACATCTACTAACCCGATGAGATGTCAGATAGATCTTTCCTTTCTTTTCACCTTTGAAGGCAGGTACTGACGTTTCAGAGAATCCCAAACCAACATCTTCGGTAAAGAGTAAAATCCTGAAATCGACAAGTAAGCACAACGCATTAGGACGCAATTTACTAGCAGTCCATCAATTTCACAAAAAAACACGATGTACACGTGGAATCACAACTATGACTCGAAGCAAAATGTTTTTTGTTCCATCAGTGTCTCCTTCGGTACGATTGTCAACACCACTCATCGTCAGTTCCTTCATCATCCTATCATCCTCCAAGTCTAGTACCTTAGTACCACATACAGAAGTACACGTAGTCGTGCATCAGTCGTGATCAGTTGGAATTACGCGTTACCTTTCACCATTATATAAGATCACTCCAGCACCGTTATACGCATGTGACTTGTTGAGAGCCATGCTCAGGTTCAGTGTCCTTCCTCAGTCTCCTTCTCGTCTCAAATGTTCACAATGTTGTCCACAAGCCTAGAGTGCATGTGGTGAAAAGCAGAAAAAAACCAGTCTCAGATATCCGCCGTGGAAACTTCCCTCGTATGACATGAATCAATATGTTGTATCATGTGATAGCCGAGATCTGCGTAAAATTAACAATTAGACTAGATCATCTTTGTTCTTTCTGTTTATGCTAAATTTAAACAATATAATTAATAATTTCATCAAAAACAGATTATTATTCAAGCATTGTCATAAGATATTTTTGTCACTAATATAGTCGCAGTTGCCACTTTCGGGAAACAAGCACCACATCTGGAGAGTAAAATCTACTACGTTGGGCGAAGATAAATCTGTGTGAAGCTCCAAGGTTAGCAAACATCCAACTTATCCGTAAAAATAGTTACTGAAACAAGTATGCAGTTCTGATGCACAGCTAGAGCCATCATCAAAGCTGGTTGTTTCAACAAACTCGAGTTAAAACTGGATTATGTTGTACATGTAATTTCTACAACTCCAGCATGAATGTTTCGTACAAGCAAGAGTGCACAACTCCAAAATTACAGAACTCGTGTGACGTTTTTCTTCTATATATAGTTGTCTGTTTGCATCATGAACTCTGCATTAGTGGTATTATTTTTGTGTCAAGAGCGGGGTTGTGATTAATTTCAACTCTGGTCGCGTAATTGCCACCTAATAAAAAACCCTTCATCAGATTCCATATTCTAGTCAAAGATGGTAAGTTTTGTTTATTTAATTTAAGGTTGTATTTTCCTATTTTGACCCCAATTTGACCTCAATTTGACCCCTATGTGACCCTTCGGTTAGACTTTGAAACGCTCTAAGAAGTATAAAGCCTCAACAGGTATAGATATGTGCAACGTATTTTATGATTATCATTTTGGAACGTTGAAGTGGATAGCAGTAATGAGGCAATAGAATGATCAAGTTAATACAGGGGAACTCAACTCCTGCAAATGTATGAAGTCTGGAAAAATCATAAAGAGAGGTATGCTCATAGAGCGTGTCGTCAAAGTTCTCATCCCTTTCCAGCGTTCATTCAATGGCCAGAGGTTCACACTGAGCAGAAATAGCACACTATGTCCTATCATATGTACTCTAGTATTTCTTACTTGTCTGTCTCTTGCTGTCATACCTGTCAACCCATCAGGCTGAAAAGACTGGAGAATCCATTTCTTTGCGAAGCCATAGCTCAAACCCCCAACCCCTACAGCTAGGATTATGTGTCATATTTGAGCTCAGCTCAGCGGGCTCTAACTGGTGAGCAACAGGAGAACATTACGTAGAAAACCAGTCATAAGAATGTTGACCCTAAATTCTGGCATCTAAAATACCGGAGTCTCCCGGAAATACGGGAGACATGACAGGTATGCTTGCTGTCTTCTATGGTCTATTGACGCAGATGTTGGTAGATAATAAGATAATTGTCTATTTCCTGCCCCCGCCCTAGAAATTCTTTAATAATTCTTCGAAACTTCTTATATTCTTATCTAGAAAGAGAAAAAGAAATGAAGCTAAATCTTTCAACACACAAACTCCCGCATGTGCTGAAAATCCTGGAATTTTCCACTCTTTCTTAACTTTACGCCACTTTTACACCTATGGTTAGAAGGTAGCTTTGTCAGTTATCAGACAGGTTCAGTAGATCCATTCGTATGAGCTACGTAGATTTCTATAAGTTGCTAGACAAGCTACAGCCTCAGGTGTCAAGGCTGAATGTCATACAATGGATCGTGTACTTTACATGTCCGACAATGTAGCATCATCTGAAGTGTATATTTTGTGCCGTGACCGACCATGGAAGTGATATATGAAGTTCATGGATTTTTAACAATGCCGATATACATGTACATGCCGCTGTGCTGATTGCTGATTGCTGGTTGCTGATTGCTGATTGCTGGTTGCTGATTGCTGATTGCTGATTGCTGGTTGCTGATTGCTGGTGAGTTCTATGCTCAGTTGCTGTATGATGTGCGAGTATCAATAAATATTAGTAGAAAAAATCTGTCAGTACTGTCAGAACTTTCAGAATGAACTAGGCTTCACGTTGACTGAATCCTGCCATTACATAAATCTATGTACATACTAGTCGTGTGTGTACATGTATTAGAGCTACACGTACTTCTGTCTTCTCATACTTATGAGTAGGGAGGTCAGGCAGGTCCAAAATAAACAATCTCTCGCCTCCAACACAGTATAATATAATATAGATTACATGACATGGCCGCTGCATCTAAACCTCAAGAGTACAGGTTCGCTCACCATTAATATGAGCGTCTTAATTCGTAATTCATAATCAAATCTTAGTCCATTCTAAAGGAATACTGTATGAAATACAGTGTAGATCCGTCGAAGGGACTATGAAATCTTTGACACCTGTGCGTGTGGGTAATGGACCGATATTTCCTGTCAGCCATTCAATCTGCTCACAGATCCATTGTTTGATATCTGACTGACACGACGCGAGGACAATCCTCTCTTGGCAGATAATCGACTTATACGTGTATAATAAACTCATAACAAAGCCTGATCAATCTTGGTCAACAGGCCTCCCTGGCAGTCCAGGCGGACTTCTCTGTCTAGTGAATTCATTAGCAGCGTGTCGACTTATTGTCCATTGTCTCACCGCCAACAAGTCAATCTCTGGTCCCAAAAACCTTTCTCTACAAACGTATACAAAAAACGTGTCAACGGTGCTGCTCTCTATGCACGCGATCAATTAGCCTCACTTGGAACATTGTGAGGAACGAGAACGTGTCACTATCGCTGCGCTCTTGCTCTTGGTTATCTGAATGTCTGCCACCATATCCAACCATGGAACTGACCGCCTCTCAACTGCTTTCTTTTCCGCATTTCTTCAACTACCTGCCATTGCATCGTAAGTTTGAAATGGCATCTGCCGCGCGACTGTTACTGATCTAATGATGGTGCTGTTTGTTTCAGCGTGGATGAACGCGCCTGGAGTGGTGAAGAGTCCCGGATTCTGTTTGCCGAGCTTGCCCACCCCGCCGCCGCCTCACTACCATCCTCTGCTGTACTCACCCGTGTCGCCTCCACCTTCCACCGTGGACATGCTCGCCATGCTCAAGGCAGGCTCCTACTCGATCGATGACAACCACCTGCTGCCGGTGTCGTCCACTCCCACCACCTCCTCAGCCGTGAGTCAACTACTAACCTCAAATAGGAGTCTGGTGTACCAAAGTCCGAGAAGTCCTTTACCACCTCTTTTCTTGTAGCCAGATATTAAAAATTGCTGTATTGCGTTCGCATCTATATCTCGTACATATTCATATGATATGATTACAAGCACTTATACCAGTGCATGGGTGCTATTGCTACTCTAGTCATTCTATTCACTAAGTTATGTTCTGTATGCCTGCCTCTCACCCACCCACTACTCACCACTGATCTCTCTACATCCCGATTGCAGGACAGCCTATCCGCGGTAATGGCCCACCGTGAGACGGCTCTCTCTCCGTCGTCTGTAAGCTCCTTATACCTCATATCTGCTGCGTGATGTCAGAGTATGTCGTCATGTAATGTCTCTCTGATTTTAGGAGGCTCCAAAAGCTACCACTAACCAACAACCCGCTGTCTCCCCTGCTGGTGCAAAGTCACCCGTTGATGATAGCACTGACTTGCTGTCAACGTCGTCCAGCCAGGACCGAGCCATTCCCACGCGTAAGTGGCGTTACAATGCCCTCGCCAGTTTACATTTTGGTAGGCAATTGGGAGGGAGGGAGAGAAGATATAATTGTCATCAGTTTTGTGGCAACCTTCAGTGGTTTGTCTACTTTTCAGTGTACGGTGTACGGCGTACAGTACAGTCAGTATACAGTATAATGTATACTTATATGCATACTTATATGCTGTATAC
>ERZ1740065.1102-NODE-1102-length-15743-cov-13.654832_pt1 | contig 15743 bp, 6 predicted proteins | sample MGYA00581738_ERZ1740065 | MGnify/ENA primary metagenome ERZ1740065 (study PRJEB43018, sample SAMN04849749) | marine metagenome | isolation source: floating plastic debris | place: Pacific Ocean | collected 2008-09-01 | study: EMG produced TPA metagenomics...
TTGGCTGGAAGCGGCAGTAGGTAGCTAGGGTATTTGCTGCCGCTTGTACGCGTAAAACGTAGGAATACTTGGTGTTTTTTTGTCAAATGACATTTATTAACAACAAACAGCTTTGAAAACACAAGCTTGACTGAAATCCATACCCTGTGTAGAAATCACTTTAAGAGACAAAATCATCTATCAACTGAGCATTTGTCAATCAGATTTTGCTCAGATAATGATCGACCAGTCGGTGTGAACTTATTAACAGTAACTATCTCCCACATGCAGCTAGACCAGAGACAATAGCGTCTTCATGGTGTGAATGTGTTTAATAAACTGATGGATTGCCAGATGATCTCACTTAGCAGCCAATTCAAGTTCTCATTTTGCCGAGTTCACAGGAAAATATCCTTTTACTGCTAATTGAAACCACGTAATCAATAAGAAACACCTGTCTCGGTATTAAGTTCTATTCTTTTGTAGATCAGTCAGTAATCCGGCAATAGTGTCGTATGTGTTAATATATACCAGTTATTAGCCAAAGAAGCATGGGAAATAAAACGTTTTGTAACATTTCCATAGTTCTCTGTGCTCCTCACTTAGGTATGTTCATCACGGAAGAGGCGCCAGACAGTGCAGAAGCTGATGAAGAAGACTGTGTGCCAGCAATCAACTTACCCCTAGAGATGATGTGTGCGGCTATTTGCGTATCAACAGACAAGTGTTTAGGTTTTGTGTTTCATGAAGAAGCCAAGCAGTGCTATCTGAAGACACTAGATGATGAACAAGAGCAAAGTGGCAACTGTGAGCAACAGGCAGGGTCGCGATGGTCAAAGAGGACCTGATATACACGTGTGTACTGAGAACGAAACGACTTAAGCATCTTGTCATTTGCGTAAGCAATATCAGCAATCCCGGCTGACGCATTGAGTAATTTACTCTATGGCGGTGAAGTCTCAACTCTTCTATCACTAATGGAACTCCATTCTCTATTGAATTTTTTTGTTTTTAAATAACTGAATTGTATTTTGCATACAAAGTTACATAACTTCACAAACGATGAAGGCTCATGGAATGTTGGTGTAAGGACCCAGTTTTGATGGATACCTTCCCTATTGTCATGTAATGGAACGGTCGGCCTGTTTAAGTATAGGGACCCAGTAGGAGATTCAATGAAACTGATTGACCAGTGGATAAACTCAACGCATTGTACCACACAGAAGAAGAGAGCCTACTCTCAGCTGTGACACCGATCAGCGAGATCGATGCTAACGAGCCAGGCATACGTTATCACCGGTAGTTTCGTGTATTTTAAGACTGCCTTCAATATATTTTAATTTAGAAGAATAATTTTAATTTTAAGATTGCCCTCAATAAATTTTTATTTAGATTAATGATTATTTAATTTAAAGATAGCTCTCAATACAAGAAAGTCAAATCATTGTCAATTATCCGATAGAGTGCTGTGTGCTGCTCTCTTGTTACCGGTTTTTTAGACTACCAAAATAGATCTGTAAATTCTGAGCTCCCATTCCATTAGCTCAATGACCCTTGAACCCATAGATTGAACTAGTAACACCACTCTGCTACTCTACTGTTACCGCGTAGTGGTTGTACTAGTTGCGTGGGTGCCGCTCTATGTTCCTTTGTAATGCGATTTGATTGAATTACCTAAACATTACCAGAGACAATGGTTACATGAACAAGCAGATGTGTCAACTCCAGTATCTGCTGACCGATCTCTGCAGCGGATTCGAGTTAACCGAAGACTTCACCCTGTGTCACCTTATCACGACTGTTGATGACGACGGTGACCATGACGAACTGTGCGTAAGCGGCATTGAGAAGGTCTTCATCCAGCAATAAATAATATTTTGAGATGTTTCAAACCCTATTCTCAATTACCAAATACTCCTGTCTGCAATACCTATCGACATCGTAAATCGTAAAATGTAAAATCTGACACAGACAAAGGCCTTTGTTCAGAAGAGCCTGATGCCTGAAATTGGAGCTTCGAGAAATTTTCATGAGGAGGAATGCCATCACAATTCACCATGACATATATTGGTAAAACAGCTATATTTATTCTTCATCAAAATTTAAATGATGAACTTTGTTCTGTTGTATTGACTTCTTACAGTCTTTTCTCATATACCTATGTTTGTTGGTGAGATCTGCTCCATCAACACCCTGGTAACCTTATCCCACTTATACCTTACTGCATAAAAGAGTATGTTTCATATTTTCATGTGAACAAATATTATAGAACACTACCTCACCTCAGTTACTAATCATACGCATGTATTTATCAGCTGAAGTCATCATCATAATTATCAGGAGCTCAAAAATCTTTGATGATTGCTTGTGTGGCTTTTGTCATTCTCCCGTCAATATTTGTGCATCAGCAAGAGTGGAAGTGTGCGGGAGTGAGCGGGAGTAAGCGCGGGTAGGTGCGGATAGGCGTGGGAGTAAGCGTGAAAATCGACAGGAGAATGACAAAAACCGCTTGTGTACATGGGGTAGAAGCTGAAGCAGAAGTCGGCTGTAATTGGGCAGTTTTATTTCTTTGACCGCATAACAAATTGTTTAGCGATGATGGTTGGGATGTGCGCGATGAGTCCCTTGTCTTTATCTAATTACTATTTTTTGACAAAGAATGGCTGGGGCATATATTTTGACTGATGACATCATTCACGTCACCTGCAGCCATCCCCGGAGTACAATAGTAGCCTTTTGTATGGCTCCATATACAAAAAACAACAGCCGTTGGTGTGAAAGACATCTGAGGCACAATAGTATTCCTGTTTACAGTAATAAAAAAATAACAGGACGCTGGCATTGATCCTAGATTACTCACTAATATTGGAATATCTCTAAGGTTTCTCAATCGGAGTTATCCTCTCTTTCTCACAACTTTTTGATGAAGTGGCTTTTATCAAGACTGTACTGGGTCGACTTGGTTCTGCCTGGCTTTGGGGGTGCTGGGTGTGGGGCTCTCCTGCTGGCATCGTGGCTTGGTTGGCTGGCTGGGCCGGGCTTGGTGCTATGTAATCCCTAGGCTTGACTGCGATTTTTAACCAGTAGCATTCAGGTATTTGCATGGACAAGTACAGTCCCCTTCAGTCTTTACATTTGTTGCTAATGCTACTACAGTGGCAGCCGCGGTAAAGGTCAACAGGGTATTTATTTTGTTTATATATTGTTTTCTTACCCTTGTTTTGTTGTTATTTTGTATCTCACTGTTTCACTTGTTCCAGTTTTACAGATTCATTGAGTCATCAATAGATGCCATCACATCCGACCGCCCAATAGTCTAGTGCCAATCTTTACATCACGCGGTGCCGCCACAGTCACAGACTTATCACTTTTCTGTCATGAGTCGTCAGTGCATGAGAGTGTGGAGAAGGATTATTACTCAAGTTGTTTCGTAGTTTTGAAAATGGAAACCCGGTGTCTGCCCCCCCCCCCTGGGGCTCCCCTAGGTCAGGTTTTTCAAAAAGAACTGTATAACAACATTAATCATTCACAGTCACACAGAAGTGACTATCGATTTATTAGAAAGAGATAGCCTAATTTATAAGCAAAATTGAAAGTATCAAAGAGTAAAATCAAAATTTTTAATGTGTAGCAATCGAAGCATCATTTAAAAACTTTCACAAACAGATGATATCTATCTTATCATGATAATAGCAATCAGTAGAAAGCTAAGAATGGAAGGAAATAGCATGCTTGAGCTACTAGTCGTTGTTTCGTAGTTCTGGCCTACATTGCATCTTGCTCCCTGACATGGACAGACTCCAGTAGTGATTCCTGCTGCACTCACATCCTCACAGCTAGTCGTATTATCGTCAGGGAAGAAACAGCCTCTCGAGACTGGAACATAGACGTCATGTGAACATCAGTAAGCATGAAATATGAAGTGGTAGGCAGACATATTTTGCTACTGTGAACTACAAATTGATTGATCCCATAAATTTATGTACATCACCATGCTACTGATATGCCTAGCCATTTTGGTCACTCTACCTTCTCTATCCATGACGGCAGCGATCCGTGATAGCTCACAGTTGCAGTTTCATCACTTCACAAAGTATTGTACAATATGAGCTTTTGGAATCGAGATCAACCAAGTGGTCACAAACATAACTCTAGTCAGTAGGTGTCATTGAACCTGCTGAAAATCTGTTAGCAATGATACTGTCCAATGGAGCTGACAAGCGTCATTGATTTTTGTTTTTCCGACTGCAAAACCTTTCACCTATATTTTAATCATGTAAAGAACTGTGGCTAGTTCTGTGTTGTGACTTTATAGTTTCCATGTTGAGCTACTTATGCTGGAATGTTATATGAAGTTGACTTATTTCCCAGTGGAAAAGAGTATCAGATGATCATTCCTGTAACCTACTGCCTGCAACAGTGCCTCTGTGATCTCAAGCATTTAACAGGTGTCTCCACTGTGTGTTAGCAACGTAATTTTAAGGCCAGACTTAAGACGGCTGTCTAACCGGTCCATAATGAAGGATCCTCTACTGCTCCTAAGGCACATGATGGCATATGGCTTATGCAACAGGGACACTGCATCCAAATGCCGCCGCTATAGAAACGGATTAGGATGCACCTACTGCCTATAATCCACTGTAAGTGACTTACTAGTTGCCAATTACTGCCCCTAACTTACTTCACGTGACTTACTACATGTAACCTACCAAAGCTAATGCCTAAAACTGATCCAGTTCCATAGTAACATCCAGTTACACCCTGTGCACAGGTGACCAGGTGGTTTGATGGTGCGGTGTATGTCGACGGCGCAGTACAAGTGCTGTCAAACAGGCCTGAGTTAGATGAGTAACAGTCCACTCCTCCACCAGTGGCTGCAATATATGGAGTCATAGTTTATCAGGAATACCAGTGTGCTGATGAGGAAAGGAAAGCTTCAATAGTCATGTTCACTAAAGATACTAAGAAAATAATGTAAAGAGAGTCACCAATGTCAGAATTGGTTTAAGGAGGAAAGAGGAGAGCAGAAACATGGTTCGAAAGGTAAAGTTCAGTTCAACATGATGGTCAGGAACTTGAGCCCAGGTGACACAAAAGACAGATGGAGATGTATATCACAGATCGAGTTGCCTGGTGAGGTGAAACCTGTTACCCACAAGGATTCACATGGATACAGTTAGAAACATTTATCTACTTTCACCAACAATTGTTCCATTCTCGCTGGATTATCACAAAAATGATGGGAAGAGGAGCCTATCAAACTACGATGAAACGGAGGTAACCACTACTGGGTCAATCCGTTTTTTTCTCATGACATTTAAAAGTCTGATTATCCTTCATGACTTGCTGACGTTGCCTTTTTCTTGGCTGTCCTCTTCATCATACATATAGATACTTACTCTTGCTTACGTTAAAAATATGATGCCAGCTTTTGTACATGGTTTAGGAATCTTCGTACCTGTACCAGCCTGATAGACTCCAGCCGAGGCTCCGTTGCAAGAATCTCCGACGCAACTGCAGATTGTTGTTATGACTGCCGCTATGCTCTGTGTGTAACATCTACCAGTAGTCTCCGCCGCCCGTCCGCATTGCCTGTCCACTAGATATATATGTACGGCATCAATAACAACTCAAAAATGAAAAAAAAATGATGTAGCACAACTCGGGTTTATCATTGGCAATCATGAGCGGTGTGGCAATCAGTTCCTCTCCTTGTGGAGGATCAACTATCCGCTGCGCAGGTGAGTAGGTCTCGCAAATACACCAAAGTGCAGCCAGGCCAGAAACCAATGTAGAAAAAAAGGAGTGGGGAATGAATTTCCTCCCACAGAGGATCTGGAGCTACTCTTCTGTGAGTATGATAGTCTCCTTATGTTAGTACATTGCAAGTAAACGAACATGAATTTAAAGGAAAGGATGTATAAAGGATGCTAACTACATTCATAAAGTCAAGATCAGCACTAGCACTAGCCAGCTAACAAATGCTGAGTGTAATAGAGACAGATTAGGATTCATTGGTTTTGTCACAGGCTGAGTATAAGCCGAAAACTTACCAGCTAAAAAGTTACCTGGTAGCTAACAGCCATCTCGCTTATTATAAACCTGTTTATGGTGAATTAATGCTGCAGTCAACATCTCCTAAATTGTTGTGGCTACAGTGGTATACAACATATATTACAGCCCATAAGAAAACCTAGCCCCGCCCATAATAAGATTGAGTGCCTCTAACTTCTAGTTACTACACTACCATATAATGCAATGAAATACAATACAATGGCTAGCTTTGGCTGCATAATGGTCAGGTTGAAGTATGTCATACACTGAGTGATGACTTAGCTAGAGGTAGCCTGTGTTTTAATACAACTTTTAGTAATTCTATTTTAAAAATACCGTTCCTACCTATCTGTAAGTCGGTGCTGATGATGAGACATGTGGTCACTCCGGCGTCACATTGCTGGAGGTCACTATTCTGTCCGGTGTATGAGTCAATGTTACAGCCAGAGTCGTCTGCCGATGTGCACACATAGCACGATATAGTGTTGCCATTCACCAGGAAACTAGCTGTTAAAATGAAACAAATTAACATTCTCATATTCCGCCGTTAAAACACAGAGTAACTTCCTCTGCAACTTATTAACTTCAAACATGTTGCTCACTGCTTAAGTGGAAAAAAGTGGAAAAATACAAACAATACGTAACGCTATGTTTACTCAAATTATGGTGTTTTTACATCTCGGAGCAGAGGTGCAATCGCATGCTAAATGCAGAATAAACCTGTCCAAACACCGTCGTATGATTCTAAGGTGTCTACTGGTATAATAGTCAGTGTTGCCAACCTCAAATGGCAAAAAAGCGTAGATTTCCTAATCTAAAAATAGAAACACTCCCTGCTGACTCTAAACTCACTCCATTGCCTCTAATGTAGTGCATATCTGCTAACCAAATCAAAATGATCAGTTTCTGTGGACCTGTGGTCCACATACAAAGCGACTGAATGGCCTGTTATAGCAAATTGGCTCCCTCAGAAAGTAAAAGAAGCGTAGATTTGCCAACATTTGCGATAGCTCAGAGTGAAAAAGCGTGGAAGCAGGTCAATATTTAGAAAAGCGCAGGCAAAGACGTAGACAACAGAAAAAGCGTAGATCTACACCTGTAAGCGTAAAGTTGACAACACTGATAATAGTAGACAATCCCAATATTTCCAGGTAAGCTGTTTTGGCTATAGATCAACCTGCATAGAGCTACCTCAGATGTATTCAAGTGTACATCGTAATCAAAAATAGAAGTAGGTCAACATATGACCTAATTATTTATTATGCACAAGGTATTGTATTTGGTGCAGAAAGCAGCTCGGTTGAAGTTTGTTGAGCTGAGTTGTAAAACGACCAGCTTTGGATAAACATAAAGGATGTATCAACCCATTACTCCAGGTAGCTATGCAACTTGCCTTTTATCAAAGGATGCAGGTGTACGCATGATAGCACTCGTTTTGAATGGCTATTTATCCCAGGTGAATAAATACTCTCATGTTGAAGCCATGTGACTGTTGAGTTGGTGGTCAGACAAAGGAAACTAGGACTCTGGAGGAGACAAAGCTACCTAATCAATAGGTTGTTGAGCTATTGATTGATTACAAGCCATTCAGAGTTGGTTTTCTAGGACAAAAATTCAGACAACTCAATGTTCACCTCACCATAGTGGAATACATGTGCTTCGGCTTCAAATTTCTCATTTCGTTTCTCAAATAAAAGATAATGTGCAGCACAAGTTGTATTCCTCCGAGTCCACTTAGTGCTGTTCATAGGCAGATTCAGCGTAGTTCCATCGACGCCTTTGCGTCAGTCACATAGTCATCTGACATATAGTTTACTGCGGTGGCTAGTGTATGGATAAAGAAGCCATGGCTGTGGTCATCACACAACTGCAAAACCTCAGTTATCGTCACTAAATCATTGGCCTTAAGCCCCGTACATGCATACCCATTTCTGACCTGATTAGACCTGCACTAGGTATATCTGGTAGCTATGGTACGGCTTTCATCCCGATCACGTATATTCAAACAAGTGTAATACTTTTGCTTGCATTGCTTGGTAGCTGAGTGCCGATTGGTTGGTTTATGCATGACGGATTCAGCCTTATCATCAGGGCACAACGTGATTGGCTGTGTGAGCAGCATCAAGTGTGACGAAAACATCAGGTGTGCTTGCAGTAGCCTGCCGCTTGGACCGTGTCTACTGCTTGCGCAGCTTGCCGATACTTAGGTATGTACCTGGTTTTAGGTAGCTACATGTTAATGAGTTTTGCGGCAGACAGAACTGCCTGGACCCGTCCATGCGGTGTGCTGTCATTTCTATCCAGTGTAGTATTCACAAGTAATGACGCCTGGATATGGATCATGGCATTGGAGATAGTACAGAAAAAATCTGTGAACATTACCACACCGTCATGATATCATGTTCCCAGCATACCTGAACACACTTCTGTCTCACAGAAACTTTGCAGTTTGTCTATGCGCCTGCTTTAGAGCTTTGTTACGACTTGCGCAAAAATATTTTTATTTTCTTGAATTCGATGGAGGGAGGTGGAAGTGCAAAAATGGAGTTAAATAACTTTTAGAAAAAAATTCTATGGCATAGAGGTCACTTCGACTTTCCAGTGGATAGCGTTCACCATGTCGCCACTTTCCTTTTAGGACGTAAAGTAACATCTTAATACATAACAGAACGCGAGTAACTCAGTCCCCTTGGCAGGTGCCAGGGGCACAGCGCGACTTGTTGTTTGGTCTAAAATAGGTGGTGTGTACGGGTTTGCCTCTCCATTGCATCGCGCGCCTTGGCATGGGCATACCTGAGGTGTGAAGCCAAACGTCGATATTTGCTCACATTCAGTCCCAGAGTCGCCAGAGAAATAGCATCCTCTCACATCTGAAAACAAGGTGATTGCATCAATGAGTCAATCAGTCAGTAGTGATAATGACCCTGGTTGCCAAAACTCAAGGTAAAGCCCTGCGTTCAGCCAGAATTGGCAATGCATGCATTTAAGGATGTAACGGTTGTGATGCTGTGAGGGATAATGACCATTGATAGCTACACCAGGACCCTCTCAGACTTGGCCAGGTTGACCCTGAGTGAGTAATGGGCAGCTACAGGTCTGTAGCTTCAACTTCCACCGCTTCCACCTCTACCTGTTAGTGCTGAGTGCAATGCTGAACTCCATTTTTGAAGAATTTTGCATGTCTTCGACCGGAAGTCAAACTCAAGCCTCCCAGTCTACAGGGAACGCTCGACCATTAAACCCATGTGATCCGGTCAAAACTCAATCCTTCCTACATCCATTACTTAAGCTTGGTAATTCAGGAAATTTGGATTTAAACATTACTGGAATTCCAAAAAACTTGTTTTTTCTGATAAGCTGGTCAATACTTGAATGAATTATGAATTATGATTATTAAAGGGAAATAAAACACATTTCTGCCTCGGAAATCCTAGGAAAACGTAGTGGAGTCTTAGTTTCCATTCGTAAAACACCAGTTTTCTTCATATCTTCCCTGCAATAAATATTTCACCTGTGTGCGAGCTGGTGCTTCGGCATTTTTTAGTTTTATGTCGGTATGCATCATGAATTATGATATCTGTATTTTGTCCACACTTAAAACAGGCGCGCCTGTTTTTGTCCGAAGTTAAGTGCGGAAAAAATGCAGACAGAAACTGCCGACATAAAAGTAAAAAAATGCCCGTGCTTCAACACTACCAGTGCTGAGAGTAATAGTAAGTAATTAATATTTTTGACGTTGCTCTCAGCAGATTGACTGCAAGCAGTTAGTAAACAAGTAGAGATAAACCTCTTTCTCTTCATCTGATGTCTGGGAATGTCAAGTTATGCTAACAGATTTTTCTCGTCAAAAGCAACGGCTGAGTTAGACTGATATTGTTGTGAGATTAGTAATAAAGTGAAAATACTTCGCCTGTTACGTGAAGTCGTACTTACTGAAGACGTAAGTAGTAAAAGCTCTTGCTGTGCCATAGAAGCATCCAGTGACTCCTGCAGCGCAGGTGACCAGGTGCTCAGCAGGTGATGTGTACTCTTCATCAGAAGAGCAAGAGTTGTCACCGAAACCAGAATTGCATGAGTAGCATTGTACGCCCCCTCCAACTACAATAAATAAGGAGTTTAATAATTAGGTTTGTGTTCTTCTTTCAGTGCGGTGAGGTGTTTCTGCTTTTCATTTCTGGGAATTCTACTACACAGATATGACACCGAAGCATCTTTTAGGTATTGCAAAGTTATATGACTCACAAATTTATGCATTTGTGAATTTATATTATCGACAGTTACAGATGTCTTGTGTCTTAGATCATCAGTGATCGCTTCGCAAGCAAACTCCCTGACTAAAACCGTGATGTCGGCAAACTTAATTCTATGTAGAACTCTAAACAACTGTGATGTTAGCAGAACGTTTGAAAATCTCATGCAAGATCTCTGAAACAACTGAAAATTATGACGAATAAACTGTCATTACATGCAACGGTATATTAATATAAATGCATTAGCTTGTCTATGAAATGCTGCCATTGCATTAAGTGTACATGGAACAATCGATGCATAACCAATGCATTGACAGCATAACTTACTTTTCAACCTTATGTTAATGTTCTCTCAGGCACAGGTATAAACACGGGTGCTCAACCTACAAACTTGTTCACTTTAGTGTACTTTACAACTTTCAGTGTCCCTTATTACAAGTTACCTGTGCCTTCTCTCACTTTACCGATTGCCCATCCATTACACAGTTCTCCAGCACAGCTGCACAGTGTGGCATTCAAACCAGCTATGTTTTGTGTGTAGCATCGTGATACTGTCTCCGTCTTTCTGCCGCACTGTCGATCCACTGTGGAGTAAGGTTGACAGTCAGATATTCAACTGATCATGAGCAGGTTGAGACAAACAGGGTGATTCTGTGACCTTTGTTACTGGTCCAATTTTCTCACGGTTTTTAGCTTCATCACTTACCCAGGGTTCCGGCTGTTGTCACAATGAGACAGGTAGATACATCATCACCGCAGTCTGTCTCATCCCCAGCTCTGCCAGTGTAGGTCAGTAGGTTGCAGCCAATGTCACCAATAGTTGAGCAGCTATAGCAAGATATAGCTATGCAGAGATGGATACTGCATACTAAAACACAAGACGCTAAGTGATGATAGCAATGTCTCATGCATATGAGTTGGCAGCGTGAACACGTATCAACGACTGACGATCAGCCACATGGAATATAAACGTGTGCTGCTACCAGTATTTGAGCTGCGGGTCTCTCCCTTGCAAGACAGGCTTGCTAACCACCGCAGCTTGAACCACACAACATTGAATTGGCTAGAGATTTTTCAGAACATAAAGATAAATCTTAACTTGTTTTCTATGAGCTAAAAGCTACAAATCTCATCTTACAGCCAAAATAAATGCTAACCAGGAGTGAATAGCGATGTGCTATAGAACTTGGCTACTCACAGATGATGGCGAGGATAGCGAGATGTAGACGGTACATGGTATGTACATGTAAGTACTGGCAGTACGCTACTATATCAGCTGCCAATGGCTGCTTGCCACTGAAGCAAGAAGCAAGCGTGTTTTGAATATGAGCAGGACATATTTTTCGTTGATTTTGCTGTAAGGAATACTTTCATCAGGGCATAAACTATACGATATTCAGGCTTCAGTGTGTCCTTTGTTATTAGGGCCTGGATGAGTTGAAATCATCATAAAAGACGTGAAAGACGTTGAATAGTTTGCTTGCCATGATGAAAAGTTCTATTGATCGAGTGCTTTGCTGGGGCCTGTGTAGGGAAAACTTATTCAGCTAAAATGCTTACTGATGCATGACACATGAGAAGACAACTTCAATCAGTATTTTTCCTATTGTTAACGAAGAGCAAACAAGTTCCCACATCAAAACATTAAAACCATCAAAACCATCAGAACCATACAACCGTTCTAAGGTAATGCTTAAATAGATGTCAATGCAGCAACTTACATTTTGAGCCGATTGCGTCGAAGCTGCTGCGGTTGCGGCTGCGGTTGCTGCAGTTGCGGCTGTTGTGACCGCTACGGCTGCTGCAGCTGCTGCGGCTGTGGCTGCTGCGGCTGCTGTGGCTGCGGCTGCTGCTACTGTGCAAGGTTTTCAATAAGAGTTACCAAGATGCTATAATTATTGTAGACCTTGATCCTCCATGATAAAAATTTTATCATGAAGGATCAAGTTTGTCACTTAATGATGAACTTTAATCTTGAAAATCAATCTCCCTAATTGGGTTGTCTTCTCCCAAATCTGGTCACTCCTATCATGTACTGGCCGTCAAGTAGGTTTCAGGGTCACATGTTCTGTAAGGCTACTGAGGATTGGTTAGATGTAACTGTTGACTTACGAGGCTTAAAGCGGTTGCTGCTAGCGAGGACGATAAAAAACCAGCCAATCAACACCATATCATACTTCGAGAATATTTTTTGTGTGAGTAAATAGTTTGCATTTATATTTGGTATGTAACCACATTTCAAACTAACTAAAAAGAGTGTGGTTGCTTGGCCTAATCAGTTTGAGGTGGCTGGGATAGGTGGTCATATCCTTGGGGGGAGACAACTCGGATTACAAAAGATGCGATTATAGAGTATCAAAGACCAACTCAGCTATCTTAGAAGGTCAGCGTCTTTGCTGAAAGCTGAAAAACATCTACCCTGCTCTTTATTTTGTGGTGGTCTTCTTATAGTATCTATGGGCAGCCTGTCTTTCTGCCAGACAATGTATGTATCCGGGGCTGAGCAAGCAGTGGAGTGCTATGAGAGAGACTGGCTGCTGTCTCCAAGATCACTACTCCCCTTCAGATATTGCCAGACTGACTGAGAGGGAGGCTAAACACCTATACAATTCAAGATGCCGTGGTGGTACGTAAGCTCTATTTCCTCCCACACTGTCCACCACCGGGTGAATGCTTAGTGGCAGCGAGTTTCAATTTTGAAAAAAGTCGACTTGGGAAATGAGCCCTGGTCTCCCAGTTTACAGGAGATAGCTCTCGCAATGAAGTGGCTTAGCATTTTTTGTATATACAATACCTTATGCCTATACCTGCCATACTTTATGTATGTAAGATACACCTCACTAGCAGAAAATTAGTTGATCATCTGAGATAATTCAAAGAGTTTCTGCTCGTTCTATGACATCATTCGACAGGTGGAACTAATGAGTGAGCATGTGCAGCTGCTCTGTCACGCTGATGAGGAAAGTTCTGCCGCAATAATTTGATTTCCTTCCAGAGTTGTGTCATTCATATCTACAAAAGATGGTCTTAATTATCGTTGAATTATAATTCTACTCATTCTAATCAAAGTCAACATTCAATCTGAAAAGCAAATGACAACAGCCATTACCAGTTTGCGTGCTGTCGGTTTATTATTAGTGCTGCTGATTGTCATCCACTATGCGATTGCCATGATCTCGATCGATACCAGCCAGAAGCTGTTTGCACCAAATGTGCATTAGTGGTTTGACGATGCATACACCTCATTTTAACAAAGAAATATTGATGTTGTTAGCGTTGGGTGCACATAAACACGTCCAGAAGTCAATGAAGTTTAATTTCCTGTTTTTTGAGCTCTTGAAAAGTCAGTTCCATCTTGTCATTTCTATGTACATGTAGATCTCAATCGGGATTCCTCAGAACATTAGATAAACCCATAATGACGGCACACATGGAACGTCTGCTCTTCTTACCTGTGATATTTGCATTGGTAGTTGGTGAAGAAGCCTGTGGGGTGTCCAGAGACTGCTGGTAAGCTAGTCAGATTCTTGATTAAAGCCATAGGTTTTTGTCACTCTCCTGTCGATTTTCGCGCTCACTCTCACACGCGCACGCACACTACCGCACGAACTGGCTGGACCCACATTGGTGGGAGAATGACAAAAACCAAGCCATATTTTGGTTTCATGAAGGCACAGTTTGAAAAGTTATGGAAGATAGCCTGCTTGCAGTAGCTTTGATGGATTTATCCGACAGTAAATGATGCTCAGATAGCCATAGTCATGATTAAATTGCCGACCTCTGACCTCTGAATGACCTCTGAATGTAAATAATATATTTTACGCCGCAGCTTTGATTTTTACCTGTAATGCCGGAGGGGATTGAGTCAGCAACTATTTCATGTTAGTTTCCACAGCTTTATCCATAGTTGTGGATGTAGGCTGTAGAAATAGCTGATAGAAATGACTGCATTTTGTACTGTTCTATCAGTAGGCATACCGGAATCATGTGCCAGTTTTACGCCGATGCAAGGCCGGCTTTTGTTCGCAGTTATTATGCTTTCGTTGTACCTAAGCCAGCTTAAGCTTAACACCGGTGTTTAAAACACCAGTGCGTCTACCAAAAGAAGAGTAAAACATGCCGAAATAGCTTGGACCTGTCCTAGACAAACGGCATCTAAAACGTCACATGGTCATCGAAGCTTTTGTACTCATAATGAGAGGAAAACTCCTCAGATTTTTCATGATATGGCAACTTCTAAAAAAAACTGCCCTGTCTTCATTGTTAGCAATCTCCTTTAAACCGCTATGATATTTGTTAATTATTTTCCCAAGGTAACACCTTCGCTAATACAGTATCATACAGATGTCATCTTTCATTGAACATTCTAAGAGATGACAATAATATTCATATCTTGACAAGACATCAAATTATTAAATAACTTACTGTTACATTTTTTATTTCTAAAACACCACTAGCGGGGTAATCTGGGATTGACCGCAGCCTGTGGTCTATGCACACCAGTCTAGAAAAAGGGAAACAACTCCTCACACTGTAAGCGATTTTCTGCGAATATGGGCTGTCCCTAATACAGCTGATTTCTGAATAGTTTCTGTTGTCATGATTATTATTATATATTATTGTGTTAGTGTTATTATTTTTATACTATTACGATACATTGTAGATCAATGATAACCTTCGTTTGCTGCTTGTAATCTGCCCAACAGTCTGAGGTTGACCAAACGAATTTCTATTGTGTTATCAGAATTGATTGAGGATTGAATCAATAGATGTGTTTGATGTGTTCTCAATAGAGAGTGTTCGTATGATTGCAGAACATAAACATTAAGATATGAAGGCTCATGTCAGCTATTTAGGGTCAATAATAATAAGAGTAGAGAGACTTTGCCCAGAGGAGACTGCTCAATCCAACAAATATATGTGTTTGGACCATTCTGAATAATCATTGCTACTATTTTGCAGGAGGAAGAGCCTGGCTGATGTGGAGGTGGTTGCAAGTGGTTTCACCAGCCAGATATATGCATTGATTGAGGATAAAACGCAGGACGGTGATACTCTATTTGCTGCAGCCGATGATGCCCTGTATCAGGTTTTCCGAGGAGGATGGATTAGAGTGTTCTTAGACTGGCCTGATGGATGGAGGTAGCAGCTTTCACTTATTCTCTTAACTACATGTGGAAAACGAATTCAAAACGAATTCACACAATTTGTGTATTTGACCTGGAGTTACATTAGTTACACTGACCCAAAGTCTCCCTTTTTTTAACTTCTGTTTAAAAGTGCATTAGAAAAAAAACCGGGTTTTGTCATTCTCCTGTCGATATTCGCGCATCAGCATATTCGGGAGTGTGTGGGAACGAGCGGGAATGAGCGGGAGTGAGCGGGAGTGAGCGGGAGTGAGCGGAAGTGAGCGGGAGTGAGCGGGAGTGAGCGCGGATAGGCACGCAAGTGAGTGCAAAA
>ERZ1740065.1103-NODE-1103-length-15741-cov-12.774257_pt1 | contig 15741 bp, 15 predicted proteins | sample MGYA00581738_ERZ1740065 | MGnify/ENA primary metagenome ERZ1740065 (study PRJEB43018, sample SAMN04849749) | marine metagenome | isolation source: floating plastic debris | place: Pacific Ocean | collected 2008-09-01 | study: EMG produced TPA metagenomics...
CCCACCCTCTCCCACCCCCCTACCCCTCCCCTTCTTTATTCACCCCCACACCACCCACTCTCTCACTCTTCCTACCCCCACTCCCTCTTCTCTTTCCCTCTCCCTCCTTTCTCTCCCCACTTTCCACTTTTCCCCCTCTCCCTCTCCTCCCTCACTACTTCTCTCTCCTCTTTCCCTTTCCTTCATATCCCTCTCTCCCATATTTCCCTCTCTCTCTTATATCCTTCTTCATCCTTGCCTCACCTCTCTTGCATTGTCCCTTCTCCCCTGTCTCCTTCTCTTCCTCCATGTTTCGCTTCTTTTTCTTTCTAGTCATTCTGTATTCCCCTCTACCACGGCCTATCCAATCACTCTACCCCATCTCTCCCTCTTGTTACCTTCCAGGCTCCCTCTTGTTACCTTCCAGGCTCCCTCTTGTTACCTTCCAGGCTCTTGTTCTCTCATGACTCGGTCACATGGATTAAATATTAGACATGTCAATTTGTACTTTTTAGCTGATGAAGATATTCTTCCTGTTTCCTGATCCCCATTTTAAAAGGTCCAAGCACAAGTGGAGAATAATAAGCCCGACACTGCTCGCCGAGTACGCCTATGTCACCAAGATTGGGGTACGTGTTCATATGAGAGTTGCGCTCTCCTGCACCAGTTCCCTAACTGGTCCTCCACCCTCTTATAGGGAATCATATACACAGTGACCGATGTGAAGGACCTGCATGATTGGATGAAGGAGCATCTATCCTCGCATCCGCTCTTCAAGCAGCTCACAGAGGAAGAAATGGTTTGGAATTACTATGGTTGATTGACTGTCTGTGCCTGCAGTAAATCAAATGCCGCTTTTCATTCGTCTAGAATGCTGATCCAATCACTGAGAAGCTTTTCGACAGCAGTGAGGAGGGAAAGAAAGTCACCAGGAACAATGGTGACAAATATCTAGCCTTCTTCAGGAGAGTAGAAGATCCGAGTTTGATTTGATGATTCAGACATTTTATTTGAGTCTACTAGCCTCTACGTTTATTATGTACATACAGTAAATTTTGATTGCCAGCCATTGCGCCATGCCTTATTGGTTGGAATTTACAAATTTTTTTCCGATCGCACCGAGATTTTACAGCGTTAATTGGAGCAGATATTGAGAGGGTCAAGAGACGAATGGAATGTAATTATACCAAACGATGAAATATTTTCTTTCAGCACAACGCAAGAGTTCATGGCTTAGAGTTGAGAGGACGTGGTATATATCGACGGGTAATCTCCAACCATGTGGCAGTGGCAATGGCATCTTACCGAGATGCAATGCAATAAATTATCTTATTTACAAGAGAGAAGGTCAACGTTCAATGGCCAGCCAGGAAGATTTTTGTGCACATTATGCACAAAGACACTCAATAGCTAGCGGGATAGTCTGAGATGCTATTGTATAAAAATATGAGGTACTTCTATCGCATAGTATCTATAGAGCTGGCGAGAGTACAAGATCTGAGAGTATATGGACATGCTAGTGTCGTCATAAAAATATTCTGTCTCACTATATCATACGCTATAGTACAAACGAGCGTGTTGCGCACGTGGCTCCCTCTGCAGTCTCATTGTCTACTACAGATCACTTGAGAACCGTTTATTCTCTGTTCTCACTCTCGTTGACTTCCTGGATGTTTGTGTCATGTCACGGCAGGTGCTGCAGATGAATACGTCGGGTATGTGGTTGCGTCGTATCTTGGCACAGGACAGGTGAATCCAGGTCTTGCAGCTTCCACATTCTATCATTGGACGGCCAGCATAAGGTTTTTTACAGAAGCAAGTGATCGCTTCATCTGCAAAAAGCAATGGTCCAGATGATAAAGTTACATGATTGGGGTCAGCACAGGGTAAAAACTAAACCAGGATCGTAACAACATAGTACGATTCACATTTATAATTGAGATATGAGAAACGCTTACTATCAGAAAATCATGAGCATCTACAAATCACATTGCTCATTACAGATGCTAATAGGAAAAACGTGATCCAAGTCGGTGAATGATAATATTCGTAAAACCAGCAACCAAACATTCTTAATAGAAAGCTAGATACAGATATGGTTATCCCACTATGGTGATAAAATACTATAAAATTATGCTAAGTGTCTAAACATCATTCTGCATCAATTTCAGCATGTACTAGGAGACTGCAGCAGGCATGAGTGGTGACAGCAATGACTACTGGTAGTGGTAGGTATGCTGTATGGATGGGAGAAGTAGCATATATTGGTTACCTTCGGATGGCCCACTCAATAACACTGGATTGCTGGTAGCTTTCTCGTATCCCTGAATATCGGTTGAATTTGAATCACTATTGCTTTCGAGACTATCGTTGATAGGACTAGCTCTGTTAAGATCGAATGTCGGTTCGTTGTATACCTCCTAAAATAATGAAACATATTCTCAGACATCTGTATGGGAAAGGGTTCTATGAAACTTAAAACTTAGTCTGGGCCTACCTTGTTACTTTCATCATCCTCTGGTTGATACTTTGCGTATTTCAGAACTGCGGCGCAAAAATCCAAGAAGTCCTCTTTAGTCCTTTCTCTCTTATGAGGATTCTTCCCCTATATTGATTAAAATAAACATTTAAATATTGAATGTTCAACAGGAGTTTAATGCAGCAAAGAGGAAATGAGGGGGAGAACGAGAGCAAGAGTGAAAGCGGAAGGGAAGGAGGGAGAGAGAAAAGGAGAGCGGTAACCCACAGGAGTATTGTTATACCAACCATCATACTGGTGACCTTAGGTGACGCTGTCCTGAAAGAGGTGCTGGAGTGACTTTGCGAAACTGAAAGTTTAATAAGCACAAATGTTAGTGAAGTATAACAGGAGACTAACTAGCAAATAGCCACAAACCCAAGTCGCAGATCCAGCAAGCAGTGGCAACTACTGTCATATATTATGATGTTCAGTTGATAATATTTCACTATTACACTAAAATTCTAATCGTATATTCGCCAAAGTTGATGTAATGTGCCAATATGATACAATCCATCATGGCTGACAATGTGGCTCTGAGGCGAAACGTCGCGCATACGGAAGCACACTTCCAAATTAACAAGGTTCCATCTCTAAAATACTATCAGTTATCAACATTCTTGCCATATGAATGATTTCAAGTTAGTTATAATCCGTTTCACAAGGATTGACTCAACTATCGCTGTTCACATGGACAAATTTTCTGGTGCCGTGGCGGCTACGTTTACAGTCACTTACCTTTCAAACTTGACGATTGTCCTTCCATTTAGCATCTAAATTCTGAACGTTAGGAGTACTATTTAACTGAGTAAATAAGTTCAGCTTGTCTCTTTCCCTCAAGATTCACAGGTACAATATGAATTTGAAATCTAGTTGTTTGTGACGAGGCCGACAGATAGACGGGTATCCGAGCAGTAATAGCTGCAATGAATGAGTTCCTAACGTTGCTTGCCCATAATGCAATTGAAAGGTTATGACCCCTTGAGCATATTCCTAACTTTTGGTTTCTTATCGGAGTCTTCCCAATAGTCGTCTTAAAATTTCTCATTGTCTTGGAACTTTAACTATCGAATACATTTTAGTGTCAAGGCAGTCCTAGATCGGCGAATAGCATAACGTGATTACTATGACGTAGAATATACCGCGAAATTGGGCTGTAACACAGCAGATTCGAGGATGCTCTTCGTATGAATTTATAAAGTTGTGGATATCTTTTGTACCACCAGCACTAGTGTCATCATGGAGTCTTACGGTCTTGACATGGATGATTTGTTCGATGATAGAGCAGCAGTGAATGAGAATTTGGAGAACTTTTCAGATAATACGCAAGACGACTTAGAGAGAGATCTCGATCGTGAAGCTGAACAGGTGAACGGTGGTGAGTAGCATTGGAATCGCCGTGTTACGTTGGCCGCAGTTCAATCAGAGAACATTCCCTCAAGTTTTTGGAGTAAATTCTGAAGATTATATCATCAGTATGATAAAGAGTATTGTCAACAGCTACATTGTACTGCAGCTGCAGTACATCAATCATGCTGCTCTATTCACATCTAAGGTGACAATGACTGTAAATGTTTAGTGTATCAGATTTGCAACATCGAGTTGTGAAAATTGAAAATGCGCTGGATGTGTGTCTTTGAATTGGCAATATGTACTATAATGATGAGAGTGTGCTTTGTCAGCCCCTATATATGGAGATGATTGGAGAACTTACAGCTCTGCGAGTAGTTATACCGAAAAATTCCTGGTTATCCACAACATCACGCGTTACCTTCATAAGCTTCATAAGCTTAATCTATAGCAGCACTTACTTTGACAGCGATTCCACTACTACGTCTCATCAGGAAGTCTTAAAACCATCTTGCGGATTTTCATGCCAAAGCGCATACTGTCTGTCATACTCCGCGACTCCGTGACTGTAATGCGTGCCTACAGTCCTATGATGTCATGAATATGAGTTCATCGTGTTTTATACATGCCACCCTAAGTTCCATGCGGAACAGTTTGTTCAATGCACCAAGATAGATATAGAGGCAATTTTACGATGACCTCACTACCTTAGACGGGTGTCTAGTAATTGTACAAATGCAGTAGACCACAAGTTATAAGAATCCGTGAGTTGACTCACCAGATATCTTTCAGAGGAAGATGGGAACCTCACTCGTCAAGTCGAGGAACAACTGCGACAGTTGGGTCAAGGTGCTGCAAAGAAGAGAGTACTGCGCCCACAGCCAAAACTCGATCCAGCACGGTGAGTTATAGGATATCGATTATAGTTTATTGATCACAGGTTATTGATTATTTACAAGTTACAAAGTAGTAAACAATAGCACTCTGTCACTGTCTGTCACTGCGTTCAGAGTCGGTGTAACTGTTACAATTCTGGTTTTAGAACCCTACAACCACCTTGCGGTATCCGTCGCATTGCTATCATCTACAATGGACCATTGTCAATCATGCATTGCTAGTTGATGTATTGTTTTGATGATGATTGATTTTAATGATACAATTATTGATTTTGTGGAGCAACACCCAGTCATATTAGTCATTTAATTAGTATTCTTATTCTTATTATTGAGTATTCTTATTCTTATTATTGAGTATTCTTATTCTTATTATTGAGTATTCTTATTCTTATTATTGAGTATTCATATTCTTATTATTGAGTATTCTCATTCTTATTATTGAGTATTTTTTGGCTGCAACAACCGCTGTCGTTTATTTTCAGAGTCTTATTGACTTAATTTTGCATTTAATTTATAATGTTGTACAGATGAAAATATCTGCTGATCTTTAATGGTCACATGATCGATCACATGTTTCTGATCTTGCTAACTGTGCTATTAGCTTACGAGACTTCACTCTGCTCATTATTTCTTATCGCAACTAATCATTTAGATGTGTAATGATAATGAAATAATGTCATGACTTCACAAGTTGTCTAGAATTATAGGTAGCTTGTCAAAACCCAGGTTTGAATCCTGGTCACGGCAGGAAGCATGCTTTTTTATCCTGTGATTACAGATTGTTGTATGTGACGCCAATAACTGTCATAGCTCCAGTGCCGACTGCATGATTGGTGAATTTTAGGTACATTTACTAACGTCAAATAATGCTACTGTTCTAGTGAGGCTCAACGTCATGCTCAACATTGGAGTTGTCTTCTTCTCCATCTGGCCTAACTGCTATTGTTCCATATTATGAAGCGACAAGAGAATTTTTGCTGTTTCAGTGCCGAGCTTTACTCTAATCACTTCCAAACCTTCAATCAAATCTAGGCTTACTGGAGAGCGCGGCATACCAGTCCTGCCCAAAGTGTTCGAGAACGTTACGTACAAAGGTAAAGGTCACGAAGCCCGCGATCTGAATATCATGATGGCGGCTATGGAGCATTGGGCTCACAGGCTATTTCCCAAGATGCCGTTCGATGAAGTGGTTGAAAGGATCGAGAAACTCGGCCAAAAGAAAGCCGTCCAGGTAACCTGTCTTATACTGCCCAGAAATAGGTCAAGGTTACATGTTGTGAGTTAGTGACATCAGCTGCATCATCACCGAGAGCACAGGCTACCCAGCCTGGTGGTAGGTCTCAGTCTATGCTCTGCTGCTCATTCATGCAATTTCGCGTAATTCACTGCAGACGGTGGTGAATAAAATTCGCTTAGACATGCCGGTGCTGAGCAACGATTTTGTGAGCCAAGAGGATAGCGACGCTGAACGTGAGGAGCCGCAAGATCAGATCGACGTCCCCGAGGTGTGTCAACTGTGCATCTGTTCCTAGTCAGGCTGGTATAGGTGATTGGAAGTGAAAAGGAGGGACAAACAAATGTGTGATCTGGATGGGAACATTGTTGGGGCTGGATATGAGTGTCTCTCACTCAGGAATGTCCATTAATTCGCTCGTCAACAAATTGAATATTTGACTGATATATTCCAAACGTATGATTTGATGGTGGAGATAATAATGATAGTAAAGCAGGAAATGCTTGCGTTCATTTAATTTTTGCGTTTTCAAGAATTTTCAGCTGATTGCAAAAATTAAACATACAAATATTTCTCTGTTCAATTAATTTTCTATACATTAGCGGCAAGAAACGAAAAAATATGTTTCCAAAATTTTATCACAGACGAAACTGCAGAAATTCTGCTCGCAAAAACTTGCTATTTTATTCTATTTGTCTGTATGTATGTCTATGTCTATGTCTATGTATAGATTTTCTTTGGTATCATTGGAGGGGAACCTTACAGCTATGAGACATGTATGTAGTGGGCAGATATCTATGGGAATCTTAATCGTCTTAACAGTCATACGTGCTGAATAAAAATGTAAATCATATTTCTAGCATCCAGTGATAGAAGAAGTTATCTTTTTGTATTACCTGCTAAGAAATTGTCATCTGGATTCTTTTCCACACCGCCCTCCTAATGCAACGTTGTGAAAACATGTTCTATCTCTCTCATCGGTCTTTACTGTATATGATTTTCCTGGATCCAGCCCTGATGCAGGCCTATATTGTTTGATCATGGATCTGGCCCTGATTCAGGCATGCATTGTTTGGTTGTGGATCCGTCCCTGATTCAGGTGTGTATTTTTGGATCATGGGTCCGCTCCTGATTCAGACGTGTATTTTTAGCCCAACTACTCGAGCATTGACAACCACGAGGACGACGATGAAGTGCTCAATGAGATTTTGCAACAAGAGGAGAATCCAGCCCTCTTATCCGCTAGCACTCCCTACCCAAAGAAAAACGTGTCTAAGGACTTCAATGAAGCGGTTAGTCATACCTATCCATGCTAGGCAGGCTCTTATTGGACATCAGTGAGAACCATAGACCTTGAGACGCTACATAGACACCTGCTAGATAGAATGGCAACGCTATATGCGTTTTCTGCCCATTTCTGGGCGACATAGCCTCTGTTCCACAGGATCCTTTACAGTGATATACCTCAAACTTCATGATAACCTGGTTTTGATTGACCATCTGTGTCAAGGCCGAGATTGCAGAAGTTTACTGAGGATTATTATGAAGTTCGGGGCGTATCACTATAAATGACCCTATGAAACAGAGGCTACGTCTCCACAACATGCGCAGGAAAAATCATATAGCGTTGCCACTCAATCTAGCAGCAGCGAACAGTGTTGTGTCCCGAGCTCTATGGTGAGGACCTCAATCTATATTGAATGGTTGCTGAGATTGCTATTTCTTACTGCTGTTCCAGAATGGTAAACAAATTTTGTTGCAATCGTTGACTCGGACAGTTTCTACTTCTCAAGTGCTGCAGAACCGGATTTGACAGAAATTTCAGCGTTTCCTTCAAACTCACCAAGAAATAAAAGTGATAGCGATCTCATAAATGAGAAGACAACTCCTGTATAAGGTGTAAAGGGCATAATTTCTATAGTGAATTCCAACGATAGCGATAATTTTCCGTCGCTATTTTGGTTAGACCTTCACTATCAAACCCGGTTCTACAGTATATCCACAGTATATCACACATAAATCAGAGAGGTGTTTTTCATGTAGGAATTTATAGTATTACATTGAGTATAACAGCGCGTTAGTAATCTGCCGTATTTGCGCAGGAACTCACACCGGAACAAGTTGAGAAAATCAGAAAGAACGCTGAGATGGCCCAGGAGAGGCGCAAGAGAAGGAAGCTGGACGCTGCGCCAGGTTAGTGTGCCATGAATGGATTTATGATGATAGACTATAGAGTTAAAGAAGCATGGTGTGATTGCGTAATAGATGATGATGAAGCTGCTGACGAGGGAAACGCAGAGCTTCAGGCAGCCGACGTCAGCATTGCTGATGAAGAGTGCTGTGAGACGACAACCAATAGCAGGTGAGAGACGGCTGCATTTATCATCCGTCCTGAATATTATACCAACTGGTAAATGTACCAGTACTTAGTGAGAAGTTGGGAATCCCAATCTAAAATGGGAATTGGGTGTTTGAAGTATTAGTCATGCTGAAGATTGAAAATCCTGCGGCTTGTAGAGTCTGACCAAAAAATTATCCCAAACCGATAGTAGCTATAACCAATAGGGTGCCATGTCATTGCATGACGCCAGCATGAATTTGTCGTAGAACAGTGAATGTGTGAATGAAAAGCAGCGTGAACTCACTGAACAATAAATAAATACATAAGCTCTAAATGAATATAAAATAGATTGGAAGCAGCTGTTTTTCTATTGATACTCAATGAGTTAGTGAAATTCCAATATGCTAAGCTTTCAGGTATCAAGTGCCTAGCTCTGGCATATATAGCTAATAGTTTCTGTAATGGCTTACCCTGATAATGCGTATTTTTACTCCTCAGGTTTGATGGTTGCGTTTTTGATCTATATATTATAACTACAGTACTTAGCTTTGGCCACCCATGCGTGTAAACATACATGTGTACAAGGCTTTGTAATAAATAGTTGAGACAACTCCCTATCTCTTTCATCAGGAATAGCCTGTCACAAACACTCCTAGGGTTTCAGGTGTGTTGAAAGCACTGTTTCTGAAGATCATAGCGGTCAGAAAGTGTTGTAACGTGAGTTGTATTCTCTTTTCTTAGCTTACCTGATGGGAATTAAATATGAAGACTGGCTCATGCAGGTACTTGGTTTTATTTATGTACACATGATAAGGCATGTTTTTACTATATTATATTTATAGCGAATACAATTATACCAGTTTTAAATCAGTCGCTGTCGTCATCAGATCCACCAATTGCACTCCAGAATGACAGAGCGACTTTCTCAGCGTATGCTTTCCTCTCTTCTGCTGGCAAGTTCATCGCCTTCTCTATTGAAAGTGAAGAGGAAAGTTAGACAAATCCTCAGCTGCATAGGAGTGAGAACTGTAATTTTATTGTACACCCGATAATTTTAGTGGTGTGAGTTAAAAAGGAATTCTTGCCATTTCTAGAAATTCACATACTGTAAAGGTGGTAATTATTGCGGCCTAAAGTATACCGGTTTTAGGTGAAAGCAAAAGATAGCGGTTGTAACTATAGTGAACAGGGATGAGTGACATATAGGCTTGCTAAGCTCCATATGAGCGACTCATTATAAATTCTATAAATAGAACCTCGTTATAATTACGATGATTATAGCAGTAAAAAATCTTCACATAAGCTTGCATTCGCACCACTGTGCCCAGAATTGTGAATGTAAATACCAGCAGTGTAAGAATACAGGATACAATCGTAGGCACCATAAACTCAAGGTGTAACTTGTCTCGTAGAGGATTGTCGTAGTTAAACGACGTAATTATAAGAGTTTTAGAGTTCTTACGATAAAACCGCAACTAAATGTACGTATTCTCAAACAGGTAAGCCTTTGCTTTCACCTTACTCAATCACTAATGAAGTACAGGAAGATGTTCTCACATCCCTCAGGTCACACGTACTCAAATGAGAAAACGGTGGTTAGTGTTTACAGCAGTGTTGATAGCGTGTCAGAATGTCTTGTATGGCAAAGCAGGGCCAGTGCTTGCTAATGCTGTTCGACGATGTCATAGTATTGAAAACAATGAAACCATTAGCAAACAAGCAAACTGACAATCACTCTTAAACTGTCTCTCAACCCTGTCCAGGGTTTGCCGATTGCCGCAACATCTAACCAAAGACCTTCACCTTATAAAGCCCCGGACAGACTATTGCTATCGTATAAACCGGACATAAATTGGCTACTGTAAACCCCAATATTTTAGCGGACAAAATATAGCGTTTTGCTCAAATCAGCAGTATTTTTAATATTAACGCCTAGAATTTTAGCGGTTTTCTTCAAGCTTATACGTAACATAAAGAGCTGTCAGAAATATAGCGCACAACTTTGATATCATTTTATTATAGCTATTATTATGAGGTCGCTAAAATATTTGGGTTTACAATACCTTTCATAATCTGTAACTGTGAGAAGAGTTTCTCAAACGACTCCACGCCTTCTTCGCCACCATCTTGCATTGCCTTCGCCAATTCATTGGCATCCATACCTTCAAACAGACGACAGATGTGAACAGCGTGCTGCCATTTGTGATACACAACCCAGAGTGAACTTGACCTTCATTTACCCAGTTCATTTGCTGTCATGGAATCCTCTTCTGTGTCATCTGTGGACGTTTGCTCGGATCTCGTTTCATTCATTAGCTGCTTCATAAACGGACTGACAGTGTCGGGGGAATCTGTAAAATCAAACTGTGACCTTGTACCCTGTTCCGCTCTCCTTACATCGAGAAGGGGGGAGTGGCCGCTTCACTTCATAGACAAATTCAGCACCAAAAAGTTCCTAACAATGTGGAGTGACGTGAAGACAGATTTCTTTTTTGTGAATCAAATTTCTTGCGATCAAGCTTTCGGTTGCCAATTTGAAAATAATATCAAATGCATTTATTTTTTGTGTGATCAATTTATATCAGGGTGAAGGTTGAAGTTCAATTGCAAATAATGTAACATTGCAAATATCTCACAACATGTCTGGTCAGAAAAATTTTCCACACAAAAAATTCTATTTTACATCATCCGGGAGACTCCCCCAGACGGCAGAATTTTGGGTCAAAATTGCTATTACTGGCTTTCTAATGTTCTCCTGTGGCTCACCAGTTAGACATTTCTGAGCTGAGACCAAATATGACAGAATCCTAGCTGTAGGTGGTAGGGGTCCTGAGCTATGACTTATAAAATTTTCAGATTGACAGGTATGATCAGTGTAATGCCATTGCGTACCTTTCATCACCAGGTTTGGCCACATGTGAGCGTGTAGCACCTGAACAATCCTCTTCACTCCATCAACGTCTAAATCATCTGCAAAATAGAATCACTCCGCTAGCGATGAAAGTAGTGTGGTGAGCGAAATAAAAACTACTACAGACATACCTTCATCTGTTGGAGCAGTTAGTTCCACAAGCTCGAACTCATTGTCAATGCACCATTTCTGCACCTCCGAACAGGGAACCACTGCAATTCAACATGACAAGATGGTGAAATTCAGTAACTGATGTACGATCGTCAAAGATCCATCTATTCGCGTATGAAAACTAGAAGCAATCTACTTGCGTATGCTCAGAAAAGATAACCTAAAATGGTGATCATCCTTAGCCAAAACGTTCTGAAAAGACTTGGAGATTCTGAAATTTGATTGGGGTTCTTACTTACCACTATTTTCCTCACATGAGTCACAGACTAACAGCCTCACTTCTGGTTCTGATGGCAACAGGCTGGACCACCAAGCTTTCACATCGGACCAGCTGTCTACCTAAGTGAAAAATCTATTTTCTTTATTTCCGAGCTAGAAATTATCGATACGATTTGTTTGTTAGGAAGGAAGTAATCTTACCTTGTCTGGAGAGAACAATAGAATGACTCCTTCTAGTGGCAAAAAGGTGTTGCTGATGATTCTATCTTCAATCTTAGCAAGCCTCACCGTGCAAGTGTAGTACTTGGTTTCAAAGTCCCATATCATGGACGGTACAGCTATGTGAGGAAGCATGTAGGAGAATGATTCGTCGCTGGCAGTTACCTCTAAAATCAATTGAACAACGTACAGTATAGTCATGATCAGATGAGTCAATTGAGTAACATCTGAGCTTGGCACTTACCTGAAACAAGCTGCTCAACGTTCCCATGTTTGCATCTCGCAACTAAACACAACGGGTAATCATCATGGCAATCTTGAGACGCCATTAGTTGATATCGAGCCTATCGTTGAAGTCTACAACTAGTACGAGTACTTTCCAATGATAACTTTTTTCGAGTTTACTCATATGCAAGGGAAGTAGGCTTCGATATCCGGTACTCCTCTCCCCTCAGAGTTCATTGGTTCGTAGAAGTAATAGAAGCGCTTTCATTGGTCAAGTTTGTAGGCGGTTCTTGTAGGTGGGCTTTATGAGTAAACGATATTTGCTAACATTGTGGAGAAAACTCCCAACACGATTATGGGCAGCGATGGATTGAGATGACAGGGTGGTGCTCGAGGAGGGATGAAATTTTGTCGATCATCATGAGCATTACCTTCAATTAGACTCCTTCACATCCATTTTGCTGAGGATATGATCATCATAGGTATAAAAGACATGCCATTGTACACTGTTGATGATTGATATATTTGATACAAAATTGAGCAACGGACAGTCAAATAAGAATTGCAGCACAACATGCGATATCATATGATATAACCTTACGCAAACTACCTTTGAGTGTGATATTGAAAGTTAAGCATTTACTCAAAATATTTTCAAGATTTTTAGACTGTCAATTCATGATGAGGCTGCTGAATCCACGATCAGCATTATCTACGTCTTCTGAGCTGTAGAAATCACGCTGGAAGCTTGGCTCTCTGCAACAGGATATTAGAAATATATGAGCTGCTATCATTTCTATTAAGTGTTAGAAATCCTATATCTCTCCACTCGCCTCATTTGAAGACTGGGCCAGCCGGTAGGAGCAGGTGCCCCAGCAGTAGGTACAGTTAGAGGAGGAGCACCTGCTGGGTAAGATGGTGGCAGGGGATCGACCTGTGGGTAGCCTTCAGTTCCAGGGTAGCCTCGGACTTCTGCATAACTCCTATCCCTGGGATATGCATATGATGGGTGGCCGGTGTAGACTGAGGGAACTACACCTGGCTGTGCTGTTTTAGGGATCTGTATTTCACCCTGTCCCTAGAAGTGTCATAATACCGCTGCTGGAACGCACCGCAGATAGGAACAGCTTGAAGAATGTTTGACCTACTGCAACACGCTTCAACTGCTCAGGCACTGGTCCATATAGGTGGGGCTCCAATGGCCTGCACTGTGTGAACAGTCCTCCAACTGCAGCGTAACCTTGATGACCTCCGGCAGCCATGATGTTAGCGACATTGTATTGAACCTGTGTATAGGATAACAGTCAAATGTGACGTTTGCCCCTACTGTGACAAGTGCATTCTTTGTGAGCAACAGTTTCATCATAAACCGAAGGTCATGGCCTTTAGGTACTCAACTTACTGTGGCCAGGATTTGCAGTGCCTTAAGCTTGTCTTGCTCGTAGGTGAATGAGCTTAAAATGAACTCCTTGCCGATTCTTGTATTGCAATCTATGAGAGCTCTGCAGTGAGAAATGGTCTGTTATCTCTGGTGGAAGACAATGACATGTCAACCTCAGGTCAAGGTCAGCTATTGTTACCTCTTTATACAGTCAAGTACTATGAGCTTGTCGTTGTGTACACTGACTGCATCCATGACCACTCTGGCCTCATCACAAGTCATTCTGCACAGGCGCTACATGATATATCGGGTTAACATGGCTACCAAGCAACCAGACGAATGACACTGAAAATTGAGATAATATGATGGGATGATACTCAGTAATCACTTACTGGCTCCATTATTTTGATGGCTTTCACCTTATCAGAAGGTGCAGCTATATACTGCAACACTGTGGCCGCCTGGAAATTAGAGTTTCAAAGCACTGTAACAGTCAAAGTTATGACTGGTCCTCAGGCAATATTGAACTGCTCGACCGTAGTGACTCACTTGATGTGCATCAAAAAACCCTCTGGTATCAAACAGTATTTCTATTTTCCTTCTGACAGATGTAGTTTCCTGCAAAAATAGTAAGGTGCATGAAAGAACCTGTCGCATTGATACGATAATACTTGGAACAATATAATATACTTCTTTGATTCTCTGTATGAGAGCATCGAAATTTGCTCGAGATTGTGGTTCTTTGGCCATGATCTGTCAGCGACTTCCAGTGCACTCGTGGAAGAAATACGGCTTTATATCTCCCTGACAACTAATTCACTACGCAGCATCCGTTTACGTTAGCAAGAGTAGTACTCGCTACGCATTCTGCGCTAAATTGGGCGTTCATGACAATAATGAGAGGACAACTCCTCAAATTGAAATTCTCGGTCGTAGCAAGAGTCGTAGTCATAGATGAACATCGCATACACTGTTCCCATGTTCTTTGTTGGGAAAAAGACATCAGTGTTGAACTTAATAAAGAACACACGAACGGTCTACTTGATCCAATCTACCTTGAACTAGAAGAACAAGCTGCAGAAGAGCTATGAATATACTAGGTTAAATCAAGGTTTCACTAATGACAACTTCATCTAGGAGATGACGAGGATTTATGACATACAAAACTTTGGTACTTTATTCCGTTCGATGCAATAGCATAAACCATTCACCCACTAGATACCAACCACCAAATATTATGCACAAGAAAGAAAAAAATAATGATACCACTTCCTGCAGAGAAAGAGAAAGAAAGGGGGGGGGGCGTTAAATAAATCACAGTGTCATAGCCATAGTACAGTGCGAATATGGAAATGCGAGAGAAAACACATAATTCCTTTGTACAGTAGATAAGGAGGACAATGGGAAGTATCAAGTGTTGCGTATCTTAAGCTTAAGCTTCTTTGGGGAGATTCTGGTAGTAATCGCACATCACTTTCCAAGCAGATGGAGCCATAAAACCGTCAGGAGGCGTGATTCCATTACGCGCCATTCCCCTCATCTTTGTTCCAGATATGAACTCAAAGTCATCCTTGTTCTCGGGATCAAAGAAATCCATGGCGTGTTTCTTCTTGTTATAAGCAGCGACGCGGAAAGGTACAATCTCCAACTGGGTAAGGCCAGGTGCCATTGTCAACACCTACAAGGTCAAGGTTACTTCATAGCCTGTCACACTATGGCAGTGTGTTGGAGAACGGAGCTATGATATCGGGTTATCAGATAATACAACAATCACCTTTCTGCCATGAGTAGATTCATAGAGATCTTTTCCTCCCTCTGGGTGGGGCATACCAGCGGGGTCCCTTCCCACAATGTAAAAGTTGGCTCCAGTGGACATTCTAGCCTTGGCATGCCATTGGACCTAGACACATAGCAAATTATAACTCATTGAAGTTGAAATCTCAATTCTATTCATTTACAGTTAACTGTTTTGAGGACAGTAAGCGGATAAGTTACAATGCAAACTGTGGAAAGGTGGGATACCGACCCCACCCGCAGTACGGAGCTGCCATCGAGCCAGGAATACAGCAATATGTTCTATAATTAGTTGAAGTAAGATAAAACACAACTAAATAGCCTCGTGTTCTACAGCTGTGCAGTGATATATTCTATACAACTACCCATTAAATCTCCGTCATTTTCTATCCACAATGCAGATCCCTCTTGAGATGATATCAGAATAGCAATACTGCAATACTGCAACACTGCAATACTGCAACACTGCAATACTGCAACACTGCAATACTGCAACACTGCAA
>ERZ1740065.1104-NODE-1104-length-15738-cov-12.710323_pt1 | contig 15738 bp, 22 predicted proteins | sample MGYA00581738_ERZ1740065 | MGnify/ENA primary metagenome ERZ1740065 (study PRJEB43018, sample SAMN04849749) | marine metagenome | isolation source: floating plastic debris | place: Pacific Ocean | collected 2008-09-01 | study: EMG produced TPA metagenomics...
CCCTCCCTCCCTCTCTCTCTCTCTCTCTCTCTCTTGTCTGCACTACGTACAATCAGACACTGATAGCATGTCAGTGAACTGTGCTGTATGCACATAAATCTCTGGTCCACATATTTGTATTACATCCATTTTTAAGTGTTGTGAGAAAGAAATATTCCCTAAATATAACAAATAAGCATAAATAACACCTTTCAACATATTGTAGCCATAGCATACTGTCAGTACCTAGTACCTAGTACCTAGTACCTAGTCAGTACAAACCTCTAACATACAATTAGAGCTTGAGCAGAAAAATCATCTATAGCCTGAATGGCTCCTGCAAAGGTTAATTTTTAACTTTTTAAAACAAATTCAGTGTTCATTTCGGCTGGTCTATTTTGGCTGGTTTATTTTGAGGCTAAACTTAGCCAATAACTTGCAGAGGATAATGGATACATAATAAGCATTGTGGCTATTCCAGTGACCTTTGACCCAGAAATCTACCTCAAATAGCTATTGACAACTGCCAGTTTTGTACTACAAATTTGTATGGTTCTAAGTGACACACTTTTGACAGAGTAGTTATATTGACAGTGAGCAGACCTTATCCAACTCGTTGGACCAATCTTTCCTTTTTTGCTGCTCCTCGCCATCCGTGCCGTGCTCCGTCTCACCTACCAATCACGCAGTTCAATCATCTCAAAGTGATATGTTCATTGAGTGTAATTCACAGTGCATTCATTTGCATGTGATCAGTGAAGGCATCAAGGTAGCATAGAAGAAATACAGGTTCGAGCTGAATCATCATCGCAGGTGATGAGATAATCAGCTCCATACTGAATAACCCATGTAATAAGTCCGCCTGACTTGATATCAGCCTGACTTGATATCAGTCCGGTGTCAGCTATCAGAGATAAGCGTGATGTGCATTCTATACAAGGTCTGGCACTCACCGTTTGGTACTAGTTGAGCGTTGTCCTGTTCCTGATCAAGGCTGCTTTTACTGTCATCTTTCTCTTCGTCACCGTCTGAATGTACAAGAGTAAGATAGCTTGCGTAGTCAGTGTTAGGCGAGTAACTGCTCTCACTATTCATTTCGAGAGACCGGGTACACGAGAGACACTAGAACGCTTATGTCGGGAGACTATACTGGTAACGCTGCAGTCAACTAACCAACTGCATACTCAGAAAAAAATCAATGTGAACAAAATGTGATGAAACCGTCGTTGACCATCACACCACTGCTCTATGTAATTATGCACAGGAGTATTGATGCCATCTAAGCATAGCATCAGATCCTAGCTTAGGGAGCGCCATTACCGTTACCCATCATTGACCTATAGAAATGTATACCAATACAAGTGCTCATAATCAGCAGTGCCACAAATGAGGAAACATTTAGAGTTGCCCACTCATACTTCATATGACCGTGGAAACTATGTTCATGGGTAAAAAATGAAGCATGCTGGGAAAATGGATCGCGAGTGACATATAACAGGTGTGAGAAAACAGAACAGCTGGCAGTAGAATACATCATCAACGAATGATTACCTGCTGCAAAAGCGGCGTTCACAACCTCCTTACTATCAGTAGGATCATTCATGGCAGAATGTATGGGAAATTGTAGGCACAAATCTATATAATGGACAGACAATATACCACTCTGTGTAGTACGCACATGCGGAACAATGCTGAAACCAATTTTCTGTCTACAATCACGCCCACCTGCTTTCTGATACGTCAGCACTACAGACGTTTGATTTTCTTAAGAACTCTTTCAGATAGCAAAACCGATAGGATTAAATGATCTAGTTGAATGATATTGCAGCGTAAACTGACATCAACCATAACAATTCATTGTACAAAAATGAGTCAGTAGCGTAGCGTCCTATGACCATGAACGGCGGCTTGTCGGAATTTGCGTCATATTTACACGCGAACTGTAGACGGATATAGTCTTAATGACTCATCAGTAAAACTTGGAAATCAATAACAAAATTTAGATTTGAACATTTCAATTGCAACAAATTACAGATAACAAAATAATAATTGACATATTAAAGCTGTGAGGTTGAATAATTCTAAATGTAGATATATTGCACAACTTTTAATTTATAGAGAGTACACAGAAATCAACTATGGCGTTGAGCAAAAAGTCGAACAATGTGAGTTATCGACAGAACGAATGTGGAATGTCTTAGCAACCGCCTAAAATCTTTAACTTTCTCTCATTTTCATTATCGTATACATAGTTTTACCTATGATTTAATTATCAGTCACAACTGAAACCAATATTTGAGTTGATTTCTCCATCGACTGATACTATTCATATCAGGGTTTATGTTCTGCTCTACTACAGACTATTTGAAGCTCTGTTCTCTGTGTTTTGTTCTATGATAAGGGGTTTTACTGCTCAATCTACCGTAAAATACATGTGTGCTGTTTGTTTTTATATCTCTAAGAGGGCAATGTATCAGTAATTTGTTATTGGAATATCTTCCTTTTTCCTAGTAGACAGCACTAAGACGCGTTCTAGAACATAGCTGATCTTTCAATTACGATGTAGTTCTGCCTGCTATGATTATTTTCCTGTGAAATAACCCGCTTTGGTTGCCAGACCTATAACATCGGTTAACTGCTTTTGCCTCTCTCCATAACTGTAGGTACGTTTACCACCCGAGGTAAATAGGATTCTTTACGTGAAGAATCTGCCCTACCGAATAACAGCTGAGGAGATGTATGATATATTCGGGAAATATGGAGCGATACGACAAATAAGAGTGTAAGTTACAAACTTTCACTCATGTATTAATGTCCATAGATAAGTCCAATGAATCTTTATCTGTTCCTTTTAGTGGCATTACTGCTGAAACTAAAGGCACAGCTTATGTGGTATATGAAGATATTTTTGATGCCAAGAACGCATGTGACCACCTGTCTGGTTTCAATGTCTGTAACAGATACCTGGTAGTTCTCTACTACCAGCCCAACAAGGTAAGCTATGTCTGGTATCTTAGCTGTAGCTAGCTAATCAACCATGTGACTCAAATCTTAAACATACGATTTCCTCTGTAGCAATTTAAGAAGACTGATGTTGATAAGAAGAGAGACCAACTAAACGAAGTCAAACAGAAATATGGTTTACAGACGCCTGATCATAAATAAATGTGGGAGAGGATGGTGTAGCCCGCCTCTGTCTGTCTGAGGCAACATTGTACATATAACATTTTTTTATTCATCTGCTTTATTTGTCCCATTTTCAATAAACAGCAATTCACACAAATGATTAAATTTGATGCATATTGAAAAGAGTGACAAACATTCAGCTTTTCCCGCCAACTATATCGTATATATTTGCTGATCACATCTAAATAAAGGAATAAAATAGACGTTGCGGTTTCCTCACACCAATTATGTAGCAAGCATGCCTAGTCTGTCAAACGTTGGACCATTTGAAGACTAGGTTAAACTCATGCTGACTTGTGCAGTTGGTAGATTTCATGCAAGTACATAGTTATGGTGAAGTTAGAGTATACGCTAATCACAAAGCACTGAAATCAAGACCATCGAGTCGTAGTCGATCACGGTTAGAGAGTGAAACTACTGTGACATCGGTTGTTGACGTGGTCTTCTATCTCCGCTGTTGTCCTTGGTAAGTTACAGTTATTCCCATGGTGTCCGTGTACTACAGGTAATTGCTAGATAACGCTGTACCAGTTTTAATCATCACCAACTTCAGCCAGCATCGAATCAATGCAGTGCGAATACGTAATCTGTCATGATCTGGGCGCACCATGGGAACAGACTATGACCTCTGATGACTTTCTCGTGTACTGAGATAGAGCTGTATGGCTACACTCTATGCACGCGCGCAGTGAAGTACACCTTGTCACCTTGGTGATCCTTGTTCGAGGAGTTGTCTCCTCTACCATGTTCATACCCAGGAAGTCCAACCCTCGTACATCTGAGCCAGGTTTCTGATGTCGGTGGCCTCTGATATTATATAGGCAACCTAGAAACAACCCAACAGTGTTGTAAACATGGATACGAACTGTGTAAGAGAGCTGATTGGCTATCTGGCAACGACTTACCTGGTCAGCGACAGACATCTTTTTGTTAGGGTCAAGCTCTCTGCCATCTAGTTTCATTTTTACTCGTCTCCACACACTGACGGCATAGGAGTTTCGCTCCTGCACAGCTGATACAGATACAAAAAACAGCTTGTCAAACATCTAACAGCTAGTATTACTACCATAATGACACGCCACAACATCTTCATACCTTTTCCTGTCTTGGGATCCCGGAAAACCTTATCCGATTGGCCGTCTACAAGAGTGCAGTAATAGTTTTTTACTAGAGAGCGTTGAAAGAACACGCAATGATAAGCTCATTACTAACCATTAGGACCATGCAGTGACTTGACTTTGCTGTCCTTCTGTTTTGGGCTGTGCTGAGTATCAGACATTGTAACCCGAGCTCCCCCGGCTGGTGACAACTGAGGCTGGGGGTTTTGGGTGGACAAAGGCCTGGCGATCTCGATCAGACGTGTGAATATACTGAAGAATATTGAACAAATTGGCATGCGGGACTATAGATCAAAGGGAAGACAAGAGTTTTGAGATGGGCTGCCTCCTACCTTTCGGCGTCAGCCTGCAGTTCGGAGGTGAGAGATTTTATCTTAGCCTCTGACTCGCGGTCAATGTCATCCTGAGCAGCCATACGCAGCAGTGAAGCCAGCTTCTCCGAGAAGATTTTGTAGTCATGAAGGTAAGTCTGAACATCGCAGCCCAGCTCTGGCTCATCCATTTCCTCCTGCATTCAATAACAGATGGTAAATATTCCCAGGGAACAGCACCACATCGTAGCAGGGGGAATCACTGGCAAACCTTGGCGAGAGTCTTCAGCACGGCCCTCACTTCTGATATGAGTTTATGATGAGAGTTGAGAACCTTGTACTGGATACAGGAGATGTGTGTGTGGTATTTCTCCTTCAGCTGCGTCATGGACTTCCTTAGCCCACGTATTTTAGCTGACATACTCGCCATGTGGGATTTGGTGCTGTCGTGAGCTCGACCCAGGAAGTTCTTGCCAGTTTTTTGCCGGTCAGACTTGCTCTGGATATGAAAATCAAGGAAAGTACAATAAGTTAGGCATTAAGCAACAGAGTGAGTTGAGAAGACCGAGTAGACGAAACCTACCATCAAAGATACCATGAGCTTCTGATCATCGGTGATTTGTTCATTACTTTCCAGCAACCAACACACATCAAGACACCTGAGTGAGAGAAAGGATAGCCGGTACAGTTCAGTGATACATTAGAATGTCTGTGCGAGGCGAGGCGGGTCGAGGAGAGGAGAGGAGGAGGTGAGGATAGGCGAGGCGAGGCGAGGAGAGGAGAGGAGGCAAGGCGTACCTGGTGACAATCTGGGTAGACTTGACTACGACAGCGCTGGCCTCAGCAGACTTAGATCGCATCGTCTCCAGATGCAGAATGGAGTTACAAATAGTGCTGAGGTCCTTCACAATCCTTGAATCTGTCTGAAACACGACCAGATATTGAATACATATGTACACTGGTTTGACGAGAGAAGCCGGTCAGTAGTAGTGAGTATATAGAATTGTCACCTCCAGTACAGCAGTGCGGTGAGCAAGCGCTTGTTCGAATGCAGTCGCGACTGAGCTCAGCTGTGGGTTAGCGCCGGAGGCCCATTTTAATCTCTGTGATATACTCGCCTCCACACTGGCTGACTTCTCTGACAGATCAGAAAACCTTGAGTTCGTCGACATCAGGTCAGCCAAAGCCTGCAGAACGTACAGCAGTTTGGGGAGATATCCTCAGATAATGAGAGTGGGTGTGGTTCTAGTCTATTATAGTTACTGACTCTATGAAGTTTGCCGAGCAGTAGCTTCCTGTTGGAAGGTATTCGCTGAGGATTGGCTGCACTAGTTGGTGGAAGCAGCTCCTCGTGAAGCCACATGTAGCTGGCCAGGTGGTGCTGCTGCTGGGATACCAGAGACTCCAGCTGCGTTCTCCTTCTAGTCAGCCTCCTGAAATAACAACGAAGAGTTTGTCAGAAATATAGCCAGTTGCATCAGCTTACATTGATCCACAGGTCTATGGGTCTATGGGTGAAATCGATATAGCGGCAGCTGAAAGTCACGGGAACTAATGACTGCAGCAGTGGAGACAATGATGTCGAGTGATAATTACAAAAAACTGACAAAATCAACAAACTAACTGAACAGGACTATTACTAATACCAATACCAATACATATACATATACAACTACTAATACCAATACATATACAACTACTAGTACCAATACATATACAACTACTAATACAACTACTAGTACCAATACATATACAACTACTAGTACCAATACATATACAACTACTAGTACAACTACTAATACCAATACCCATACTAGTGATAATACCAATTTAGATAATGATAGACGGGTATTATTATATCACTGATGAGAGAGAGAGAGAGAGTGCTGACTTTGCCAGGTCCAGCCGCCTCCAGCATTGGTCAAAGGTGTGAAGAAGTGAGTGAGCGCGTGATGTCGGGCCCTGAGTGACGAGTAGCTGACTGTCGAAGCCTTTCTTGTTCAGAGCGTCGATAGCCACCTAGAGATAATTGAGTCAGCAGCCGTGGAAGGATTATGTAAGCAGATGGAGAGCTCAGAAGAACGGACCTTTGAGTTTGCTCCGACGTCCTTCAGTTCGATTTCCTTCTGTACGTCGAGGCCGAGCTGAGAGAGTGTGGTACAGACTAGGAAGCCGACGCACTGACTGGAGATTCCGAGAAGTTGTCTCCTCACGAACTGAGCAATGAAAGATCTGATGGGGAGGCTGAGTGCGTCGTAGGAGTCCACTGCGCTGTGATCAATGTCTGCGGAGAGAAGCAGCCAGTCGACTTATCAGCACTGAACAAATCCTAATTTAATTCATTAGAAATTCTAACTGAACGAAGGTGCAACAGATATAACAGAGAGCAAGCGGCCTATAGTAAGCAATCTACAATGGAGGAGAAGAGCCTATCACATAGTGACTTAGAAACAGTGTGAGCGGATAACTCCTGGTGGGGAATGAGTAGGGTAGGAACAAAGAGAGGCGGAGAGTCATGTGACACAACACTGATCAGGTAAGTAACGCAGTGAGAGAAGCTGAAACCAACGCTGCTGTGAGACAACACAACGCTGGATGATCAGTTGTCACGGTAACAGATAACGACGGCACAGCTAGACTATGATGGAGACCTGTGTATATGGTGGCGTGACTGGTGGCAGACAACCAGAGCCGAGTGCTCTCCAGTGGAACGTCACCTGGAGGGGTAATCAACAGTCACATGACCCCCACTCTGTCGCGTATACGACACTGCTGCCCATTGATACAAGTGAAATACTCTTGCAGTCACTCACCAGCCAATACAGCGCTGTATTCCTCTGCCATACCATAGAACTGATTCATGATTATCAGCTGCTTCACAAAGAAAAGGTCCTTCAGTATATCGCGACTCTTCTCATTGAACTGTGTGAGCTGTAAGACCGACAGTGCCAGTTTAAGCAACTGTCTGGCAGCTGTTTTCAGTAACAACCGTCTCCACTGGCTTCCAACTCACCTGCATGGCACCTGCTTCCCTGACCGTGTCGACTTTCCTCCAGCTCTTCGGTACACTGAGCCTGGAGAATGTGGTCATGGTAGTGTTGTACAAGTCAAAGATGTGTGTAAACAGGCCGTCAAAGGCTCGGAGTAGCATCGAGCCGCCAGTCAGCTGGCTGGTACGCTCTCCCAGCAGTGAACCATACGACTCCTGCAGATCTCTCACCATCACCTGCACCTCGTGGTCCGAGTCCTAAACAAATGGAAACTTAGCAATGCACTGATGACAACGACAGCGACGTAACCATCGATATGGAAACACTGCATTGCAATCATCTAACCTTGGTGCCAAAGATGATACTCCGCAATGAGCTCTCCAGACTTGAAACGATAGCGTCCATATCGACAGAGGAGACCAAGGTTTGGAGACCAGAGAGGAACTTGGACGTGTCAGAGTCTTTGCGAGACATGGAGGCCAGCACTCCTGGCACGATCACGTGCTGGAAATTTAGTACCATGTCCTGCAAACATAGCCAGCATGCATCACTAACTTTGTAACAAAGGTGGAGGTAACTCATCTGGGCCAGTGCCCAACATGTACTTGGGCAGTCAAAACTTGGTCACAATAGAATACAGATTTGTCCCATACCTGCAGAGCTAGGTAAACGCGATTTACTCCGCTAATGACCAGCTGCAGATCCTCCGTAAGCTGGTTGCTGCTAGTGGCAGCACTCGGAGTGCTGTCATCAGCTGAAAGGTGAGGTGGCGTCGCCATGGCGACGTACTCGAGTAGATTGGCGTTTATACAGGCGAGCTCGTCAAGGAACCAGTCGCCGTCGCGAGATGTGAGAGAGTGAAGCCTGTCACCCGCCCCTGAATCAGAAACAGCATCGAATATCACTACACTGTAACTCATAGGCAGCACAACACTGTAAAACACAGGCATCGGCAACTGTACAACTTGTGACGATTCACAAAAATGTTGAAGTGTAACCATCTGTCTATTCCATTGATGAGCGAGACAGACTACAATCGCATAGAAAATGTAAAATAAACATTTTCAAAACAATATTACCGTCAGCCAAAGATGCAAAGATAATGTTCGGAGATAAATCATGTGATGTAGTCGGTCACAGCGGTAGAGACACGAGATGCTCATGGATACGTACTCGACGCTGTTCCTTCCATGATGATGTATTTCCTGTTGACTTCTATCATCTTCGGCAGGACGCAGGACATCAGTGCTAGGAAACCGTGGCCGTCTTCAAAATAATTGTAAAAATTCAACCAACGGTTCAAAACAGAATACAATGACAGCATGAGACCATCACAAGCATTTGGTAACAGTTTTTCCTTCGCTGGCATGATGTATTGACATGTAGATATATGTACAATATATAATACACTATATTATAACACAGAGTATAATAAAATATATCATGCAATATATGACACAATGTGTGAACAGTAATGAACGAGTTTTCAGCTAATTCATCCGTTCTCACAGCTGATATTACAGCGAGCCACTTTACTCCCGTCTGTTACAGGACTCTGTATGCTATGGAGTTGTCCTCACCTTTAGCGTAGTGCCTCAGGGCACTCAGGCTGTCATTGTACTCGGCACTCATTTCCTCTACTGGCGTGTCCTCAACAGGCGATCTTTGCGTGACCTTGATGAGCTTGGCCATGTCTGAATCTAGCGAAGCGACCAGTGCTTTCTCATTACTGACGGCTCGAGCCACAACGGGGTCAGGGGGAGATAATCGCGAGCTATTGTTGAGCTCTTGCAGGACGTCGTTGCAGCTGAGAGAGAGAGAGAGAGAGCCGTTACAGCGTGATGACTGGTAGAAGAGTTTGACAGAACCGTGATTCAAGTGACCACCTTTCGGCTGTGAACTGCCGGTAAACTCGTTCCAGCAGCGACAGACTGTCTGCCATCACGTGGCCAGTTGTGTAGGCGTGGGTGGAGAAGTGGCTGACGACTAGGGCATATTTCTTCAGCGTATCAATGCACTGAACCATCGATGCCTTCTGGTTATCCAGGTCCTGAATGAGTTGGGTGTGATAGCGCTCCAGCTACAAGAGCAGATAACTACAGTTACTACACTCTGAGTGCTGTGGACGAGATCTCTCTCTATACAAAACATATCCTGGTGACATAAAGCTTCATACCCAGCCTGTCAATAAACGCAGAGATGAGTAGAGTAGAGTAGACTAAGGTACAACTGGTGATTTCAAACATAGCGATGTAGGAGTTTCTTAACTCTCTGGCTTATTGGTTGATTGATAAGGGAAAATAGTACGAATGAACCGAAAACTGCACTTCAATCAAGCCATAAGTAGCTGTGGTTGGTCAGAGAAGTGAGATGTAAAGGCAGGCAGTGGAGGGAGATGGCTGACCTGATCGAGCTGCGCAACCTGGCCCACGGAGCTGAGGAAGGCTTTGGTACACGCGCTCGGACAGGGGCCGAGGTTGGGTAGCAGCCTGATGTCTGAGACTAGCTTGTCCAGCACCGGCCCGGTCACGCTCTCCACCGACACCTAGCGATGGATAATACAACCAGTCAGTCTCAGGCCTGGGATAATCGGTGTACAGCAGGACTATACAGAGCCAATATAGATAGAGTACAGCGCAGTAAGGCGAGAGTCAGTATACAGAATGAATATGTGGAGGTAGTATATGGATTCAGTGTTGGCGACTGAGGTATTACTTACCTGGTGTAGATGGCTGAACCTTGAGAGCTCATCGATGACAGTCTTTAATTCTGAGACGCAGGCATCTTTCACCACCAAGTGTTTCTGATGAGCATCATACCTATAGAATCACACAGAGCCTCGCTGTGATTGGGGGAACTAAGCATCAAGCCATTACCAGCCAGCGCCATTGACAGCCAGTGGACATTCAGTACCTCTGGATCAGATCGCTGACGGCCTGCGGTCCTTGGTGCTTGAGCTCCTCGACGTAGGAAATGATACTCTCACACTGCTGCAACTGCTGCTGGTAAGACTTCATCTTATGTCCTTCATCAGTCATCTGAGACAGCTTGGTTACTATCTCCTTCAGTGATGACGCCATGTCCTCCCTAGAACAGAACAGAGATTGTAATGTTACACAGTCATGACATATAATCAAGCTTAGACTAAATCGAGAATCTTTTCAACGATGCTGGAGATGACATAATGGTTCAGGGTGAGGATAAAACATGACACATAGCAGAAGGCGCATAGCGGAAGGCGCATGGCGGAAGGCGCATGGCGGAAGACGCATGACGGAAGACGCATGACGGAAGACGCATGACGGAAGACGCATGGCGGAAGACGCATGGCAGAAGACGCATGGCAGAAGACGCATGGCAGAAGATGCACAACAGAAGACACACAGCAGAAGACATAAAGCAGAAGACACATTGCAGAACACAAATGGAATAAGATGCACAATAGAGGGAACAAAGCGCGCAAGAAAATTCTCACTTGTTTTGAAGCCAGGCAGACTTCATCTCCGTGACCCTGATAGAAAACATACTTCTAGTAATGTCCCTCTCCATCTGCTTCTTCTGACGTCTGTGATCTTTGGCCGCATTGCCTAAGGCATAATTCCCTGCCAACATATCCAGATTGGTGTTTAAAAAATCTCTTAAACGACTCAACACTGTAGTAGTGTACCATCTGTAGCAACATCACACACCTCCTAGGAAGGCGCCAGCCAATCCGCCATCACCGCCAACTGTCCAATCAACGAGTGGGTCATAGACAAACGCCTCCAATAGAGTGAGCAGTGTCTCCTTGCCCTGACGCATGCACTTGATCGAGTGTTCGCAGGCTGAGCGGAACATTCCCTCGACGCCAGTCGCCCCCATTGCGGCCACTACATTGTGTGTCAAACGGAATGGCACCCTCTCCGGCACTCGCAGACTCTTTCCTTTGTCAAAGCACACGTTGTAGTCGATGTGTACCACCTAAAAGTGATGGAGAAATGATCATAAATGCTAGTAAAAATATGTTTATCTCACAAATCTCGCAGCAGAGTCGACTGGTGGCGAGTAGCCGGAGGGCGTGTCCCGTCTCACCTCGCCATTGCTGATGTCGAGCAGCAGATTGTCGAGATGCCTGTCTCCTAGTCCGAGTATGTACCCGATAGCTGACATTACGGCCACTGATCGGCAGTATGTCTGTGTCATACTCCACCATTCATTAGCACTGCTACTGCTGCACCACATCTCCTTGGATACCAGGTGTGATGGCGTATCTGATTGGGTAAATTTCATTGGTTAGTCTATGAGATAGAAGTTGACTGCAAATCAGACGTCGAGATACAACCTACCGGCAATGAGTTGTTTGGTGGCTGTGATGAGAGTGGCTATAGGCCAGTCCTTTCGGATCTTTTCCACATCCTTGACATCCTTCAGTGACTTGTCATCGAGCGCTTGCTTCAGTAGAGGGATGAGCTTGGAGTAGAAGACCTGGAGATGGCGAGAAAATAGCACTGTATGCTAGAGCAGCAGCAACAGCATATCCTTCTCATAGAACATTGTAGGATCTACTGAGCTCTAGTAGTACTAACTGACACTACTAACCTCACTAGGCCGAGGCACTGGAGAGCTGTTAGCGCCCAACTTGGCCTGGTGTGCGGTGTGCTCTCTGACCTGCCATCGTTTGTAGAGTGAGAAGAGAGGCATGCAGCCGTCTACCCACTGTATCAAGCCAGACCTGAGGCCGAGGGGCGTGACTGAGTAATTTCTAGCTCGGTACATCGCCGTGTCACTACAACATGGACACAATGTGAATACTTACAGTGCGCTGCAACAAGAATTCTGGGCCTTCAGGTGAGACTTACCAATCCATGGTTGACCTGGACTCGAGCATGTCATTGACTATGTTGAGCAGCTGCATAATCCGCTCATCGAGGTGCAGGTCCTCCAGACCTTTGAACAGGTACATGTACTTTTGTCCGTCACTGCCCTGGAAGGCGAGCTTTTTGGGTTTGGTTTTCGTGGGTAAGATCTGAATCGATGGGTAGACGGAGGTCAACGTGACAGGTTCCCTGTCTGTTCGGGCGATGATGCCTGGTAGCGGGATGTACGTATCCTGAAGTGTGGCCAGAGTGCTGCTCACATCCTTCATCTTCAGCAGATGGCTCGCCCGCTTCTGGCTCCTCTGCTGCAAGGCTGAGTACAGCTGAAATAGAAGACAGAATTAGTAGACGTCCTGCACACACAAACTTTGAAACACTGGATGTCTGCTGACCTGTTTAAAGGGCAGCCAATCAGCTTGCAGATCTTCATCATTTGAAGGGTGTCTCAGCTTGTTGACACCCTTCTCAATGAGCTGACCGAATGAGTCTTGAAACCATTGCTCGTGCTTCGTCTCAGCTTTATGGCCTGTGATCTCTGTCAGCCTCTCTATCGTGTGTATCAATGGCCGAACCATGGTCTGCCTCTTCTCTTTCACCAGCATTGTCTTCTCGGCACCACTCAATGAGGAGTTGTTCTTTACTCGCTCGACCTAGAACCACCATCAGTACCATAGAAATGCAATACCAACAGTCATACCAGTATTTATTGCTACTCTACCTCCGAGGCCAAAGACTTGATTCTGTCAGCGGCGGTGTTGTTTAGGGGGCCGAGACTACCCAGCCACAACTCGTCCCACAGCACAGTGATACGGCAGAGCTCAGTCACGAAGGAATCCACCTGTGACAGACGCGTATGATAGCCGTGACGTAGGGGGTAAGGATGTCACGACAGCCACAGATAGAACACAAGATGAGAGTTAAACCGAGACTGAGGATGATGTACCTGCGTGATAAGGTCGGGATTGAGAGCAGACAGAGAGTTGATGAGCTGGCTGAAGCAGTCCCTCAGGCTGGACTTGCTCTCGCTAGACGTGACTGCGTCTGCGTTCTCGGCGTCACTATCTTGGACTGCCATATAAGGCATGGAGGTGGACGCGCTCTGGTTGGACTGCTTGTACCCGACCATGGCTGGATATACTGCAGCAGCGAGGTGGTGATCAGTTCAAACGAACTGAGACAGACTGAGCGAGTGGTTAGCACTGGACATACTGATCAGATGAGGGTAGTCGTCGGACAGACGAGTCAGCAATCCTAACACGCTCTGTCTCACGTAAGATTCCGGATGGTTCAGACGTGACAGCAGCTGAGGGATGATACTTCTCCACGGGCTCGTAGGCGTGGACGCGATGCCCGTCTCCAAAACGCCACGCAGTTCCCAGGCATGCTTCACGAGCAGCCTCAGCAGCCTCAATGTCACCGTCACGTCACGATAGTGGGTCACCTTTGAACATTAAGGGCGAGTGAATCCACGCGCTGCTTGGTCAGAATCAAACATGATTGGCTGTTTGAGTTACCTGATTTGATGGCTTATTGGTCAGATAGTGAATATAGGCGGCGGCAGACTCCTCGTAGAGATGATAGGCATTCCTAGCATTGACCATCCAAATATCAGCCAGTCCTACAGCAACAGTGGGAGCTATGAGTCAGCCAGCAGACGTACAGCACACAGCCGTACAGCACGCAGATGTATCGTACGCAGACGTAGCACATGCAAACGTATCAAACGCAGACGTATCGTGCGCAGATACATTGAATGTGAACAGATCGTCCAACATTTATCAATTGTGTACAAATATACAATAGATGCATACCATCAATGACGTCATCAGTCAGAGATGAGGAGCAGACGGATAACCTTCGCCTGATCTCCACGATGTCATCGTCGTTGTAATCTGGGGAGTCATCAGTCAAGTCTTCGTCAGCGGGTGTGAAGGTACCCGGAACTGATGACATCACCTCCAAGATATTGTCGACCTCCGGTGATGGCAGATCTGCACATAATAATGAGTAATGTCACAGAGACAATTGTCTGTCGTCACATCACATGTCACACATCAATCAATGGTTACTTGGTGGCAAGAGGCTCTCTATCTGCTGCTTCTCATCATCTGACAGCGACTTATCAGCGTTGTCCAAACACTTCCTGCCCCACTTGTAAGCCCAGTTGCCGAAATAGAACCACGTCTTTGCTAGGGACTGGCACTGCTCTGTGCTGTACTTCAGAGCCGTGCCGAGAACCTGGAATAGTCACAAAAATAAATAAACGCCACAAGTATTTCGCTGTGGACATCGAATTTTCACATTTCTTTTCAATTTCCTCTCGAATAAACGACATACACACCCACAAAAAACAAAACAAACAAAAGTTTAGTTTAGATGAAAAATTGTGGGTAGAGTTTTTAAAATAGACAAGTAGTGCATGTCGAAGTTGAACAGCTCACCCGCTCTCCATATGGTACAATGGCGTCCTCAGTGATCAAGCCGTCTGTTTGGAGGACAAGGTCGTGCAGTCCAGCCAACTGAGTGGCGATCGTATTCTCGTTTACGTCAGGCAAGTTCCTATTTTCACTCTGCAGCCATTTGACAGCAGATAGCGTCGATCTGTAACAATCTCACAATCAGAGTTCTGCCTGAACACTCGCGCCAAATTGGCCCACGAATGGTTCTGGTACCAAACGAAAGATGAAAATTCATTACGTCAACTTGTGGTGTAGTTTTAACACTTGAGATACAACAAGTCCAGAGAATGTCTCTTCTCCTAGCTTACCTAGCAATGAGCTCTGCATCATTGTTGTTGTTGGTTTCCCTGGATATATCGAGCATTTTGAGCAGGGCGGCGTCCTGTGCGCCCTCCTGCGTGTACATCTGCTTAGCCGCCTCTCTGGCCACTCTGAGACTGAGTGGGTGGGCGCCTGACTTCTCAACTTCGTTGGTAAGTTGAGACATAAGAGACTTGGCTAGTTTTAAGTTGTTGGTGTGCCGTGCCTCTCGACAGCAAGCGAGCTGTACAGCTAGCGTATCAGCTGAAACGTTACAAGAGCTGAGTCATGATATAACATAGCAGTAACAAGCTAATAACAGGGGCAGCATCTATAACTGACATACAGTGATAAAGGTGAACTAAAGCTGTGTACTTGTAATGATAGGGGTGGCATCTATAACCATGGCGTGACCACAAAGTATGACTGCGTAGTAGCAATAGTAGGGGTAAGGGTGGTGGAGGGTGAGAGTGGTAGGGGTGAGGGTGGTGAGGGTGGTAGGGTCGAGGGGGGTGAAGGTGGTTGACGGCAAGGAAGGG
>ERZ1740065.1105-NODE-1105-length-15728-cov-12.007465_pt1 | contig 15728 bp, 15 predicted proteins | sample MGYA00581738_ERZ1740065 | MGnify/ENA primary metagenome ERZ1740065 (study PRJEB43018, sample SAMN04849749) | marine metagenome | isolation source: floating plastic debris | place: Pacific Ocean | collected 2008-09-01 | study: EMG produced TPA metagenomics...
CCCCCCCCCCCCCCCCGCCCTCCCGCCGCCGCAAAGAGCAGCGGAATATGTTTACGACCAATCTTTTGCAACCAACTAGTTTGATTGGTCAACTTTTATTTTGCATCCAAACAACCGGCTATCAGAGACCTGTATCAGAGACCTGTATCAGAGACCTGTATCAGAGACCTGTATAAAGAGCTGGTTTAATACGACATACAGCTGCTAATTTTTTTACTGTTCTACTGTTCGTGTAGGCTGGGCATTAGAAAGCTTGACTACTTGGAAAGATGAAATTATAATGAGTAGACAACTCTGAAATGTTAATTACAATCATCAGTCGAAAGTATCACACACGCAGGTAAAGTTCTAGAGTTTCCAGTTGTTTACATTGCTACACTCCAGCAATGATACTTGATCAAAGCTTGATGAGTAGAAGCAAGACAGCCAACATGAAGTGCAACTATAGAGCAGAAAAGCAGAAAATGCAGATCTACATATATAACAACAGGTGAGCCTGGTGAGAAAGGCGAGAGAGGAGAGAAGGGAGAGCCTGCTACTGCAGGGGCGGGACTAAAAGGGGACAAAGGTGAAGCTGGTCTGCCTGGACAGAAAGGTATATAATGGACTAATCATTTGCTGATGATTGGTCACATGATCGCCACCTTGGCTGCTGTATTCATGATGGGGACTCACTGCTACAGGTGATGACGGCAAGAAGGGAGAGCCTGGTGACCTGGGAGAGAAAGGAAGCCCAGGTTCCCAAGGTCTCCAGGGCCTGCCTGGTGAGAGGGGACTGTCAGGTGAGAAAGGAGACTCAGGTCAAAAGGGTGAAGCAGGAGGGAAAGGAGAGCCGGGTGTCATTGGTCGCCCTGGAGTTCAAGGTAAACTAACAGCGATTCCAATTCTGCTAGGTCATAGATTGAACAGTTCCGGATGGTCCAGTTAAATAATGATTTCTTAGGTGAGCATGGCCGTGACGGTAAGGGGGAGAAGGGTGACATGGGGGATATCGGACGGCCTGGCGAAGATGGAAAACCAGGAGATGACGGTCTGAATGGAGAACCAGGAGTTCCTGGAGTGAATGGAGAGCCTGGTCTACCTGGTGAGCAGAGAGATCCAGACAGCTGACTGTATCACATAGTGAACCTGTCCACATCTATAGAGCACTTGTATTCAGGTATAAGAGGAGATAAGGGAGATTCTGGGATGCCAGGAGAGGCTGGTAAAGATGGCAGAGATGGAAACGATGGCCTACCAGGACTAGAGGGTAGTTATTATCAATACCCACAGTTCCCTACGGTTTCTCTCTTTAACATAGGAGTAGGAGATAGCTCAGTGGTAGAGCCTGCACCTCGAGACATGCAAGTGTTAAGAGGTTGTGGGTTCGAATCCTACTGAGTCCTCCTGCTGGGCCTTTGTGCCACAGGTATGCTCCGACCTGCCTAAAAACTGAGAGCAACCTGGCGCCGCACAGCCTTGTACAATTTCTCAGTGCATTAGCACATGAGACAGACCTTGCGATTTTAACTAACTTTAACTAACATATGTAAGCTTTCTCTCAGGTCCTGTTGGCCCACCTGGAATTCCTGGCGAAAATGGACAGCCAGGTATCCCTGGTACGGATGGCAACCCAGGAGAGAAAGGCATGTCAGGACCTGCAGGAGTTTCTGGTGAGGACGGCATACCTGGCCTGGATGGAAGAAATGGTAAAGATGGCGAACCTGTGAGTAGTGATACACTGTGCCTCTCTATCAGTACTGCCGACTGCAGTGTGGTAGCAGTTCGTTGGCGACGAAATGGTGTAGTGTCATTATCTGTGTACCATAGATCCTTTTGTATAACTTGTAAACCTGACATCATGAATGGTGGAAAACCTATTGTGAACCTGTGAATGAAAATGTCAAAACTTTTGTTATGTCTGACATGCGATTTCTGGTATTGAAAGGGCATGAAGGGTGAGAAAGGAGAGCAGGGATCAGATGGAGAAGCCGGTCCTCGCGGTGTGAAGGGAGAGGCTGGCCCGCCGGGTCAGAGGGGCAACGATGGAGCTGATGGCATGATGGGAAAGGTAGGGCTGCCTGGGAGAGATGGTACAGATGGCAGACCTGGTGAGAGAGGAAGTGATGGATTAGATGGACTCCCGGGAGCAAGAGGTAACTCACTCACCAATACAGTTACAAACACACTACTTACCACACACCCCGCACCATGCACGACGCACCACACACTATACACAACAACACACCACTCGTCACACATAACAGCATCAAATTAACTTACTTTTTCAGGCAGTAAAGGAGAGAAAGGAGAGCTGGGCTTTCCTGGGATCGGAGTAGAGGGAGCCAAAGGTGATCAGGGAGAGAAAGGTGATGCGGGCGCACCTGGAGCAGCGGGAATCCCTGGAAATCCTGGAAAGGATGGACAGACTGGTAGGCAGCTGCACTGCTACTATCTTACTATCATAATAATGATAACGCAATATACTAACAGTAGCAATGAAAATAGTAATAATAAATAATACTTAATAATAATAACGATCGCATCAATGATGATAGGAATAAGGATAGCTATTGCTATATAGTTAACTACTCTGGTAATATCAGAAACACCACAATGGTGGTTATACTATGGTGAAGTTATTGTATTATCAGACGAGGTTGCATTTGTACGTAGTGGCTGGACCTCGGGGAGAGAAAGGCGAACCAGGGAATGATGGCATCTCGATATCTGGAGAGAAAGGAGAGAGGGGAGATCCAGGTCAGCAAGGAGGTCAAGGTGAGTTCATTGTTATCTGTGTTATGCAGCATATGATTGGTAGCAACGAGAAAAAACGGAAATCACAATGAAAATAAACCCCACTGAGCAGATCAATCAATCGATCAATCAATTGATCAACCAATCAATCAATCAATCGATCAATCAATTGATCAATCAATCGATCAATCAATCGATCAATCGATCGATCAATCAGTAACTATGCTCATGATCAAGAGACTATGTAGTACGATTTAGAACTGTCTGTCTGTTTGTACAGGTGAGAAAGGAGACAGAGGAAGTAAAGGAGATACTGGTATGAAAGGTGAAGCTGGCAGAGACAGCACTGCGGTTGGAACCAAAGGAGAGAAAGGTTTGTCTTACTTACTTAGTGTACTTAGTGTAGCTGCTGTGTATGATGACAAAACCAAACACTGTTACGAATGAAAACAGCAGAATCAGCATCAGCATCAAGGAGAAATTTGTCCAAAAATGTGCTGGAAAACTACTGGAAAAAAGTTACAAGTTACAAGTTATAAGATAACTTGAATGCTATTCTAGAAGTATGAAAATGCAAATTTTGTACCATCAACCAAGATGAAAATGAAAATTGCCGAACTTTGTTTTGTTTGTTCATCGTTGTCTATGGCCATAAAGCCTAATGTCAAGGTTAAATATCAAGGTTAAATGTTAAGGTGAGCTCGGTGAGACAGGATCACCAGGGTTTCCTGGTCTGGAGGGCCTGAAAGGTATGAAAGGAGAAACAGGGGCCGGTGTCGCCGGTGAGAAAGGTGACCCTGGATTCCCAGGCCTGAGAGGAGAGAAGGGAGGTCAAGGAGAAACTGGTCTGACAGGTAAAGAGGCTAAATTTTCACTACATGCTGGAATCATTCGAATTACCTTCAGTCACTTTCCTCTCTCCAAGGCGCGAGAGGCTATCCAGGCAAAGATGGTGAAGATGGAGAGAAGGGAGATAAGGGTGAGAGAGGTGAATACGGCTTCCCAGGTACCTCTGGCTCACCTGGTATTGATGGTGGAAAAGGAGAGAAAGGAGACATAGGTATGCCAGGATTCCCAGGGATCCGGGGCAAGGAAGGACTTCCTGGTGTCAGGGGAGAGAAGGGAGATCAAGGCTATGGTAAAGTTATCTTACTAGCCATGCTATGATTTAGCCATTTGTACGGAGGATGATTGAGTGTATGTCATGACACTGTAGCACCGCCTGGCATGAAAGGAGAGCCGGGTCAGAGAGGAGAGAAAGGTATGGTAGGTATGGCTGGACTTCCTGGGCCATCTGCATATATCATGGCGCGCCATAGCCAGTCGTCCATCAGACCACGCTGCCCTGATGGCTCGGTGAGACTGTGGGACGGGTACAGCCTGCTCTACACCGAGGAAGATAAGAACTCAGCTAACCAAGATCTAGGTAAGTGCCGTTCTCTCCATACACGTCACTCGCATGTCCTTGATCAGGTGACTTTAATGGTATACAACTATCATCTGGTCAGACATAATACTTTCTCTCCTTGACCTTGATGGGTGTCATTGATCAATTTGATAACTTATCTCAATGAATTTATCTTTTGAATTTCGGAGTTGTCTTCTCCAGATTTCCTTCTGCATTGCGTTCAAATGCTACTGCAGAGTTGTCTTCTCTTGTGCAACTAACCATTTATCCTCAATATGACAGTAATAGGATGATAATGGAAGATAACAAGGTAATCGTTCTATGATGAACGCAGCATATGAATTTGAAGCCATCAATCTTTTTAGAACTGAGGCTTTTAAACTTGGAGTTGTCTTTCCCCACAGCTAAGATGGTGTCTTAGTCAGGGGAAGACTGTATTTCAGACCCACACTTATTGGCATTAGGAGTTGTCTTACCCCATTGCTCATCTGATTCGCAGGGTCAGCAGGCAGTTGTCTTCGGGAGTTCACCCCATTGCCATTTATGTTCTGTAACATCAATGGCAAGTGTACTTATGGGAGCCGAACAGGAAACAGCTATTGGCTGTCTACTAACCTCAATGTCACCATGATGCCCATCGGTGGTGCAGACGTCAGTATAACGTTATTGCCAATGTCAAGGATGAAATAGTAGCGTAGGATGTAATCACGGCATTCATGTCTGCAGATATACCCGTACATATCGAGGTGTGTCGTCTGTCAGATGGCAGCGCCTGTGATAGCAACTCATAGTCAGAAGACCACAGTCCCATATTGTCCATTCGGCTGGAGGAGACTGTGGACAGGCTACTCATTCCTGATGGTTAGTGATTGTGAGAGTGAAAATCAGGCAGAGTGAGAGAGATAGGGAGTGAGAGAGATAGGGAGTGAGAGAGATAGGGAGCGAGAGAAGGGGTAGGCAGAGGAGAGAACTAGGTAAAGCAAGAGAGAGAGGGAGGAAGGGAACAGGGAAGAGGGCACAGAGGAGAGGGGAAAGGGAAGGGAGGGGTGAGTAAGAGAGCGATAGAACAAGGAAGAGAAGGGAAGGAAGTTGTTATCAGGGTTGTCAGTTTATGCCGGAGTCTGATGTTGTAGCACTCTGTGGGATGTGGAGGTGGAGGTCAACAGCTGGTAAGCCCTGGTTCGTGTTTGGAGCGGTTCCAGGCCCACCCGTACATAGAGTGCGGGAGCCACGGCACCTGTCACTATTACTCGGACAAGTATAGTTTCTGGCTCGTATCGTCGGATGGCCTCTCGCAGCCAGAGGAGGAGGACGAGGAGTCACAGTTCGTCAGCAGCGAGACGCTGAAGGGTCAGTCGAGGCTGACAAGGTTGAGTCGCTGCGCTGTTTGCCAGCTCGATACGAGAGTATTCTAAATCTGTGATCGTATCAATGCTCTACACACAGCTACTACCAGTGCACCACTTCCAATGCTGCACACACCGCTACCTGTACACTACGTTTTATCAAGCTAATTTATGAAATTTTGACTGTAGGATAGGGATGACCAGAAATCTACTAATCATATATAGTATTTTATTGTAATTATTTTTCAAACCGTGGTAGTTAGTTCTCTATAATGGCTATAAAGTATGACAAAAAGAAAACAATCAAGTTATCATTTGCAACTCTCTCATCCATGCTGGAGAGGAGGGTACCATCAAGTGCAGTGATATGTCTGACATAGAAAGAGTTCAATGCCTGAGAGATTATATAGCAGACCTGCCCTAGTGGCCATTAATACCAAGTATGGAAGTGTAAAGTATAGCCCAGATAGATGCACACTCCTCCCTGCAGCTGATTGGCTAATTGTAGCCAACCACGCCTACAAGCATTCGCTTGTAGTCACCACTTGTGTCTTGCTCTATGAACTTGGCGAGAGTCTTCTGATATTTCTGGAGGAACACAGCCTTGATCTGGGTGAGGTCAATCTAAAATGCAGGGGAAGAAAACTCCTAGACTCGAATCTATAAACCGGAATTGTGGGCATGGTAACGGATAAGCAGCTTGGTGTCATGGTGACGTCTAGACAGCGGTCAAGCTTACTGCCTATCATCTATTACTCATTTTATCGATGGCCTGTAAACTGCAGTCATGAGTAGTGAGCTTGGTGAGCATTCTATTGGTAGCTAAGTTCTTGTAAAACCTGACATTTTTGCAATAGCAGCCATTAAGAGCTATGGCGATCATGACTCGAATAGTCCGGGTTTCTTGAACTACTTGAGCAGCTGTAGCTGTGACTGGGACTGCAGCTAAATTCTCTGTAGGCTCTGGAGCTATGATAGCTGAGCTATCGCACTGACACCTAGAGACAGTACCTCTGAACGAGACACAACAACTCTGATGAGTGTGGAGTCACTGGTGCCGGCGCCTTTCATCGATCGGTAGAGCCTATCAGCGAAGTATTCAGGTCGGTTGCGGGCGGACATGACTAAAACACAGACATTGGGGATGACGTTACGAACGGAATCAGCACTGCCCTCTAGTGGTACAATAGGAGTAATAGGGTGGTGATGAGAATCCTAATGGTGGACCTCTTCATAGTACGATTAGAGGTCGTTGACACGGCGTGAATAGGCACTCAAGTCAGACTGATTGGGACATGCCGCCCCCCCAATGACAAGTGACTCAACTTTTCCTTATTTCTCAACTACTCAATGGTGGAAATAGCTTGGCCTCTCTGATATATAACGATCATTCAACTAAGCTAACTTCTTGGTGTGTAGTATATTCTAGTATATTTCATAGACAAACCCAAGGCAAACATAAGAGTAGCCCCAGATGCAGAAGACACGAGTAGCGGAAATGAGAAGAGATGTTGAAATATGATGGTATGACGACACAGAAAAGCAGGTGACCAGTCGGTGCCCCTTCTATCTAACGCTGCCGTATGTCTCATCAACCTACGGCGCGACATACAACCCATGAAAATGGGTAAGAGAAACATAAGTCAATTGTCACAAGCTCCACGCTGCCGACTGCCAACAGCGCTGCATTATGACTGCCCTAATGAGGAGTTTTCTCTCCAAATAACCATGTTTCTCAGTAAGTGAAGCGCGGCGGGGCTCCTGCCGATTCTGTAGGAAGTTATCACAGCCGCTGGAGTCCATGCTATTTATACAGAGCTCTCTGTACTCCGTCACAGGCCGACTGGGAAACTCTCGGCGATGTAAGAGTCCCAGTTCTCACTGCCGTACCAGCGCTGCCTGGCTCTGTCCCTACTCCATTGAGCAATTCATGCGACTACATTACATAACATCCTGCTCCAGTCAGGCTCCTGGTACAACATTGAGAAACCCTAGTACTATCGTCGCAATGAAGTCAGCAATTGAGTCAGCAATCGAATTGGCAATGCTATGGTGAAAAACGCCATCTGGTGGCAGGCAGTGGATGCATATGTTAGAATCTAGCGACAAACCAAATCTAGCAAGTCTGCACTCGATACGTATGAATAAATGAACCAGTGGTGGAAAAAATCAACTGTAACAGAGAATTCCTCCTCCAGTTAGACATGTTTGTCTGGCAGACGGATACCAAAGATATTAGTAGTAAGATACGGAAGCTACGACTTAGCCGACAGGGCTAAGTTAAGATTTGTGTTCGTAAATAGAGCCCATCAACCTCGGAATTATACACGCAATATGTATAAGTACCGAAATAACGCAGCATTATAATATATATGTATAATACCGTGTTATTGAAGTATAGCATTTCCATAGGATCATACTGCCATCGGATAGCCTGAGCACGCTGACTGCAGGTGTACTGACATAGCGGAGGCAGCGACGGAGATACCGCCATGTTTGAAACTCATTAGACGAAACCTGCAGCTATGATTCACCATCGCTACTGTTCTCCTTCGCCTCATGCGGCCTTCGTATTGTTCTCAGTAACCTGATATATTTGTGTCGGTTAGCCGTAGTTTTAATACGGAGATGCGCCGGTAGTGATTCTGGCCAATTATCGTCTGCCGCACACACTTCTACTCGACTATGAATCCCGGGCTATAATTTAATTTTAATATTACAATAAAACAGGACAAGTTTAGCAGTAAAAATCAGGTTTCACCATGTACGTGTACGTGTACATGTACGTGTACGTGTACGTTACAAATATATCAATTATTCTTCAACAATAACTTACACATTTGTACTCACAGCTTCTTATGTGGTATCATACGAAGGTTTTTTTTCTGTTTCCTTCATGCATAAAGAATTGTATTGATATCTATGTCTTTTATGGGCAGGGCTAAGATTAACATTTTAGCCCTGCCCTGTGTTAAATGGGTGCATCTTATCTCCAAAGAAATACAGAGATAGTATAGAAGGAAAATCATTGCTATTGTGGATTGTTTGTCTGGCAGTTCTATTACAGCCTCTTATTTGTCACTTCCTACTTCCACTATATTTCTTTACCTGGTACAAGACATTCCAATCTGGCATACAAAGTGGATTTGCTAGAATTTTTTGTAGAAAAAACTGACATGTCAAACAGTTTTTGGGTTCATCAGGGAGCAAGGTCTACGCAGAGTCAGAATGAGGTAACTGCTAGAACGCCAAAAAATCACAGTCATCAACAAACATGGCGAGTGACACTGCAGTTCATGGCAGCAGCAATCTACACACAAGTTCGTTACCACTCTGATGCCAAAACAATGAAATCACGGTAGTCTGTTAACCAGCAGGTTTCATTCGATCGCTGTTAACCAGCAGGTCATGTTAGCACAACGGTGCTCAATCGTCCGAGTTAACCTAAAGGTTTCATACTCGCAGGTTTCATACGAATTTGTTAACCGAAAGGTACAAAACAAGCACGTGACTTTGGGATTCGCTGAGGGATTCCACAAGCTTACCAATGGTTTTCATCCCATCCCTGACATCACCAGACAGTTCACGATCTATAGAGTTCAATATATCTCTCTGAGATATCTAGAAAGAAGTAATAAAACATTTAGCAAATAATATCAACAATTTTTACGGAGAAAATTATATAGCATGTAAATAAGCACATGCTAATGCAATCAAAGTTTGATACACTACAGCACAGAGTGTTAGCTCATATATGCAGCAAAGTGAGACAGCTATAGTCAAAGAAGACACTTTGATATTGGCATACTTTGCTGATGTGTCAGGTACAGGAGATTATGATCATTCTTGAATGACTTAATATGACCAATCGGTTTCCACTGGGCAGGAAGGAAGATTAGACCGAGGCAGGCAGTCGGAATTTTCCATTGATAAGAAGCCACACAAACGCTGTGTGCTAGAGATTCTGAACGAGTTGCTATGAATCATATCGCTTCGCTAACATTGAAGCAGTCACAAGCTACAAGTGCTTGGTGAGAGAAAGAGGCTCGTCTGCGTTCAAGTGCCGCAGAGTATTGTGTCTGGCTACAACATACTTTCAGCACATGTGAATCAATTATGACCACACAGACGGCCGAAATACAGGCCAGCTCGCGTCACAAGCAGAAGACCCAAGCCGGTATTCACTAATGAATGACATTTCTAGCAACAGAAAAGGCAGAGGGTAGCAGAATCATAACATAAAGGATATAATTTTCGCTACCGAGGTGATATCACTACAGATATGCGATAGGATGTCATCTGAGGCTAAATGGGGAAATGGACAACTCATCAACATCAACAATAATCTCCTCGTTCGAAATACCACACACATCACGATTGCATCGAGGCTTGGCCCGACGCCACCAGCGATTACTATTTTGCCACGAACGAGTCTCGTGAACTATGCCTGGCCCAATCAGGAAGCGGCCACGTGACTTGACCGGCAAAATAAGAGCAGATGTCGCCGTCTGGTTTGTACATTGCTTGTCGAGCAGTCACTATCAACACTAACTTGCCGCTACGTTCACTGCAATCAAGGCTCTTTGTCTCAGCCAAAGCTTGACTGCAACTTTGGTAGCCTCTACTCGTTGATTCTAACTACGATGCAAGTTATGTCATGGATTCTGACGTCCAGCGTTTGTAGTATTGCGCTCGTCTTGTGCTTAGTTGGTAAGTACTTTTTCTTGGTCAGTAATAATTTACGATTGCCATCTATTTTTTCACAGCATTTTTCTCATGTCATTTCTTAATTTTTAGGCTCGTTTGCTTGTGTGAACGCCGAGTTGATTGATGTCCAAAGACAGCAGCTCCCATTCGGTGAACTTATATTCCCTGTTCCGGAAAGAGTCAGCAACGAAAGTGGTACAATTGACAAATACAGCTCGGACCTCGAAGGCTTAGAAATCCGCCTACCAAAGATAGATGCGATGGCTGACAGTCACACTGACGATGGATCGGTTATTTCACGCCATTACAGTGCTACGCTGGTGGAATCAGCGTGGAGAAATCGCCTCAACAACTCCACAATGGCTTACTTCTTTGAGAATACCCAAGTGGACGTTAGTGCGCTGTCGCTGTTCGCAGCTTTCTACTTGTCATCTCTGATGTTCATGTCGTTCACTCGGAAAGCGTGAGCCTTCCCTCAGCACCAACACACACCGAGCTGTATTGTAAGAAGGTTGGAAACACTGGAAAGAAGATGCTAAGCTTTCACATCAGCAAGGCTGACTGACGTTAGGCCACCACACTGCCTGAAATATCTCCAACTGCACTGGAACGACTAAGCTTTAACTTCCCCAGTGAGCTTCCTCAATGTGTCAACATAATGTAGCTTTTCCTAGATCAGCTGCTCCACTGCTCATTTCACAGAGGATAATGGTTGTTTGACTAAAAAACATGACATGGTCACAGCACGGTATAAGCAACAGCAGCGTCCAGGCTTTGGAGACATCTGGTTTAGTCGTGAATCATAATTTTGTACTTTTGCTACACTGTTTCCCATATCATCGCACTGCAAGACAACCACAATCTTTAAAAGATTATAAGATTATAAGTTATTTATATCTATTTCAACCTGATTTTATTTATTGTGTTATTTGCCAAAGTCAGTGTAATTGTCTGTAAAAATGTCCACAAATTGCCAAAATGTCAATAAATTCATGCGACTACTGTTATATTATGTGCCTTATGCTTCACTGCGGTACATGCTCGCTCACACACACACATCGGAGTGTTTCCGATCGGTCACGGGTGCGCTGTCCACCCGTCCGTCTGCCTGTTCTTAGTAATGTCAATCACACAGCGATCATTGGAATGCAGCGCAGGTACATTATTTCAAACTCATGAATGAATCAACCGGCCATAAATTGAGCGTATCATCAGGCCAATGAAAACCAGCCTCAGTGAGACACCATTGTTCTGTCAGTGACAAAAAATGTCTCGTGTCACAATGGATGAAAGCTTGTCTACCGGCAGTTGAGACGGCGAGGAGTATGAACCCAACTTTGGACAGGAACCTCTTTGTGGAGATGTTTGCCTTGTGGTTTCGTAGTAAATCCAGGATTTACTACTGTCATTCATGCGTAGAACAAGCCAATACACCCCTTCCCTCCCCCTATTGCATAGCTACTCCAGTGCGGCATAACGTCTAATAACCAGTCACCACAGACAGAGGAGATAGTCATCCTAGAATGAGGCATGTGTTTGTCAGCTTCATCATCTTCAGCGAGTGTGAGCCATGTTATTGGACGCTGTGGCGGATGTAACAACACATACGTATCGCAAGCGGCACTGCTACAGTCTGTCTTTATCTCATACAAACGCAATGAAATGCACTAACAATCATAGTGTAAACTGGTCAGAGATGTTTCTTATCACACCTATCTAAAACAGTGCCGGGCGCAGCTTCCTTTGTTGACCAAATTAAGCTCCGCCACCAGGGTATTGCGTTCTACGCAGGGTCATCGTCACCGCGACGACGTAGGTAGGGCCGGCCCATCAATTCAATCTATCATCTATTAATGTAATTCAAACAATGCGATTGCAGTCAGTTGAAAGGGCTACTCGCTACAACTGGCCCCTAATCAGCTCGTATCATGACTCCTTGAACGGCTCCGTCTAACCTACGCACCAATGGCAACGCTGCATATAGTATTGCATGCAGAATTCGGCGATTATGCTAATAACGTCTATGTATATGACATTCGGTCATATCATTATAGCATCGATTTGTCAGAAAAGGTTGACAAATATTTGTGTTTGCTATTTCAGATTCTGATGAGGTTGAAAAATAGCAACCAGAGCCAGTAGGAAGAGTATCTGCTGGGCAATCGTCCACAGACGTGCCTAACCACCAACGTACACGTCCGCAGACGTGCACGTCCGCAGACGTGCGTAAACTACTGTAGGTGCAATCTCACGCAAACCTACATCCCGATGACAGCAAAGGAGCAGCACTATTTCCCTGTAGTTTCAGTGTGTGGAGGACAACTACTAAGTAAACATATTATAGTCCAAAACAAGCACACCATCCAGCTGCATGTCTCAGCACCATCAGCCAGATATTGATTGTTTACCCTCGCTGGCAACAGGGAAGAGACCATCAACAAGCCTCAGATTTACACTAGTAATAGGGGGAAACTGCTGCATGTCCTGTTACTAACTTATTAATACCCTGAGGCCTGAATCCAGTACACAACAGCCATACACCATGTAATCACTCCCATACCAAGGGGGGATAACTACCCACCATTTGGTCCAGCCATCAAATCAAGTGTAAACAAAGTTGAAGGTTGAATGAATGAAATATATGCAGTGGTATGTGGCTGAGTCGCCCCATCTTTTTTGTACAAGAACAGCAGGACTGCTGTGAGAGGAACCTTCAAGGTCAAGTTTCACAACAAGGTCAGCCATGCTGATTTGGAATTTGTCGCATTATTCAGTCTTCTTGGTCAAGAACATACTGGAACAGTTTCTCTGTCTGTGGGCAGAAACCAATTGTCGCAGCAGACACTGTCGCAGCAGAAATTGGCACAACAGACGCTGTCGCAGCAGACCGTATCATGGCAGACACTGGCGCAACACACAATGTCATACCACACGCCATTGCAACAGACACTGTCGCAGCACACTCCACTGCGCGTATAAGCAGTGACACCGTCGCAGCAGATTCGGCTGCTGTGACAGCTACCAACATGACAGGAAATAGTAAACTAACATTTCTGTTGATTCTGCGCTTACAATGATGAATTGATGATACCTACAGTTTAGTCACACACAACAGCATGAGCAGAACCCCCCCAATATCTGCTTACAAGTCAGACTTGTTGCTTGCTTACCTTGATGTACTCATTGAAGGTCAGATTCAGCTGCTGAGCGTTCCTCAATGCCAGAATGGTGATAAACATGGACTCATCCGTGCCCCATTTCTTCTCGCCAGCCTGGTACAGCTTCTGGGCATCGGACTTGGCCAGTTCAAAGTTGGTAGTGGATGACTCATCTCGATTGGCCTAAAGTAAGAAGTAGTATGGAATTAAAGTAAGAAATGCAGTAGAAAAGAACAGACCAGACGTCATGGGTTGAAGTTACGATGTCATGGTATGGGGCGGCATAGCGATGAGTTAGAGAGACGGTAGGAGATGTCTAGACAGCACTGAAATAAGGGTTTGGTCTTTTTTATGGGGGCAATCGGGGTGCAGGGGCCTTCAACATGTAGATAGTTATCTAAATTGCGCACACTATTACATAAAACTGTCTGCCGCCGCCCATCTGACGGAAGGAATGTCACGTCATAGCGAGTTCACGGCTTCATCCAGGACGTGACATTCCTCTGGAGCAGCCAATGGCAATACGTCTGTCAGTATCACCAGGTAGCCGATCATTGGAAAACATTGGCACATATTCGCAGGCTGCCTCCCTACAGGCTCCATAGAGGCAAAAACCAGCCGAATCAACACTGAGCCAGCTAGATCCAGTGTTGACCAGCATACGACTGCTTTTGTAGCAGCAGTAGGATCGGCAGCCAGTGTTTAGATCAAGCTGAGACGCCTTGCTACCTCGGAGCATGGATGGTAGGTCATGTAACATTGGCTGGTAGATGTCGGCAGCGCGTCTTACATGAGGAAACGACCCAGTCATAACACACAGCAGACGGAGAGACACGGCAGAAAATAAATCCCGCTATTTCACAATGCTGATACTAGGACCGGGTCACTGGAGGGAGTGGTGGAGATGAAGGGGAGACGATTCCACGGTTATCATTACCTGACAACAGGAAACCAGAAGCCTCTTGAAGAAGCCGCTCGTGTCACTGACCACATCTTTCTCCAGCTCGCGTCGGAAGTCTGCAACGAGAGATGAGGTAAGAGGCGGCGGAATACGACAGTGACGAGGATGAGAGCATCGACTTACGCTCCTTGTAGCAGCGGATGATTTCCCTGATTTCCGAGTTGCTCCTCGTACACAGGATCTCAATCAGTATCGACTCCTTCGTACCCAAACCCTGCAATATGGCCGACATACTTAGAAATCATCCCCCAATCGAGTAAAGCAGTGAAATTGTGTTTACTCACGTCCATTGCTTTCTTCAGACTCCAGGCGTCGTAATACGTTGTCGGCATGAAGAGAGCGAGGATCAGCTCCTCAAAGTTACCGCTCAATTCGCTGCTCAGGTCTTTGATAAGATCCTAAAGATGGCGGAGGCGGAGTGAGATGATAGCAATGTAGCGCTATGTACCGCAGACCTCGCATGTACACGTACATGTATGTGCAATGCCAGTGTACGTCATGTACGTCATGAAGACTTGATATCAAACGTTATACACCTCTACCATAACATCAAACTTCAGCACCAATTAATTGATGGAACAAGACTTTTTTTAGAAATTGGTAACCAAAAATGGTGAGACAAGCGTGTAGATAGACAAGAGAAATAACTCCAGCACATTGACAAAATAATAACGAAAAGGAAAGGTAACGCAAATACCCGTCAATCGTTCATCGCACTTTTTTAGAAGTTGGCAGCGCATCAAAGGGCCACCTGCCAAGAAGTACTCTGGCATTACGTCTTAATTTCATTAAAATTTTTAAGCAATGGTGAGAGACGTTACGTGGGATTATGCAAGCAAGATCACAGGGTCAGCGGTTATCCAACACCTCGATCAGATGGCTTTGATCGTGCATCGAACAAATTGGGTATGTACATCAGACTCAACAGGAAAAAATTGAATTAGGCTTAGTAGTAACAAATTCCAATGACCCTAGCCGAAGAGCGAGGACCCGGCGCCCGAATACAGACACGTGTCGGGGCGGTTAGTAGTCGTGCCTCAATCGCACAGAACCGAGGCAGTCATCGATAAGAAACATGTGGCTCACAGACAGTATTGGTCAAGATCAATGCTCATGTCAGCGCTGCCAAGTGCTTGGGATTCTTACCATGTTACATATTACGTCTGATAATGACTGAGTGGTCAGCTGCCAGTAATGTTAACACAAACCTTGCCGTACATGGTCTTGAACATCTTCTTTATCTCCTGTCGCTGAGCGTTTGATCTGTTGCGAACCAAGTCAATGATGGCGGCCTCATCCGTACCTAAAGCAATCGTAGGAAGTCTCAGTCCACTCAGTCTACTCTCACACGATCTCGGTCTACTCTCACACGATCTCGGTCTACTCTCACACGATCTCGGTCTACTCTCACA
>ERZ1740065.1106-NODE-1106-length-15726-cov-4.648523_pt1 | contig 15726 bp, 11 predicted proteins | sample MGYA00581738_ERZ1740065 | MGnify/ENA primary metagenome ERZ1740065 (study PRJEB43018, sample SAMN04849749) | marine metagenome | isolation source: floating plastic debris | place: Pacific Ocean | collected 2008-09-01 | study: EMG produced TPA metagenomics...
AGGGGACAGCGCCCAAGTCAACAGCTCTAACTTAACTTACGTCCTGACTCACGCCTCGCTTCTGTCTCTAAAACTTTGCACCATAAGCGCTGGACACTACCGCAATGTGACAAACTACTTTGCTGTAGAGGGGTGCAGAGCCATCGTGCGATTCAAGTGTGTCTTAGGGCATTCATAATTAGCAATGGCGCAAAGCTTTGGATAATCTCCCGATTACCACTTCCGATTGGGAAAACGCCGCCGATGGAATTTTATGGTGGCTGACGGCGCTGGGCTGGTGCCCAAACACCATGTCCGTAAAAGCGCGTCCTTCCGCGATCACCACCCTTACCACGTAGCCCGCTGCCCGCTTCGACGTCGCCAATTCTCCAGCCTTGGCACAATCACAAGCAGATCGCAGTCATACCGTGCTCCTGTAGCGCCATATCTCTCGCACAAGAGTTAGCCGTCTCCTCAAGCTTAAGCGGGCTCTAAAAACAGGGTGGATTTTAGGAGCACCACAACAAAAAACATCGCCTAACGTTAGACTTTCTGTCCCCTTGAAATAACTTTTAGTTCAGTTATTAGTTCAATTAAAAGCGCCAACCCTAAGCGCCAATGGCATCAGCCATCTCACCCATACGGGGAGCCGCATAACCAGTGCCGCGCACCGTCAAAATCACTTCAGGGTTGCGGGGATCATCTTCAAGCTTGGACCGTAGCCGTGCCACATGTACATCTACCACCCGCATATCTGCTTGAACTCGCGGTGCATACCCCCACAAGGTTTGCAAAATTTCCGCCCGTGGCACCGCCTCACCGTTGCGATTAAACAACAGCTCCAACAAACTAAATTCCGTATGGGTCAGGCGAATACGGCGATCCTCGCGAAACACCTGGCGCTTGCGGGTATCAATGCGCAAGGTTCCCACCTGAATCATCGTACGATCAGAGTCAGAACCAGAGCGGCGATCCTTCACGCGCCGCAGCACGCAGGCAATGCGCGCCTCCAGCTCCTTCGGCGAAAACGGTTTCGCTAAATAATCATCGGCCCCTAGCTGAAGACCCGTGATGCGATCGCCCACATCCCCCAGCGCCGTCAACATAATAATGGGCACATCGGAATCCTGGCGGAGCGCCTGGCAAACCCCATAGCCGTCCATCTTTGGCATCATCACGTCCAAGACAATTAAGTCAGGGTTTTCCTTCGCGAAAACCTCTAACGCCTCCTCTCCATCGGCCGCCGTTATCACCTGGTAGCCCGCCAAAGATAAGCGCGTTGTCAGAATAAGTCGCAGAGCGGGCTCATCGTCAACAATCAGAATTTTTCCGTTCAACTTATCAGATTGCATGTTTATTTCGACCTCTAAATTTTTTTAAAACATTTTGCGCAGGCACAGCACCGCGACTGGAGTTGTCATTAGAACGGCGATGTAAAAAAATTACGGTGCCGCGGCTGGGAAAATCTAATCAAACCTAGGGCACGTCATCAATAGCCTATAAGAAGCCTTGGACAGTCAGAAGTACTGCGCTCTGCCTAAAAAATAAATTAGGGGCTGTAAACCTTGCAGCGTAGGACTTTGATGCTTGTTTGATGACAGCCCCTAGTCAAGTGGTCACCAGGATTGGAACAATCTTGAATAACCACCTTGCTTTTAGGGGCTTAAAGCAGCGTCTTGAGGCTATTTTCTTCTAGGACAGTATGGGCGACCTCAGTAGAACGTGAAACTGCGACAAAGGGTTTTTAAATTCAAAAAGAAATCATTACAACTTCTCAAGAAAGATTGCCCACATTCAGAATACTTACGTTAATGAATGTTATCACTTGTAACAAGTCCATGCAAAGTTCTATTAGTGCACCCAAAGCTGGAGAAACAGTGGCATCTGGGCAGTTTTTAGAAAAGCTTAAAAAAGAATTAAAACCACCGACAATGATCCCCATAAAGTGGAGAGCGTGCCGCCCCCAAGAGCCACAATATCAATCGACTATTTTCCGCTGGGACCTATCGAAGGCGTCGTCCAAAACCTAAACGGCGGGAGATACTGGCCCTAAAGCGCTCAACAGGTGGCAGGTGCAACAGGAAAATGCGATAGAGAAAAGCCTTTATAGAAGAAAAAGTCAGGAGATGGCGGTGGATAACGCAGCAAACGACACAATTTTCGGCAAAATTATTCGCAAAGAAATTCCTGCCGATATTGTTTATGAAGATGACCAAGCCCTTGCCTTTCGCGATATCAGCCCCCAAGCGCCAGTGCACCTTTTGGTGATCCCCAAGGACCGCATTGAAAGCTTAGAAACGGCGACCTTGGAGCAGGGGGCTCTATTGGGGCACTTGATGACGGTAATCAGAACAGTAGCGGCCGAAGCAGGACTTAAAAACGGCTATCGGGTCGTCACTAATATTGGCGTTGAGGGAGGGCAAACGGTGCCCCATTTACATTTCCATATTTTAGGTGGGCGTAATTTATCTTGGCCGCCGGGTTGACATTTAGGGTTTGTCATCCATTGATTTTCTAAAGCTGATAGTCACGAAGGGTCTCGCCCTCAGTATTTTTTAGTTAAAAAGGCGCTATTCCTTTCAGGGAAAAGCTTTTGGCATTGGGCTGACAGCATGCTCTGGAGGTCAAGTTTGGATGTCAAGCCTGTAAGAATGCAGTGGTTGAATGGCGCAATAAGTGAGGTAGAACCGCTGATGGGATTAAAAATCCGTGGCAGAATGAAAACACGGTAGATACATTTGTTTACGGTTCTTTAATTGAGGGGCTGTCATTCGTTCAATCTCTAAGTTAAGAAGCATAAGGGTTTCAGCTCTTAAGATTTTTTGTCTTTGAAGAGCTTATGCTCCCCACTGCATAGGGCTTCTGGAGGTTAATCAATGAAGCATCCCAGAACGGTTGCATTTGTCCCGTTTTTTAAACTTTGGCTTTTACTGTGGCCTTTTAAAGTCGCCTTTTAAATTTCTTCCCCGTTTCTCCTTTATGCTGACCCAGCCTTCTCCTGCGTCTATTTCCTCAGATTTAGCTTCGAACCTGTCGATCGCCACCTACGACGTGGTGGTTGTGGGGGGCGGCATTGTGGGGTTAACGGTGGCTTGCGGGCTGCGAGGATCTGGTTTGACGGTGGCGGTGCTGGAATCATCGCCGCGCAGTTCAGTCCATCGGCGATCACAAGCCTATGCCTTTTCCCTGACCTCCGCCCGGATTTTCAAGGGGTTGGGGCTGTGGGATCAGGTGCGTCCTGCGGTGGAGCCCTTTCACCATATTCGACTGTCCGACTGTGACTGGCCGGATGTGGTGACCTTTGAACCGGCGGATGCGGGAGAAACTGAGGATCTGGGCTATGTGGCAGAACATACGGTGTTGGTGAAGGTGCTCCAGGGGGCGGTGGAGGCGGCTCCCGATGTGGATTGGATTGGTCCGGCGATCGCCCAAGATGTAACCTACGACGACCGTTGGGCATATGTGTCCGTGGAACCTGGGGACGATGCCGTTGAGGTGCCTCCACAGGTGCGGGCAAAATTGGTGATTGGGGCGGATGGGGCGCGATCGCCCCTGCGAAAGGGAGCTGATATTCCCACTAGGGGCTGGAAGTATTGGCAGTCGTGCATCGTCGCGGTGGTACGCCCTGAGAAGCATCACAACAACACGGCTTTTGAGCGGTTTCAAACGAGTGGACCTTTTGCCATTCTGCCGTTGCGGGATACCTGCCGTGTGGTGTGGACAGCGCCCCATGCAGAAGCCGAAACGATGATGAAGCTTGATGATCAGGCGTTTTTGCAAGAGCTGTCGAAGCGGTTTGGAGATCAGTTGGGAGCGCTGGAGTTGGTGGGCGATCGCCGGTTATTCCCGGTGCAGCTAATGCAGTCGAAGCAATATGTTGCCCCTAGATTGGCTCTGGTGGGAGAAGCGGCCCATAATTGCCATCCCGTGGGAGGCCAGGGGTTGAACCTGGGCATTCGTGACGGGGCGGCGTTAGCGGAAGTGTTGGTGGCGGCCTACGGGCGGGGCGACGATATTGGAGCCGTCGAAACCTTGCGCCCCTACGATCGCCAACGACGGTGGGGGAATTGGTTAATCCTAGGCTTTACGGATATTTTGGACCGGGCCTTTTCCAATCAGTGGCTGCCGGTGATGGCGGTGCGACGACTGGGATTATTCGCCATGCAGCGGGTTGCGCCGATTAAACAAATTGCGATTCGGGTGATGACCGGAAAATGGGGGCATATTCCCAAGCTTGTGCCCCCTGAAGGGCTTCCTGAAAAGTAACCAAAGAAAAGCAGCCGCAGCAAGATAGCCCAAGTAAAAGTAATTAGAGCAAAGTGGTCAAAGCAAAATAGTCGAAGCAAAATAGTCGAAGAACAACAGCAAAATTCAAGATTTTGCTAATCCCCAGGCTAGGGCGCTGGCAACTAAGGCGATCGCCAACCACTGCCACAGGGGCAACAGCGAATGGAACAGCGCCTCGGGAATAAAGACAAAAACAACGTTAAACACCACGTTCAGCAACAACAGCAGCGCTAACACCACAACAATAAGAACCACAGCCACTCTGTAAACCTCTACAGCGATCGCCCCGACGGAGGGCAGTCAAGCTAGGGTGAATTTAACAGCGTGATCCGCCATCAAAATTCCTCCTCTCTTATGACTTTAAAGATATTTGCCCGAAAAACCGCAAAAACATTGGTGATCGCCCTCACCCCCGTCGCTTTGCTGACGGGTGCTGTCCTCGGTGCGCCCATGGCGATCGCGATGGAGCAAATTCTTTCCGTTGCTCCCAATACGCTGCCCCTGTCTGTGGCAGGTACCGCTGGAGGACGGGTGGCAATTCCTCGGGCGATCGTTCCCGCAGGCGCAGGGCGTCCCAGTAAAAGCTGCCTGGGATTTGCCTCCCTGGAAGCTAATCATCATTTGGATTTAGACGCCGCGTCCAATAGCTTAACCATCACCGTTAACAGCTTCGGCTCAGACGTTGATACCACCTTGGCGATCAAAACCCCTGAAGGGCAGTGGCTCTGTGGCGACGATATTAGCGCCACCAATAAGGACGCCGCCGTCACCATTAATTCCCCGTCCGCTGGGCGTTATGAAGTGTGGGTAGGAACCTTTGATGGGGGCTATGCCGACTACGAACTCAGCCTGAATTAAGGGTTCTGAACTGAGGGTTCTGAACTGAGGGTTCTGAACTGAGGGTTTCCACAGATTTAATTTTTTTACAAGCTCTATTTTTTACTGGTCCAGCTTATTTACAGGTCCAAATATTTAGAGGAGCTGTCTTGGGGGCGGGCGTGAAGATAGCGTCCGGTGGTGGCGACGCTGGAGTGACCGAGGGTGTTTTGCACCAGGTGGATTGGAGCCCCTCGATCTAAAGAATGGCTGGCGTGGGCGTGACGGAGCCAGTGGGGGGAAATGTTGGCGTCGAGGCCGGCTTTGCGGGCTGCCTGGCGCACGATTCGCATAATTTGAGACGGGTCCAGAGCACCGCCGCCCTTTTGACTGGGAAAGACAGGGGTGGTGCGTGTGGGGAGCGTGGGGCGTTTTTCCTTGAGAGCTTGTAAATCGTGCCAAACGCTAGCGGGAATAAGTACCACGCGGGTTTTGTTGCCTTTGCCGTAAATGGTGACCTGGCCACCGTCTTGGCGCGATCGCAAATCTCGCCATTGCAACCCACACAGTTCACTAACCCGCAGCCCGCAAGAGTACAACATCCGCAGCATCACCCGATTGCGATCGCTAGAGGCATGATCGATCAGTGCCAGCACCTCTTCACGGGTCAAAATCCGCTCCGATAAGGTGTCCTTAGTACTGGGCACTTTGAAGGCGGCTCCAATATTGTTGGAATGCGCCCCCATTTGATGGGCAAATTTCAAAAACGATTTAATGGCGGCAATGGTGCGCCCCAAACTGCTGGGAGCCAGGCGATTCCGCTCCAAATCGTCAAAAAATCGCTGCACGTCAATGGCGTCCAATGTGTCCAAGGGCGCGTCCGCAAAGTGTAAAAATCGCTCCGCGTCCCGGCGATAGTAGCGACGGGTATGGCGGCTTTTGCCGTGGAGCCACAGGGTCATTAACTGCTGGGTTTCTGGGGCGATCGCCACATCAGCAGCAACTGTAGTAACAACGTCGGGAATGGGCTCAGTCATTGGGAATTTGGTGCGGGCACAGATCGCCTGTTTATTTCATCGTACCCCTGTCGCTATTTGGGAGATTTCAAGACTGATTCAATATTCAAACGGCTCACCTTATCCAAGCGGCTCATCTTAATTCAAGCGACTCACCTTAACAGGACTCGGGTCTTAAAACGCTTTTCTGAAGTCCCTCTCCCCAGGGAGAGAGATTTAGGGTGAGGGACACTAGGATTTTGCGTAATACCAATTCTTCAATCTGGAGAGATGTCAGATACCCGCCACAACTAACTTTCAAGGGTTTCAAATGTCGCTTTAATTTAGAGAATTGGGATAAGTCCTGCTTAAGCGATCGCCTGCACCACCTGCACACTCCCCCCGGCGTAGCGTCGCAGTTCCGAAGATTTAAACCCCACGGACCGACACAGCTCCACCAAATCCACATCAATAAACGCCCAGGACGTTTCCGTTTCAAACAGAGCCATAAACGTCATCAACCCCGGCCACATCAGCCGCCCCATCACACTGGGGTCCGGGCGATGAAAATCTACCGTTGTAAACACTCCCCCCGGCTCCAACACCCGCAGCGCCTCCTGCAAAATTTGCCGCAACTGGTCCGATGTCATTTCGTGCAAGGCCGCGCTGGTGTGAACTACTTGAAAATCATTATCAAAAAGGGGCATCTCCTCCGCAAACCCCTGTACGTATTCTGCCCCTGGCACATTAACCTTCGCTCGAGCCAGCGATCGCGGCGACGCATCCAACCCAGTGACCGCCGCCCCTCGCGCCACCCAGTACGCCGTAGTTTGCCCACTACCACAACACAAATCCAAAACCCGCAGCCCCGGCGCGTCCGACACCCCCACCATGGGTAACTGACGAAACCGATCTTCGCCCCCCACCGCCAGCGTCGCCAACCGAGACACCCCGTCATAAAGCCACTGGTATCGGTAGCTCAGATCCCTTAATACTGTCGCCATTGCGCTGCTTTCTCACCGTAGTTTGCCAGGATATCCAAGGTAAAAGTCAAATAAATCGAATAGCAAGTCGAATAACTGGTATCAAACTTGATAAAAACTTGCAACTAATCAAGACAAAAATAAACTAAAACTGTTGCGATTCTTGAGGACACTTTGATTATTGCGACTCATTCCTAAAACTTTGCTTTAATATAGTTACTACCAAGTGGAAAAGTTCAATATTTATTTAGGAAATGGGCTGGCTATGGGTCGTGTAGGGGTTTTGTTATTAAACTTAGGCGGACCGGACAAACTCGAAGATGTCCGTCCCTTCTTGTTCAACTTATTTGCTGATCCTGAAATTATTCGGCTACCGGCCCCCTGGATGCAGAAGCCTCTAGCTTGGCTAATTTCTAGCCTGCGCGCCCAGAAATCCCAAGAAAGCTACAAGGTGATCGGCGGCGGCTCGCCCTTGCGACGCATTACAGAAGAGCAGGCGGAAGCGCTTCAGAATTCCTTGAGCGATCGCGGCTACGACGCCAAAGTTTACATCGGCATGCGCTATTGGCATCCTTTCACCGAAGAAGCCGTAGAGGAAATCAAAAAAGACGATATTGATCAGCTCGTTATTTTGCCCCTTTACCCGCAGTTTTCTATTAGCACCAGTGGATCTAGCTTCCGGCTGTTAGAAAAAATCTGGGATAACGACGAAGCGCTTCAGGGGATTAAGCATTCCGTTGTTACCTCTTGGTACGACCATCCCGACTATTTGGGAGCCATGGCGAACCTAATTGGCAAAAAGATTGACCAGGCTGACGATCCGGAAAATGCCCACGTCTTTTTCAGCGCCCACGGTGTTCCTGCTAGCTATGTGACGGAGGCCGGGGATCCTTACCAAAAGGAAATCGAGGACTGCACCTCCATGATTATGGATAAGCTGGGGCGCTCCAATCCCCATTCATTGGCGTACCAAAGCCGGGTAGGTCCTGTGGAATGGCTCCAGCCTTATACGGACGTTGCCATTGAAGAACTGGGCGAGCAAAGGGTGGAAGAGCTTGTGGTGGTGCCCATCAGCTTTGTCTCTGAACATATTGAGACTCTGGAAGAAATTGATGTGGAGTATCGAGAACTGGCGGAAGAGTCAGGAATTCGTAATTTCCTTCGGGTACCGGCTTTAGATTCCCATCCTCAATTTATTCATGCCTTAACGGATATGACGGTTAAGGAAATTGAGAGTCCTGGTATTCCCTTAAGTGCCGTGATGCACCCTCCTGCTAGCACCAAGATTTATCCCCAGGAAAAATGGGAATGGGGGCTGACTACCGCGGCGGAAGTGTGGAATGGACGGTTGGCAATGGTTGGCTTTTTGGGTCTTTTTGCTGAGCTGCTCAGTGGTCAAGGACCGCTGCACTTTATCGGGATTCTTTAGGGGCTGCCGTCAACTAAATCCCAGGCTTAGCTGAAAGGATTTCATCCCTTAGACTTTTTTCATTCCACAGGGCGTTTCCCATGCGGACGTGAAGGTTCTGGCGCTTATGGAGATGGCAGTCTTTGGGCTGGAAGTGCATGAAAATTTTGGCGGCGATCGCCCGCGCGTCCGCAGTTAGCCGACCAATTTCGCAGGGACGGTTCACGAACTGGTTAGGTCGGGGAAACTGAGGCGATCGCCAAAGGTCGAAATATTACAGTGACCCACAGAAGAATGACCCACAGAAGAATGATCCACAGAAGGGCGTCTGGATAAGGACGTCCCGATAAGGATGCAAGGAAGACGCAGAAGTAACAGGGAGTTCAAGGATGATTGTGCGCTGTTTTAGGGAGTGCCCCTTTGGAAGGAAGCCCTAGGGCAGTGCATCATTATCAATTTTCTTGATATTTGACCTTGAGCCTGAGAGTATTTCTAAAGTCTCTTTACCTTTGAAGTCATTTTTTAAAAGTCGCAAATACGGTCATAACGCCCAGCAATGGCTCTAAGCGCCATCCCCTAAGGGGCATTTTCTAAACGCCATTGTATGTAGGGTGTGGAAGAGCTTGGGAGGTTTGACAGCGTAATTTTGGCGATGTTTGTGCACTGGCAAGACTAAACGGTAGAAACCCAGAACGGTAAATCACATGGCAGCCCAAATCTCAGCAAGCAACCAACGTAAATGGAGCCTGACTCACCTTCGCTCTCGACTGAGCCGGTGGCGCAAGCGTTGTTTTGGGGGACTGGCGGTTACGGCTGGCGGGGCGCTAATGGTATTAGGCAGTGCTGGCAGTTTGCCTGCGATCGCCTTAACGGATGAAGAATTCGGCAGGCGACTAGAATCGGTGCCAGTTTTCACCATCTTGCGCGAAGATGGGCGCCCCGTCGTCGTCTTTCCCAATCGGAGCAACAACAATTCTCCCCCCAATCCCGAAGACGCCCGCATCTTAAGCTTCCTGGATCCTGACAACGTAGAAGAATTCATGGAGCGAATTCGCCAGGAAAATAGCGAAGAGGCAGGCAACGTTAGCATTTTTATCTCTTCCATTGGCGACGTGTACCAATGGGGCGTTGACAATCCGGATGGTCCAAAAATCGAATACTATCCCATTGCGGACCAGATACCGGAGGCGTTGAGGATTGTTCGAGAGGCAAACCCGGATCGCAATATTCAGCGTTTTCCAGGCGTTCCCCTTTTCGTCGCCACAAACAGCGACGGCAATGGCTACTTGACCCTGGAACAAGACGGGCGCAAGGTGGTTCCCTTCTTCTTCCGTTTAGAGGATTTAAATTCTGTTTTAGAGCAGTTCCGAAGCAGTTCCGATGCCAGCATTTTGGACGACGTAAAAGTCGAAGTCGCCACCTTAGACCAAATCCTTGATATTTTGCGATCTTCCGACGCTAGCCAAGGGGATTTAGTGGAGCGCATTCGTCTAATCCCCTCCGGGGAGGCTCTCGAGTATGTGCGTGGTTTGCGAGAGTCTTCGGAAAATGCTCAAGAAGAAGCAGAGCGCCCCACTGAAGGGGCGGGGGCGTTAGTGCCTTAGATGGGGACCGGCTTTGCTTTGAATGGTTTGGGCGCGCCTGAAGGGCTTCACAAAAACAACCTACCGTTGGCGATCGCCGCACATCAGTGGCGGCAATGGCATCAATGGGCGCGGAAATACACTGCGGATCACCAGGTTCCTCCCAGCGAACTGGACTGGTTTTTGCTAGCGGTAACTGATGTGGACAGGCTGACGCTGCGCTTAGGTGATGGCGATCGCCCCATTAAAAGCCAGTTCGATTTAGGGGAACTCACCCGACGCTGGAAACAACGATGTGGCGATCGCGTGCCGGTGCAATACCTTGCTGGATCCACCCCATGGCGCACTTTAAACCTACAGGTAACTCCAGCGGTTTTAATCCCTCGCCCAGAAACGGAGCTGCTGGTGGATTTGACTTATCGGCAAATTCAAAGGCATTTTCCCCAGCCTTCAATAACGCAGCCCATTCGAATCGCTGATTTAGGCACCGGCAGCGGAGCGATCGCCCTAGGACTGGCAGAACTGTTGCCTGAGGCGGAAATTTACGGCGTTGATTGCAGTGAAGCAGCCATTGCGATCGCCCAGAAAAATGGCGAAAGCCTCCAGAGCACAGTGAAATTCCTCTGCGGCCTTTGGTTTGATCCCCTAGATAGGGTAGAAAAAGGCGCCACAACTTGGGCAGCGATCATTTCTAACCCGCCCTACATTCCCTCAGAAACCGTCCGCACCTTACAGCCAGAAGTGGTTAACCATGAACCCCACCTAGCCCTAGACGGAGGCGAAGATGGACTAGACCCCATTCGATATTTAATTGAGCGATCGCCTGAATACTTATGCCCTGGGGGAATTTGGGGCGTCGAACATATGACGGGGCAAGGGGCAGAAATTATTGAGTTGCTACAGGAAAACAGAAACTATGGCCATATTCAGGGGCATTGTGACCTTAGTGGGCGCGATCGCTTCGTAACGGCAGTTTGCGACAAAAACGTGCCTTCCACAAAACTCCGCTAAAGCTAGAGATCAATCCCCCGCTCTAGAGGATAACTTGGATCTAAAGAAAGGAAATTCTGGTTTTTAGGAGATCAGGAAAGGAAAATTTCTTACATTTGTTCTAGAAACAACTGCCCAAGCAGCCTCAACAAATTTTCCTAACCAGTCATCAAAAATCAAAAGTCTTTAAACAGTCAAAGCATTTATGATCAATTGCTACTGATGTAGGACATTCGCCGATGGGACATTTAGTGTAATGGTGTACAGCTAAGATTGCACCTACTGGTCTCCCCAAAGCTTTGCGAACGGCAGAGGGTGGCTGACTTAGCTTAAATCTTCAGCGCTCATTTGTGCTTCTTGTGTTGAAATAGAGCGGACATAAAAGCATTGCTAGGCGTCCTATTGGAGCTTAGAAGGACTATATGAAGATCAAACTATTCAACTGCCCATGGTAATTAGGGGCTGTCATCAAGTAAACCTCAAGCTCAATAGCGGCGAGGGTTTCAGCTCCTAGTCTTTTTCATTTAAAAGGGCGCGTACTTCCCACTGATCAAGGGCTCCAGAATTTAATTAATGGCGCCCCCAGCTCCCTTACCTTTCCATCGAGCCCCTTTTGCATTGGGAATCTAGTGCTCTGTCACAGTATTCCTAAGGGCGCACTCTTTTTAAATTAAGAAGGCTGATATTGTACGTTTCTGGGAAAAAACCTTTGCATAGGTTAATCTCAGTAAGAGTAACGTCTGCCAAGTCTTAGAATCTTTTCTGAGATTTGTTATTTTAAATCCGTCGTATCGTAAATTCGCCGCACTTGAACGTGCCCTTGCCCAAGGCAAACTTGGGAATGACCAGCACAACACTTTATATGTCTATGGGAAAGCCTTGAAGAAGAAGCTACATCTATTCTGTCACTGCGGCGATTGGCTAGGTTTCTATCCGCAAGCCTAGCTATAGTCAGCAAGTCATCGCTAGTCTTGAAGGCTGGTGATTCCTAACAGATTGGGCAGTTTAGTGGTGCCCCTTGTTGTGCTCTCACAAGATGTAGCCGGGATATAGTTACAGACATATATTTTCTTTTTGAAAATCGCTTTGCCTTTCCTGAACCAAAGTCCTAAAGCGGCAGCCATATCCATAAAGGTTGTAGGCTGCGTTTAAGTGAGCAATGAAGAGAGAGCAAAGTGCGAGTTTGGGGAACACAAGGAAAAGCTATAGGGTGCCCTTGGTTCCATAGCGTGACGGTGAGGTAACTTTCGCATTTGGATTACAGAAGCTTTTCTAAAAGGCTTTTTTCTAGGGCCGTTTCTTGAACTTCACTTTTTGAGATTGTTCGTGAATTTTTGTTCGTCGAACACCTCGAGGTTTGCGGCAAAAATTGGGTATTTTTGTTCGGAATGGATTGTGAAATTGCCCGTCAAGCTTTGGGATTTGGGGCTTATTCATGATTTAGCTTTTACCAAGCGGCATCATATATTCGCTGGGTATTAGTCGGGTATTAATAAATATAGATATGTTGGACGCTAACTCCATTGCCATGGGAATCAACCTTTTCTCATCCCTTACGCATCTAGATACCCCCCTTTGGATTCTGGACTTGAATCAGAAGGAGTTGGTATGGACTAACCAGGCAGCTCAGCAGCAGTTTGGGATTGGTCATCCCCAAGGATGGGCCCTGGAAGCGGATCGCCAAGCTCAAGTGTGCCTGGAGATGCAAGTTTCGGAGCTTCAAGTATGCCGGGAAGCGCTACTACAGGAAGGTTATTTAACTAAGACTTGGCAGTGGGAGCGATCGCCAGGGGATTTTGTGAATGCCGTTTGTAAGTGCTCGGCGATGCAAAATTCAGATCCCACTTGTTCTTGGGTTTTGGTACAGGGAACAGTGGATTCGCCAGCTTTGGATGCGGCGCGGGCGGATGTATCCTATCGCGATCGCCTGTTAAACGGAGTGGCGTCAGCAACCCAGCATCTTTTATCTATTGAAGATCACTCGGCGGCGATCAATCGAGCGTTGTCCACGCTGGGAGAAACGACCAATGCGATTCGAGCCTATGTGCTGCGTAATTATCCCCATCCCGTAACAGGAATGCCTTTGGCGAATCTGCGCTGGGAGTGGTGCTCGGGGAAAGTGGAATCTCAAATTGAAAATTTAGAGCTGACGAACCTGTCCTACCACGAGGTGCTTCAGGACTATTACGACAGCCTGTGCAAGGGCGCTGGGGCTACGGTGCCCTCGGCGGCCATGGGAGGCGCCCTACAGCATTTAACGCTGCCGTCATCCCAAACCCTGTTAATGCCGATTCTGGTGCACGAGGACTTGTGGGGGGTGTTGGGACTAGAACGGGATGGGCAATCGCGATCGTGGCTGCGGGCGGAACAGTCGATTTTATCGGCGGCGGCGGCCAGCATCGGCGGAGCCATGTACCGTCATCAAACGGATGCCCAACTGTCTCGTTTCAACCACAAGTTGGAAGAGCTTTTGCGCCAGCGTACTTTTACGTTGAAGGCGGCGGTGCGTCAGCTTCAGCAGGAAATGAGCCAGCGGGAACAGGCGGAGTTGCAGATGCAGCATAATGCCCTCCACGATCCGTTAACGGGACTGCCGAACCGGGATTATATTTTGAACGTGCTGAACAGCATGGCGGCGACGGCTAAGGGCACCCAGGACGATGCGCGAGTGGCGGTACTGTGGGTGGATTTGGATCGCTTCAAAGTGATTAACGGCAGTATGGGGCACCAGGCGGGGAACCAGGTGTTGATCGCTGTGGCCCAGCGCCTGCGCATTTGTGTGCAGACCCAAGGGGGTTTAGTGGGGCGCTTTGGGGGGGACGAGTTTGTGATTGTGCTGCCTCGGGTGCGCGATCGCCGCTTGGCGGAAGCGGTAGCCCAACAGGTGCATCAAAACCTGGGGGATCCCCTGATGATTAACCAGCAGCAGGTGTTTGTAACCGCTAGTATTGGCATTTCCCTGGGGAATGTGAATAAGCGCAGCGGTGATGCGATTTTGCGCGACTCTAATCTGTTTATGCGTCGGGCAAAAATGATGGGGCGATCGCGTAACGCCACCTTCGATCCAGCCATTCACCAGCAAATGTTGGCAGATTTGCACCTGGAAAATGATCTGCGCCAGGCGGTCAGCGAGCTGGAGGGGTCTTGCCTAGAGGACTTGACGGAGGGCAGTTATCTTAACCAGCGGGACAGCCCCTTTAAGCTGCATTACCAGCCCATTGTGGATCTAAAAACTGGGCGCATCCGAGCCTTCGAAGCCCTAATTCGCTGGCAGCATCCCAGTTTGGGCAATATTTCACCAGGGCAGTTTATTCCTATCGCCGAGGAGACGGGGGTGATTGAACCGTTGGGGCTGTGGATTTTGTCCCAGGCATGTCACCAGCTGCGGCTGTGGCAAACGGAGCTACGCTATCCCCAGCTTGAGGTGTCGGTAAATCTATCCTGTCGCCAATTTAGTCAGCATAATTTGCTGGACCATGTGGATGCGGTGCTGGGGGAAACGGGACTGGATCCCCGTCGCTTAAAAATTGAAATTACCGAAAGCACCCTGGCGGACAATTACAGTACGGCGATGACGGTGCTGCACGAGCTACACGATCGCTCCATTCAACTGTGTATGGATGATTTTGGCACGGGCTACTCTTCCTTAAGCTATTTGGATCGATTCCCGCTGGATGTGTTGAAAATTGACCGGTCTTTTGTGAATCGCCTCAAGGGTAAGTCCAATAAGGCGGCTATTGTGCGGGCAATTTTGGGTATGGCGGAGAGCCTGGGGATGAATGCGATCGCTGAAGGGGTGGAAACGCCAGAACAGCTTCGCACGTTAAACCATCTAGGGTGCCGCTATATTCAGGGATATTTTTATTCCCCGGCGGTGGATGCCCGATCTGCCCAGCAGCTATTGCTATCCCACTATGATCCTCTGGCAACGGAGTCGTCGTCACCGGTGGAGTTTAAAAACGACTGGCCCCGAGAGGAAAAATAAGCTTAGGTTTAGGGCGTGTCATCATTTATACTCCAGAAGCCTTACCCAGAGGGGAATGCATGCCCTTTAGAAATAAGGGGGTTGCAGAGTTGGAAGAGGAAGGCAGGATGACGAATAAGTAACGGAACTTGGCGATGCCGTAAATAGTGCACCAGAAAACGAGAGGAGTGGCAGCTCGGGTATTTCATGGAGTTTGGGTATCTCCGCTATCGTCACTCATGGGATACACCGTCACCTCTCAATCCTGCAACTCCGAAATAAGAAATGCTCGGGGCTGACATTATCACCGCCATTGAGTTTGAGATTTAGTTGATGACATCCTCTGGCTTAGGTGGGCTCTAGCAGGTGTCGTGTTTTTTGTTCTGGGAGCTGTCGGCTGTCCTGGGAATTGTTTTATGGGCCGTCTTGGGTTTCCAAAACGCGGATATCTTCCCGGTAAAAGTGCTGGCGAGTTCCGTCCACCAGGGAATCGTCGTTTTCCAAGTTATCGAGAATAATGGTAATGGCTCGTCGACCTACGTGGGCCACCGTCCCCCTGCGCCCGTTCCATCGGGGATCTCCGTCAGGGCGCTTGGTTTCGATGATGACGCGATCGCCCTCAGTCACCTCGGGCACCCTCGGCAGCATGTCCGCTTTCCATAAAATCCAATCTCGCACCCAATAGTTAACCAATTCCGGGGTCTCGTCCTGGGGACAGTGT